>Ga0265780_10007420_pt1 | contig 13479 bp, 8 predicted proteins | sample P1T30metagenome_FD_192432 | JGI IMG/M metagenome (GOLD analysis project Ga0265780, IMG submission 192432) | Plant litter microbial communities from East Loma Ridge, Irvine, California - P1 T30 | ecosystem: Environmental > Terrestrial > Plant litter > Unclassified | place: USA: California... | reverse complement strand
AACCATATTGGGTATACTGGGCCTTACCGCCCTGCCTATAGAGCAATACCCGGAAATTGCCCCGCCTACCGTGCAGGTAACGGCCACCTATACGGGTGCCAATGCCGAGACGGTTCTTAACTCGGTGGTTATACCATTAGAGGAAGAGATAAACGGTGTAGAGGGTATGACCTACATGACGTCATCTGCCGCTAACGACGGTTCGGCTAACATAAGTGTATTCTTTGAGCTTGGCGTTAACCCCGATATTGCCGCGGTAAACGTGCAAAACAGGGTGTCGCGTGCTACCAGCAAACTGCCGCAGGCGGTCATTGCCACCGGTGTAACCACGGTTAAGAGCCAGACCAGTGCCCTTATGTTCCTTGCCCTATATTCTAAAAACAAGGATTTTGACGGAACCTATGTGCAAAACTACGCCAAGATAAACCTTGTACCTAAGTTACAGCGTGTTAAAGGTGTAGGCCAGGTAAATATATTTGGTGCTAAAGACTACTCCATGCGTGTTTGGATAGACCCAGAAAAAATGGCTACATATGGCCTTACACCTGCCGATATACAGGCTGCCCTTAACGAGCAGAATGTTGAGGCTGCCCCTGGTAAATTCGGGGAAAATGCAGAGGGTGTTTACGAGTATGTAATTAAGTATAGGGGCCGTTTATCTAAAGTAGAAGATTACGAGAACATCGTAATAAAATCTACCGGTAACGGTAACTTTTTGCACCTTAAAGATGTTGCTACCATAGAGCTGGGCGCGTTTAACTACGGCCAAAAAAACTATGGTATGGGTAAAGACGGTGTGGCTATTGGTATCTTCCAGACATCGGGCTCTAACGCTAACGAAATTATCGACGAGGTTAATAAGATATTAGAAGATGCTAAGCCAACCTTTCCTGAAGGCTTGGATTATGTAATACCATTTAACACCAAGATTTTCCTTGATGCATCCATCCATAAAGTAATCTCTACACTTATAGAGGCCTTTATACTGGTGTTTATCGTAGTATTCCTTTTCCTTCAGGATGTACGCTCTACCCTTATCCCGGCCATTGCGGTACCGGTGGCTATTATAGGTACGTTCTTCTTCCTTAATATATTTGGTTTCTCCATTAACATGCTAACGCTTTTCGCGATGATCCTCGCCATTGGTATTGTTGTAGATGATGCCATTGTGGTTGTGGAGGCGGTGCACGCCAAACTCGACGAAGGGGAGCAGGACCCTAAAAAGGCAACTCTATCTGCCATGAGCGAAATTACAGGTGCTATCGTGTCCATCACATTGGTAATGGCAGCGGTGTTTATCCCGGTATCGTTCCTTCAGGGGCCATCGGGGGTATTTTACCAGCAGTTTGCCATAACGCTTGCAGTTGCTATCCTTATCTCGGCAGTAAATGCGTTAACGCTTAGCCCGGCATTGTGTGCGCTTTTCCTCAAGCCGCATAACGACCACGGCGATCATAAAAAGAAAAATATTAAAGAACGTTTCTTTACCGCCTTTAATGCCGGTTTCGATTCGATGAACAATAAATACTCACGTTCCCTTGGTTTCCTTGCTAAAAGGAAATGGATAACAGGCGTGGTATTGTTAGCCTTTGTAGGCCTTACATTCTGGCTGTTTACCACTACGCCTTCCGGGTTTATCCCTAACGAAGACCGTGGTATCATCATGGCAGATATGACCCTGCCTCCGGGTACCACGCTGGAAAAAACCCAGTTAGCGGTAAACCAGTTCGACTCTATACTACAGTCTATGCCATTGGTAGAGGCGCGTATGAGTATTGTGGGCTTTAGTTTGCTTAACAGGGTTAACGGTGGCTCGTATGCCTTTAGCGTTATTAAACTGAAAGACTGGGAACACAGGAAAGAGAAGAACCAAAGTGTAGATGCCATAGTGGGCGAATTATTTGCTAAGACTGCCGGGTTTAAAGATGCTAAAATGCTGTTCTTTACCCCGCCAAGTGTACAGGGCTTTGGTACTGCCGATGGTTTTGAATTTAAGATACAGGATACCGGCGATGACGACTGGGCTACTGTAAGTAAAGTGAGCAACGAATTTTTAGGTGAGCTTATGAAGCGTCCGGAAATTCAGTATGCCATTACCAACTTTAACCCGGGCTTCCCACAATACCAAATGGATATTAATGTGGAAAGGGCTAAAGATGCAGGCGTATCGGTAACTAATATATTCAATACCATGCAGGGTTACTATGGTGGTTTGTATACAACCGACTTTAACCGATTTGGTAAGCAATACCGTGTAATGATTCAGGCTAAGGCCGAACAAAGGGCCGATGAACAGTCTATCAATAAAATATTTGTGCGCAACAACGCCGGGCAAATGGTAGCCATAAGCCAGTTTGTAGATTTTAAAAAAATATACGGGCCGGAGGCTGTGGCACGATTTAACCTTTTAAAAGCGGTTAACGTAAACGGTAAGGCAAATGCAGGCTTTAGTAGTGGAGATGCCATTAAGGCCATACAGGAAACAGCAGCGCAGCACCTACCTAAAACGTATACCTACGAATTTAGCGGTATGACCCGTGAGGAGATTATTGCGGGCAGCCAGGCGGCAGGCGTATTCCTGTTAAGCTTAATATTTGTATACTTCCTGCTAAGTGCGCAGTACGAAAGTTATGTGTTGCCATTTGCGGTATTACTTTCTTTACCTGTGGGTATTGCAGGGGCTATTGGCTTTGTTAAGCTAGCCGGGCTGGAAAACAACATTTACTTTCAGGTGGCGCTTATCATGCTAATAGGGCTACTCGCCAAAAATGCCATCCTTATTGTGGAGTTCGCGGTACAGCGAAGGCATCACGGCATGAGCCTTATAGATTCGGCGGTAGAGGGTGCAAGGGCACGTTTAAGGCCTATCTTAATGACATCGTTCGCATTTATCTTCGGGCTTATGCCACTGGCATTTGCAGGCGGTGTAGGTGCAGTGGGTAACAGGTCTATCGGTATGGGTGCTGTGGGCGGTATGCTTATAGGTACTGTGTTTGGGGTATTTGTAATTCCGGTACTTTTTGTAATCTTCCAGGGGTTACAGGAGCGTATATCGGGTAAACCGAAAGAAACACACGAAGGAGAAACTGAAAACAGTGTAGCATAAAACAGATAAAAATGAACATTAAAATATATAGAATACTCATTGTTGCAGCGGCAGGCCTTGTAATGCAGTCATGCTTTGTGGCTAAGGATTACAAAAGGCCGGAGGTAAAGGCCGAAGACCTGTACCGCACACAGGCAGCGGCGCAGGACAGTGCATCATTAGCCGATATTACGTGGGACAAGATGTTTACCGACCCGCTTTTACAGGGCTACATTAAAAAAGGCCTCCAGAGTAATTTTGACGTTAGGATAGCCATACAAAATATCGCATCGGCAAATGCCTACCTAAAACAGGGTAAAGCAGGCTACTACCCAACCCTTAATGTGGGTGCCGACTGGACGCACCAGTTACTATCTAACAACAGTCAGCTTGGGGCGTTATTTGCCCAGCAAAGTGGTGGCCGCGGCCGTGTAAACGTAGACCAGTACCAACTTACGGGATCTCTTGCATGGGAGGCCGATATTTGGGGAAAACTGCGCAGCAACAAACGTGCTTATGGCGCTACTTACCTGCAAAGCATCGCAACCAACCAGGCGGTAAAAACGCAGGTTATAGCAAATATTGCATCGCAGTATTACCAGCTGCTGTCGCTTGATGCGCAACTTAAACTGGCCGACTCTACCCTTATTAACCGTAATGAGAGTATCGATGTTATTAAGGCACTTAAAGATGCCGGTAGTGTAAACGAAGTGGGTGTTAAGCAAACCGAGGCTCAAAAATATGCTACCGAGCTTATTATTGCCGATCTTAAAAATAACATTACCCTTGCAGAAAATGCCCTTTGCATATTGCTTGGCGAAGCTCCGCACCCTATAGAGCGCAGCACGCTGGAAGAGCAGGAGCTTAACCCTGATATTAAACTGGGCTACAGTGCCTCGTTACTTAAAAACAGGCCCGATGTTATTGCTGCAGAATACAGCCTTGTAAATGCCTTTGAGCTTACCAATGTGGCCCGCAGCTACTTTTACCCGGCCTTTAGGGTTACTGCTACCGGTGGTTTACAAACCATAGAGTTAAAAGACTGGTTTGAGGCCAACTCGCTTTTTGCCAATGTGGTAACGGGTTTAACACAGCCTATTTTTAACGGCAGGATAAACAAAACCCGCCTTGAGGTGGCTAAGGCCACACAGGAGCAGGCACTGGTACGGTTTGAGCAGTCGCTTGTTACTGCAAGCCGCGAAGTTAGCGATGCCCTTGCCAATTTTAACAATGAAACCAATAAGATAACCATAAGGGAAAACCAGGTAGATGCGCTTAAAAAAGCAGCAGGCTACAGCGATGAGTTGCTGGAGTATGGCCTTGTTAACTATTTAGAGGTTTTAACCGCTAAAGACAACGCACTAAACAGTGAGTTAAGCCTTATTGATAATAAATACCGCAGGTTTACTGCCATTATTACCCTTTACAGGGCGCTTGGCGGTGGCTGGAGGTAACCGCTAATTTAGGGAGTTCTTTCCTGAATTATTTAGATTAATTGTTTGTTTTATGTAGGGCCGCCCACGCAGGAAACTGTTTGGGCGGTTTTTTTTTGGGTTTATATAGAAGGATTTCATTACATCGTTTTCGTGAATTTTAACAGCTAATTTTCAGTAAATGATATTCTTGTGTTAGGGTATTTTGCTAAAAATATGTTAATTTGTAGTGGTACTATTTTGAACCATTGCGCGTTATATAAATAATATGCAATAAATTATAAAAAGCTATGAATAAACAACTACATACCCCCATAGAGCCTGTTTCGCTGCCGGAGCAGGACAAGCTGTTGGTTATAGAGCCGTTGGATTATAGCAACCCATACGATTACCATAAACCGCACAGGCACGAGTATTTTGAAATTATCCTTGTAAAGAGTGGTAACGGCCACCAGTTTATTGATTTTTCTGCTTATAATATTGAGGGCGGTCAGTTGTATGCCATTTATCCCGGGCAGATTCACCTTTTAAAGCGCGATACCGCACAGGGGCTACTTATACAGTTTCGTAAAGATATTTTTAGGTACATACAGCCTTTGCAGCATTACCACCTTTATTTTAAAGAGCAGGCGTTTAACCTTAGTCAGGCAACTTTCACGCATTTATATGAAACTGCCGAACGCATTATGCTGCTGTTGGAAAACAAGGAAGTTACCATGCTATCGGCACATAAAATATACAGCTATCTGCAAATAGTGCTACTATCCTTACCGGAGTTACAGGGCGTGCCGGTAAGTGTGCACCGCGATATTGTGGTGCAGTTTTTATCGCTGCTGCCTAAACACATTAAAACTCAGCGCAAAGTATCTGATTATTGTGCGCTTATTAATTGCAGTACAGATAAGCTTAACGATGCCTGTAAAACTGCCCTTGGCAAAACTGCGCTAAAGCTTATACACGAGGAGCTAATGCTGGAAATTAGGCGTTTGCTGCTGCTTAATGCACTTTCGTTAAAAGAAATAGCCTACGAACTTAATTTTGACAGCCCTGCTAACTTTAGCGGCTTTATAAAAGCGCAAACCGGTTTAACCCCAAGCGAACTTCAGCATACTACCCTGCAAATCTATAACTAATTACGGTTTTTTCATAAGCGCCTTTTTATCTAAGGGTTATAGTTTTACAACTGTAACTAACCAACAAAAAGCCATGAAAAAGTACTTATTTATATTATTCTCTAACTAACTAACTAAGCTTGAATCCTGCCGCTTTTATATGTTTTTTAACAGTAAAAGCGGTTTTTTTCGTCATATAATAACACATTCCGTATAATACTATAACCCTATGCAACGGTTATGGGTTAATTTTGTAGATTACCTACTATAGACTATCATGAACAAAGACGGAAAGATACTATTGCTGGATGTTAATGACAATAGCAACGATTTTTTATGCAAGAGGTTAAAAGGTCTTGGATATAAAAATGAAATACACTGTTTCACTTCATCTGAAGAGGCAGGAGAATACGTACGCAACAATATAATGGATACATTTATATTATTGCAAAATGCCGATGCTCCCGGAATACAGGTTCCCGATACCCGAAATATGATATACATGCACGAAAAATTTAGGACCGATGTAGTTCCGTACATGTTTTTAGTGCTTACAAAAAATAGAACGCCACTTAATGCATTGCATACATTTGTGCACTGTTACTACAAGCCAATACCGGCTGAAGATATAATTGAAACTTTGGAAAACGTAATTGATTTTTGGAAGGATCATGTATTTCCGCCTAAAGTATCCCCTTACTCCCGAAATTAAATAATTTCTCCTTTCTAATTCCTCTTATTCAACCTTACCATTTTTTGGTATAGATCACTGTAACTGCTGTTGATAATATTTTCATCATATATTAGAAAATAATCTTATAATTATGTATTTTGCATCCCATTAACAGGAGCAATTATGAAGACGGATTCGATTAAAGGACAGGGAGCGGTTACCAACATCCACAATCATTTTATAAAAAACCGGTACGAAAAGTCCATTTATGATGATGACTTTGAGGAGAATGTGGCTAAGACCGAAATACTGGAGGTATTTCCTAAAACGATTGTGAACCCGGTTAAAAGCCCTGATTTACACATGGCGTACAGCATGAACCCTTATCAGGGTTGCGAACACGGCTGTGCGTATTGTTTTGCACGCCCCACGCACGAGTACTGGGGTTATAGTGCCGGGGTTGACTTTGAGCGGAAGATAATGGTTAAGAAAAATGCGCCGGAACTGCTGGAGCAATTTTTTAAAAAGAGGGGCTACAAACCGGAGTCGATACTCTTATCGGGCAATACCGATTGTTACCAGCCTATTGAGCGTAAACTGCAAATTACCCGCAAAATACTACAGGTGTTTTTAGATTACCGGCACCCGGTTGATATCCTTACAAAAAATGCTTTGGTTATTCGGGATTTGGACATCCTTACACAACTGGCCGAAAAAAACCTGGTAAGCGTGTCGCTTAGCATTCCCACTATAAACGAAGAGCTTCGGCGCAAGCTGGAACCCCGTACATCATCGGTTAATACTAAATTGCAAGCGCTGGAAACGCTAAGTAAAAACGGCATACCTACACACGTTATGGTGGCTCCTATTATTCCCGGGCTTAACAGCATGGAAATTTTAAACACGCTAAAGGTGATCGCCGAAAAAGGTGCTAAAAGCTTTGGCTACACACTGGTACGCCTTAACGATACGGTGGAGCCTATTTTTATTGACTGGCTTGAGGAGCATTACCCTGACCGGAAGGATAAAGTGCTTAACCACATAGCATCGATGCACGGGGGTAAGCTGGGCGAAAAAAGCGTTGCCAAACGCAAAAAAGGGGAGGGCAATATTGCCGAGATGATTCACAACACGTTTCGCATAGGCCGTAAAAAGTTTTTTACCAATGAAGGTATCATGCCTTTATGTACCGATCTTTTTGACGGGACGAAAGGGGAGCAGCTGAGGTTGTTTTGAAATAAATAAACAAACTACTCTTCACGTATTGTTACTGCGAGGAAGGTACGACCGCGGCAGTCTCACACAGAAATTTTGAGTAATCCCACGTTGCTGGCGCGAGCATCTCGCTCGCACCTGCGTTGGGCAAATCCCTCGGGTGCCACATTCGCTGCGCTTCATTCGTAATGATAGTGTGCTAATAGTATTGTTTACATTAATTTACAAAGTTTACATTTTATTTTACAATACAAATTGCGGCTTGGGAATTTCCTGAGATAGTTTCGCGATATCAATTAACAGAATATGAAAAATATTAGAAACATTTTATGCAGCCTGATCATCATGGCAGTATTTGTTAGCAGTAGTATTGCGCAAGCCCAGCAAACAAAAAGTAATCAGCAATTTGTTAATCCCGGCCCTGTGCCTTCTCAGGCACCAAACAGTATTGTGCGTACCATTAAGCAGGATAAAAAGAGTATTATTTGGATTGCTTCATGGGAGGGTGTTTTTAATATGATGGAAAATCGTTTGCAAATGTTACCGGTAAAGTGAGTTCTGCGCGCTTCTTTTCTGTCTTAGAAGATCGTAAAGGAAATTTTTGGTTCGCGTCTGTTGGTTCGGGGGTGTATTACTACGAAGGGAAATCATTCAAAAATTTTACCAGTAAAGATGGACTTGCCAACGACAGGGTTACTAGTATTTATGAAGATAAAGCCGGCACGATTTGGTTTGGAACAGAAACCGGAGTAAGCCGTTATGATGGAAAATCCACAGCTACGGGGCAGGCAATATTTCAGAATTTAAAAATGAACGAAGCTACACCCGATGCCGTATCCGATTCTCTGTATGGTGGTACTAAATCTGTCCGTATTGAGTCTGACTCTGTACACATTTCATCTTACAGGCAGGCGCCTCCCGAAAGTTGGACGCATAATGATGTTAATGCCATAATTGAAGACAAAGCAGGGCAGTTTTGGTTTGGTACAAGAGGCTACGCCCGTGTTTATGACGGCAAAACATTTACCATTATAACCAATAAAGACGGCAAACCTTTTACAAACGTACGATGTATTATAAAAGATAGAAATGGCACTACCTGGCTGGGCGGTGCCGATGGGCTTTGGCGCTATAACGGGAAAACATTTACTACTGTTACCCAAAATTTTGTTGGGTATGTATATGAAGACAAAAAGGGCAACATCTGGACCAGTTCCGAAAGCGGTAACCAGGGTTGGGTACTTTCCCGCTATGACGCCAACTCTTTATATAAAACAAAACCGGCGGTAACCGAAATTATACACAAGCCAATGATATTTGGTATTTTAGAAGATAATAAAGGAAATATTTGGTTTGGAGATTTTGATGGTGTGCATCGTTATGATGGTACGCGCGTAACGGATTTTAAGTAAATAGCATTTGGTGGTGTGAGCGTTCGCTTATACCTCATATAAATAAAGATAGTTTAAAACAGATTGGTGCTTCGACAAGCTCAGCATGACAATCTGTTTTAAACTATCTATGTCTAACAAAGTATACGTAGTGAGGAAATAAATGTCATGCTGAGCTTGTCGAAGCACGACATTTATTTCATTTATATTAAACCGCTTGGCCTTCGCCAAATTTTTGCAGTACGTCATCAAGTATCAGGTTGAGATCCTGCAAGCCATCAGTAGAAACCAGCTTTTGCCTGTACTCCTTAAAGTTAGGGATGCCTTTAAAGTAATTGGTGTAATGGCGTCGGGTTTCAAAAACACCTATGCGTTCGCCTTTCCACTCCACAGCCCAGGTAAGGTGGTTGCGGGCGGCTTCCACACGGTCTTCGAGGGTAGGGGCAGGCAGGTGCTCACCTGTTGCCATATAGTGCTTTATCTCATTAAAAAGCCACGGATAGCCAATTGCTGCCCGGCCTATCATAATACCATCAAGCCCGTATTTATTTTTATACTCTAAAGCTTTCTCGGGGCTGTCGATATCGCCATTGCCAAAGATTGGAATGTTCATGCGCGGGTTGTTCTTAACCCGGGCAATCTCGGTCCAGTCGGCTTCGCCTTTATACATCTGTGCACGTGTGCGCCCGTGAACGGACAGAGCTTTAATGCCTACATCCTGAAGTCGCTCGGCTACCTCATATATATTAATAGAGTTTTCATCCCATCCCAGGCGGGTTTTAACCGTAACGGGCAGGTGGGTACTGTCTACCACGGCTTTGGTAAGGCGCACCATAAGGTCTATATCTTTAAGCACGGCAGCGCCGGCACCTTTGCATACCACTTTTTTAACGGGGCAGCCAAAGTTAATATCAACAATATCAGGGTTTACCGCTTCAACAATTTTTGCCGAGAGTGCCATAGCCTCTTCATCGCCACCAAATATTTGTATACCCACAGGGCGTTCGTAATCAAATATGTCCAGCTTTTGGCGGCTTTTCATCGCATCGCGAATTAAGCCTTCACTGCTTATAAACTCACTGTACATAAGGTCGGCGCCATGCAGTTTACACAGCCTTCGAAAGGGCGGGTCGCTAACATCTTCCATCGGAGCCAGTAACAGTGGGAAATCCGGCAACTCTATATTACCTATTTTAACCATCTTATTCATTTTGTGCAAAATTACAATAATTATCGACACGCTTAAATAATTCTGTGTACTATAGGATACGTATATGGTTGTATAGGTTTAAAGAATAGGAAGGGGGGTACTTAAACAGTAAATGTAGGATATCTTTGACATATCAAAATGAAAGTAAATAAAGTGCTGGCTAAAGCCCCCTAAAGCGGTACTTACTTAAAATAAATTTTTCAAAATTACTTTGCTTGCTATTTGCAGCGCGTGTTTCCCCAACACGCGCTTTTTTTTTAAAGTGGTGTGCACAACTCAAACTCCAAAAGTGAAATATCAGAATTAAAAACCAAGCCTGAATAGTTATTTTGTAGATGCACTTTATCGGCTTTTTTTGCAGTATTTATTATATACATAGGAAACTGAAAATGCTGATTCTGTTAATATTATGTTATAAATAAAAAATAATGTAAGAATTTACTTATTTTCAATTTTCATATTTTTAACATTTGTAATTAGTTAAAATCTTTAAATTATGAACTTACTCTTAAAAATTAACTTTAAAAGTTCAAAGTATTTAAATATTAAGGATTTTAATGTCAAAAAAGCAAAATATAATAATTTTTACCTATTTATTTGATTTAGATGGCATATAGATATAAATTTGTTTGCCCATAATACCGATTGCACAAACTATTTAATTTTTAACTATTTAAGGATTAGATGTTGGTGTTTTTTTAATAAAAATTATAAAATTTAATTTACTGCTTATGAACATTCAAAAAATTACTCCTTCCCGGAATCAGCTCTTACTGTGGCTGCTTTTCATTCAGGCCGCTGTGTTCGCACAGGTGCCAACAATTACTAGCTTTAGTCCTACTAAAGTGACTTTCAGAACTGTTGTAACTATTAACGGTACAGGTTTTACAACTGCTATGGCAAGTAATCCTGCTAACGTAAAGTTTAATGGTGTAACTTCTGGTGGTATTACATTTGTATCATCAACACAAATTAAGGTTGCTGTTCCTGTTATTACCGCTACCGGTTCAGGATCAAGCGTACATACTTTTACGGTAACCACAGCAGGTGGTACATCTGCACAATCTGGTAACCTAACTTATGTTGCTCCGGTAAATACTGTATTTGCTACTGCAAAAATTACCCGTATTATAACTAACTGGGAAGATGCCCCGGGCGGTATGTGGGTATCTACAGCTACAAGTTCTGTAGCTGCAAACAGGCCAGATAAAAGCCACAGCCTTTTAGCGTTTCAATACGGTAACATCCTGTATAGTACAGGTGGTGAATCTGCTATTGTAAGCACGCTTAATGCTAATGGATATACAGAAGGTAACGGTACTAATGCTAACACTTATAAAGTAGGAAACTTTAGGGCGCTTCCTATCAGTAATCTTGAAGGTACAGTGGGTTCTAATGCTAACTTAATTGTTTTAGGTAGCAAAGTTGACGGTAATGGTTCTGCACAGGTTCCTACGGCTCCAAGTGTAAACGGACTTAAAATTAGAGACGTACTTATAGATGGTATTCGTGGACTTGACCTTGGTTCAGGTGTTACAAATTTACCTTCTTCATCTGTAATGCTTTTCCAAGCTACAGATATCGTTGGAGAAGGTATTGATGATGCCGTTCCGGATATTATGGTTACGCAGGTTGCAGAACCAGGAAGTACAGATATATTCTCTTTCGTAGATGCAAGTGGTAATGTTGTTGGTCAGCCTATTATGGTTGTATTCGAACAAGTTCCTCCTGTAGGTACATATAAAACAGACTTTTTTACATTACCTGCAGGCCAGCAATTAAACACGGCTGTAGTTAATGGTTCTACAACTATTGGTAACAATTATAGAGATTACAGGCTTGTAGCTTATAAACTTAGCGAATTTGGTATCGACCAGACTAACAAAGCTCAAGCTGCTAACTTTAAAGTTATGCCAAGCGGAAGCAGCGACCCTGCATTCTTAGCTTATAACAGAAACAGCTTCCAGGTTCCTGCTCCGGAAATTACCGGCCAGCCAACCTCTCAGGTTTCTTGTATTGGTAGTAGTTCTACTTTCTCTTTACAGGTAAGTGCAGTAGGTACAGAAAATACATTCCAGTGGAGGTTAAATGGTAACAACCTTGTTAACGGTACCTTTAATGGTGTAACTATTTCTGGTGCTAACAGCACAAGTTTAACAATTAACCCGGTTACAGCCGCTTACGTTGGTACATATACAGCAGTTGTTACAAGTACAGCTAACGGTACAATTGCTATAACCAGCCCGGTTTACCTTAATGCAGCCATCTCATCTATCACAGGTGCAGTTGCTTGTATAAACCAACCTGCAATTGTAGAAGTTGGTGCACAAGGCGCAGGCCTTCAGTACCAATGGTACACTACAAACACAGTTACTACTGATAGTAATGGTAATTTAATACCTGTTGCTGGTACAGGAACTTTAATTAGTGGTGCTACAGCAAGTACATATTCTGCACCTACAAGTGCTACTGGTACTAAATTTTACTATGTAAAAGTTTGGAATGCCTCAGCCCCTATCGTAAATGGCGAGCCTTGTACGGCTGTATTTAGTAACGCAGTATCAGTTGTTGTTGGTACAGGTGCTAATGCAGGTACAGCATCTCCTAACCAATCAGTTTGTGCTGGTGCTACACCAACAATTTCTGTAACAGGAACTGTAGGTACAGTACAATGGCAACAATCTACAGATGGTACAAGCAACTGGATAAACGTTTCTACAGGTAGTGGTGGTACAAGTACTGCTTTTACTACTGCCCCTCTTACAGCAACCAGATATTACAGAGCTGTTGTAACATCTCCTAACGGATCATGTACTACAAACTCTTCTACAATAACAATTACTGTTGCCGATGTTACTACATGGGAAGGTGATGTTGATGATCAGTGGAATACTGCCGGTAACTGGTCTTGCGGTACCGTACCTACACAATACAATGATGTTATTATACCTGGTGGTTTAGCACTTTACCCTCACGTAATTGGTACTACCGGTTTTGCAAAAACATTATCTATAACTGCTGCGGGTTCTAATGCAGTAGCACCTACGGTAACTGTAGTTACCAACGGATCTCTTAATGTTGTAAATACTATCACAGTAGCACCTACTGCAAAACTTGTAGTAGAAAACAATGCCTCATTAGTTCAAACCAGTGCTGTTGCAAACACAGGTGTTGCCACAGTTAAAAGGGACAGTAACCCATTATTCAGGTTAGATTACACATTATGGTCGGCTCCGGTAACAGGACAATCATTAGGCTTGTTCTCTCCATTTACTGCTCCAAACCGTTTCTATACATTTAATGGTCCGGCTAACCAGTACGCTGTTGTACCGGGAGTATCGGCTGCAGGCCCTAACTTCC
>Ga0265780_10007418_pt1 | contig 13481 bp, 12 predicted proteins | sample P1T30metagenome_FD_192432 | JGI IMG/M metagenome (GOLD analysis project Ga0265780, IMG submission 192432) | Plant litter microbial communities from East Loma Ridge, Irvine, California - P1 T30 | ecosystem: Environmental > Terrestrial > Plant litter > Unclassified | place: USA: California... | reverse complement strand
TTTTCGGTAAAGGTAATTTTTGTAAGCTGAAAAAAGAGCTTCCTCCGGTCGCTTTTTTACAGCACAAAAATAAACCTTTCCCTGAAAAAGGCTTTCCGTGCAATCTGGGCTAGTGACGCAGTTTGTCGCAAAAATTGAACATAAAAAAAGCCTCCAAATCGGAGGCTTTTTTCTTATTTCTCAATACTCAATTCTAATAGCTGAACACTATTTACTCAAGTACATTTTTCTTCTAGAATACAACTCATAGAATTGATCGTCTTTTAAATCATCGATAAACAAGATGCTTTCTCCCGTCGATTTCATCTCTGGGCCTAAAGCTTTGTTGACTCCGGCAAACTTGCTGAAAGAGAAAACAGGTTGTTTGATCGCATAACCTTTTAACTGCGGATTAAAGTTAAAATCAGTCACTTTATTGTGCCCTAACATCACTTTTGTCGCATAATTCACATAAGGTTCACCATACGCTTTTGCAATAAAAGGAACCGTTCTCGAAGCTCTTGGATTCGCCTCAATAATATAAACCGTGTCATCTTTAATCGCAAACTGAATGTTGATTAAACCAACAGTTCTCAAAGCCAAAGCAATTTTCTTCGTATGATCTTTAATCTGCTGCATCACAAATTCACCTAAATTGAACGGTGGCAAAGTCGCGTTTGAATCTCCCGAATGAACACCACAAGGTTCGATGTGTTCCATGATTCCAATGATATACACATTTTCACCGTCACAAATTGCATCAGCTTCCGCTTCAATCGCTCCGTCTAAATAATGATCCAAAAGCAATTTATTTCCAGGAATCGATTTCAATAAATCAATTACGTGTTCTTCTAATTCTTTTTTGTTGATGACAATTTTCATTCCTTGCCCGCCCAAAACATACGAAGGACGAACTAGTAATGGGAAGTCTAAAGTATCTGCCAAAGCCGAAGCTTCATCAGCACTTTCTGCAATCCCAAATTGTGGAAAAGGAATTTTTAATTCGGTCAACAATTCAGAAAAACGTCCTCTGTCTTCGGCTAAATCCAAAGCATCAAAGCTAGTTCCGATGATTTTGATTCCGTATTTAGATAATTTTTCTGCTAATTTCAAAGCCGTTTGACCCCCCAATTGAACGATTACACCTTCTGGCTTTTCGTGTTGGATAATGTCATAAATATGTTCCCAGAAAACCGGCTCGAAGTACAATTTATCTGCCGTATCAAAATCGGTAGAAACCGTTTCTGGATTACAGTTGATCATAATCGTTTCATAACCACATTCTTTTGCCGCCAAAACTCCGTGAACGCAAGAATAATCGAATTCAATTCCCTGCCCAATTCTATTTGGACCCGAACCCAGCACTACGATTTTCTTTTTGTCTGTTACGATGCTTTCGTTATGCGTATATTTTTTTCCGTCAGCAGTTTCGATTTCTGCTTCAAAAGTAGAATAATAATAAGGCGTTTTTGCCGTAAATTCTGCTGCACAAGTATCTACCAATTTATAAACTCTATTGATATTTTTGTCCTCGCGAAGCTTGTGAACTTGGCTTTCAAGACATTTCATCATGTGTGCAATCTGCCTGTCTGCGAAACCTTTTTGTTTTGCTTCAAGCAATAATTCTTTTGGCAAAGTTTCAACCGTGTAGTTTGAAATTTCTTTTTCCAAAGAATATAATTCTTCGTATTGTTTCAAAAACCACATATCGATTTTAGTGATTTCGTGGATTCTACTCAACGGAATTCCCATTTGAATCGCGTCATAAATCACGAAAACTCTGTCCCAACTCGCATAAGTTAGTTTCTCAATAATTTGGTCATAATTGGTGTAACTTTTTCCGTCAGCACCAAGACCATTTCGTTTAATTTCAAGGGATTGTGTTGCTTTGTGCAAAGCTTCTTGGAATGAACGGCCGATTCCCATAACTTCTCCAACCGATTTCATCTGAAGTCCTAAAGTTCTGTCAGCACCTTCGAATTTGTCAAAGTTCCAACGTGGAATTTTTACGATTACATAATCCAAAGTCGGCTCAAATAAAGCTGAAGTTGATTTCGTAATTTGGTTTTGCAATTCATCTAAATTGTAACCCAAAGCTAATTTCGAAGCGATTTTTGCAATTGGATAACCTGTCGCTTTTGATGCCAAAGCCGAAGAACGAGACACGCGAGGGTTGATTTCAATCGCCACGATATCTTCTTTTTCATCTGGAGAAACTGCAAACTGAACATTACATCCACCTGCAAAATTCCCAATGCTTCGCATCATTCTGATGGCCATATCACGCATCTTTTGAAAAGTGGCATCTGATAAAGTCATCGCTGGAGCAACTGTAATTGAATCTCCAGTGTGGATTCCCATTGGATCCATATTTTCAATTGAACAGATAATCACGACATTGTCATTTTTATCTCTCAATAATTCTAGCTCGTATTCTTTCCAACCAAGCAAAGCTTTATCAATTAAAACCTCGTGTATTGGCGACATTTCTAAACCGTAAGTTAATTTGTCGTCGAATTCTTCTTTCGTATGAACAAAAGCCGCTCCGGTTCCACCCAAAGTAAATGACGGACGAATTACCAACGGAAACCCAAATTCTTGTGCAATTTCTTTTCCTTGCAAGAAAGAAGTTGCCGTCTTTGCTGGCGCCGCAGGAATGCCGATTCTTTCCAAAAGCTGTTTGAATTGCTCTCTGTCTTCCGTAATATTAATCGCATTGATATCAACACCGATTAATCGCACTCCAAAATCTTCCCAAATTCCTTTTTCATCTGCTTCCAAACATAAATTTAATGCGGTTTGGCCTCCCATTGTTGGCAAAACGGCATCAATTTGTGGATGTTCTTTAAGAATTTCAATGATAGATTTGGTTGTCAGCGGTTTCAAATAGACGTGATCGGCCATTGACGGATCGGTCATAATTGTTGCTGGATTTGAATTGATCAAGATAACTTCAATTCCTTCTTCTCTAATGGAACGCGCAGATTGTGAACCAGCATAGTCAAATTCGCAAGCCTGACCGATAACGATTGGACCTGAACCGATGATTAAAACTGATTTAATTGAATTGTCTTTCGGCATTGTTGTGTGTTGTTGTAGTTAATTTTTGGGTAAATGGTTATGGGTTTTGGGCACAAGGAAAACCTTGATGGTAGTTACAAAATCCTTAACCTCTCGTATTCTTTAATTTTAATAATCTGAATTTCTATTTTTGAACACGGATTTGAGAAATTAGAAAAATCTAAAAAAATCTTTTCTCTTTAACTCTTTTTTTGGATTTCAAACTCGGTACCTTCACTAAGAAAAGCCCTTTAACCTGAAACCTATATCCCTGAACCTTCGGTTTTTACCGACAAGGTATAAAAAAAGGCGATACTAAAAAAAAGTAACGCCTTTATGTATGTTTATTCAAACATTATTTTTTGTGTCTTGGTTCAGAAGAAACAGTCAATTTGTGTCTTCCTTTGGCTCTTCTTCTAGCAAGGACTTTTCTTCCATTGGCAGAAGCCATTCTGTCCATAAAACCGTGCTTATTTCTTCTTTTTCTTTTCGATGGTTGAAACGTTCTTTTGCTCATTGCTTTGTATCTTTAAAAATCTTAATTAAATATCTTTTTATAGGTTCGAAATCAATGCTGTTCCAAAACCGAGTGCAAATATACAAAGACTTTTTTTTCTGGCAAGTGGTTTTTGAAAAATATTTTTAATTCATTTTACTACCTTTGCAAACTTAAACACAAATATTATGTTTCACAGAAATATCAAACTAATTTTAGCCGGACTTATCATCGCCACAGGCATTTGGCAATTTACAGAAAATAATATCGGAAACGGTATCTTCCTTATCTTGTTCTCTTTAATCTTCATTTTGCTTTATTTCAAGAATGAATTTATCCTTTTGGCTTTCCTTAAATTAAGAAAACAAGACTTTGCTGGCGCTCAAAAATGGCTAGCTTACATCAAAAATCCAGAAACGTCTTTGGTCAGAAAACAACAAGGTTACTATAATTACCTTCACGGATTGATGCTTTCACAAACAAATTTAACGCAAGCGGAGAAATATTTCAAGAAAGCAATCGAACTTGGACTTTCAATGGATATGGATTTGGCCGTTGCTAAATTAAATCTTGCCGGAGTCGCCATGTCTAGAAGAAGAAAAATCGAAGCAACAAATCTTTTGGCGGAAGCTAAAAAATTAGACAAACAAGGAATGCTAAAAGATCAAATCAAGATGATGAAAGATCAGATGAAGAAAATTTAGTTTTCAGTTGGCAGTGTTCAGTTAGCAGGTTGCAGTGTTCAGCATAAAAAAAGCTTTGGAATTCACCAAAGCTTTTTTTATGTTCAATTCTAAAACTGCCTACTATTAATATCCTTCCGTAGGAATTTCAAGAACGTATTTCTTTTTAGTCGCATTCGTCAGTTTTCTATCACGCAACCACGGATTGTGGATTTTCAAAATCTTATAATTGATTCCTTGTGATTTTGCAAAAACAGCCAAATCTTCAATAGTGCTGTCAATTTCCACTTTTTTAGTTGGAATCAGCGGATACAATTCTGTCGGATTTACTGTAAAACCATATTGCACTGGATTTTTCATAATTTCTTTCAAAGCAATAATTCTAAAAACATAACGCGCGGTTTCATCCGTCAAAAGCAAATCATAATAGTTGTTTTCGCCTTGAAAAGTAATTTGTTTGTTCACGCCACCAAGTCCGCCGTTATAAGAAGCAGCCGCTAAAGTCCAGCTTCCAAATTTTTTGTAGGCACCTAATAAATATTTACAAGCAGCTTCGGTTGACATTTCAAGATGATAACGCTCATCAACGATATCATTGACTTCCATTCCATATTCCTTTGCCGTTGCAGGCATAAATTGCCAAAAACCTTTTGCGCCAGCAGAAGAAGTTGCGTTCATCAATGCGCTTTCGGCCACAGCCAAATATTTAAAATCATCCGGAACTCCGTTTTTCTTTAAAATCGGTTCGATGATTGGAAACGCGCGGTTGGCTCTTTTTATAATCAGCAAAGTCGAAGCGTCAAGATTAGCATTTACAAGTAATTCTCTATCAAAACGTTCTTTTACGTCAGCAATATTCAAGGGCGTTTTTTCTCCTGCAAAATCTACTTCCGTCGGGAAATAATATCCTTTTACAATTGGAGTTTTATCTGCAATATTTTCGTTGGAAACCGCGTGAATTAAAATCCCGCTAACCAAAACCACAGAAGCAATCAGGCCTGTTTTCTTAATCAAATTCATATTCTTTTTCTTTTTTAAGTGTATTTTGTAAACCTACAAACTTTTTTTGTTTTCGTTATTCTTTGGAAGAATTATTTCATCTTTCAAAAATCAAACCAAGATGTTTATTTATAAAAATTATCGAATTATCGAATTATCGAATTATCGAATTAATCATTTTCCAAAATAATTCTCGGCAAATTTTCATTCAGCCATTTGAATTTATTGATAATCATAATATGCGTTCCGCCTTTAATCGGAATAAAATTCTTGATGTTTTTTGGAGGAAAAACTTCGTCAGCATCGCCGTGTATGTGAATCACTTTTTCGTCTGGTTCTGCCCTATCCCAAAGAATTATTTTCTCCAAAGCCCAATCGAGGTATTTTTTATCGCGCATCGACAGAAACTTTTCATACAATTTTAATCGTTGGTTCATTTTTCCTTCGCCAAAAGGAAGTTTCGCCAAAAGTTCTACGTTTTGAGCCAATCCGGTCGGGAAAACTTTGTAGGCTTTTATGGTTTTGGCCAATTTCATTCTCCTCGGAAATTCCGCATTGCTTTTTACGCTGGAAATAATTATTACCTTTTTTGCATTTACAATTTTGCCCATTTCCTGTACCAAAACACCTCCGAAGGAAACTCCGATTAACACTGCATTTTCGTGTTTGATTTCCAAGGCAATTCGCTCAGCATATTCGTGCAAAGTTTCTTTGTCCAAAGGCAAAACCCATTCTAAAAGATGGATTTCAAATTGGTCTTTTGGAAGTTCAATTCGCTCAAAAATCGTCGAACTCGCGGCCATTCCTGGCATAAAATAAACGTGCACTTTTTCCATCCCAATTGTTTTAACGGTATCATAACAGCAACAAAAGCTTTTTATTACGAAATTTGTATAAAATTATGGTTTTTATCTGAAAACTTACTTCTCATTATTTTAATTAATCAACAAATTATGCAAACGCGACTGTTTCCAAAAAGTGAACGAGGAAAAGCAGATTTTGGTTGGCTTCAGGCCAATTTTTCATTTTCATTTGGCAATTATCAAAACCCTGAAATGGTGCAATTCGGAATGCTTCGTGTCTTAAATGACGACACAATTGCAGGCGGAATGGGCTTTGGAACGCATCCTCACGACAATATGGAAATTATCACGATTCCGCTGGAGGGTGGTTTGACGCATCGCGATAGTTTGGGAAATCAAGCGACGGTTTCTTTTGGCGAAGTGCAAGTGATGAGCGCAGGAACCGGAGTGCAACATTCTGAAATGAACGCGAGCCAATCGGAAAATGCTAAAACGTTGCAACTTTGGATTTTTCCTGAGAAAGAAAATGTTACGCCAAGATATGACCAGAAATCTTTTGACCTAAAAAACGACTTAAATTCCTTTGTAAACATAGTTTCTCCTGAAGCTAAAAATGACGGAAATGCACTTTGGATTCACCAGCAGGCGTTTTTACATTTGGGTGTTTTTGAGGAAAACCAAACAATAACTTACGATATAAAAATACCTTCAAACGGAATTTATATTTTTTTGATTGAAGGCGAAATCGAAATTGACAATCAGACAATTAACGAAAGAGACGCTTTTGGAATTATTGATTTTAAATCTTTTGAAATCAAGACAAAAGCCAAATCAAAAATCCTGACGATTGAAGTTCCGATGCGATATAACTAGAAATTAAACAATTATGGAAATTAAAGACAATACTTTTTCAAGACAATTTGAAACCCAAAGTGAGGACGGAAAATTAATTTCTGTGGAATATTCTTTTCAAGAACGGAAGATATTCTTGACGAAAGTAAATCTTCCGGAAACTTTTGATAATGAACAATTTATGACTGATTTTTTAAAAGAAATCATGGCTATAGCCGAAGAACGAAAACTGAAAGTGGTTCCGACGCATCCAAAAATAGCTTCTTTTTTTAGAAAAAATCCGGTTTATAAAGAATTGCTTCCACCTGGAATCAGAATTTAGTCGAAAGTTTTAAAGTCTAAAGTCATAAAGTCCTGCGAGGTTTCAAACCATTTCAGGATTTTTTATTATTTTTATCAAATGACTGAAGAAATAAATACCAAAATCCTCCACTTCTTCGAAAACATCGAAAAATATTACGGAAGCAAAACCGAAATAACTGAAGGTTTATACAGCCTGACGGAAAGTTTTGACAGCCATTCCACCACTTGGAACTTGTCTGAATTTAATTTGATTCGTTCTGGATATCGAAAAACAGGCGAAAGATTAATGCTCGAAGGCGAAAAAATGTATTATGAAATTTCGGCAGCACTGATTGTAAGCTTTGAGCAAAAAGGAAGAAATTCTTTTGAATTTGTAGAAAAATATGGCGATTCGGTTTTTAGAGTAACTAAGATTAAATTTCAGTATAAATATTGATAGTTCGATTTTTAGATTATTCGATTTCTCCAAATATCCAACAATCTAAAAATCGAATAATCTAAGCTACACTTCCACATTCAAAAATTCCAATCTTACTGAACCGTCGTCGTCGATTTTTGTTAGGTTGATTTCGTGTAAAGTATTCACCAATTCTGGATTCCAGGGCGTTTTTACTTTTACATAATTTTCTGTAAAACCGTGAATGTAGCCTTCTTTATTTTCTCCTTCGAATAAAACTGTTCTGTTTGTGCCAATTTGAGTTTCGTAAAAAGCACGACGTTTTTTCACAGAAAGGCCTCGTAACATTTTGCTTCTTTTCGCTCTAACATTTGCCGGAACTGGATTTGGCATATTCGCCGCTTCGGTATTGTCTCTTTCAGAATACGTAAAAACGTGCAAATATGAAATATCCATTTCGTTTAAGAAATTATAAGTTTCCAAGAAATGTTCGTCGGTTTCACCCGGAAATCCAACGATTACGTCCACGCCAATACAAGCGTGTGGCATGACTTCGCGGATTTTATTCACTCTTTCTGTATACACTTCTCGCAAGTAGCGACGTTTCATTTTCTTCAAAATATCATTGCTTCCAGATTGCAACGGAATATGAAAATGAGGCACGAAAGTTCTTGATTTCGAAACAAATTCTATGGTTTCGTTACGAAGTAAATTCGGCTCGATTGATGAAATTCTCAAACGTTCGATGCCTTCTACTTTGTCTAATTCTTGAACCAATTCATAGAAAGTGTGTTCGTGTTTTTTATTCCCGAATTCGCCTTTTCCATAATCGCCAATGTTTACGCCGGTCAAAACAATTTCTTTGATATTTTGCTGTGAAATTTCCTTTGCATTTGTCAAGACATTTTGCAAAGTATCACTTCTAGAAATCCCTCTAGCCAATGGAATTGTGCAATACGTACATTTATAATCACAACCGTCTTGTACTTTTAAAAACGCTCTGGTTCTGTCTCCGATGGAATAACTTCCTACGTAAAAATCGGCTTCAGAAATCTCGCAAGAATGGACTTCGCCAAAATCATTTTTGGACAAATCATTAATATAATCGGTGATTTTGAATTTTTCTGTCGCTCCTAAAACCAAGTCAACGCCGTCAACTGACGCCAATTCTTCAGGTTTTAATTGCGCATAACAACCCACTGCCGCAACAAAAGCTTTGTCGTTCAATTTCATTGCTTTTTTCACCACTTGCTTGAATTGCTTATCCGCATTTTCGGTAACCGAACACGTGTTGATTACATAAATATCTGCAATTTCTTCAAAATCAACACGGTCAAAACCTTCGTCTTGAAAATTACGAGCAATGGTGGATGTTTCTGAAAAATTCAGTTTGCATCCCAATGTATAAAAAGCGACTTTTTTTCTGTTCTCTGTCATTATAAATCCTCCCGAAAATTGGGAAATTGGTATCTTTAGCTATATTTACATTCTGCAAATAGCCTGCAAATTTACATACAATATTTTTCAAAATGAAATCAATAATTCACTACATATCAATATTTTGCATATCGTTAACTTTATTCTCCTGTGGAAAAGACACTACTAAAAACCGCGACAATCAAGTTTTTCGATTCAATCAAGATGCAAATGTGAGTTCTTTGGATCCGGCTTTTGCGAAATCGCAGGATAATATTTGGATGTGCAATCAGCTTTTCAACGGTTTGGTGCAATTGGATGACAGCCTGAATATAAAACCTGATTTGGCTAAATCTTGGACGATTTCTGAAGATGGAAAAACATATACTTTTACTTTAAGAAATGATGTTCGTTTCCATAAAAATAGAGTTTTTAGAGATTCTACGCGAATTGTAAACGCTAATGATTTTGAATTTAGTTTCAATCGTCTTTTGGATGAAAAAGTAGCCTCGCCTGGCGGATGGATTATGCAAAACGTGGAAAAATTTTCTGCTAAAAATGATACAATTTTTGAGATAAATCTGAAGAAATCTTTTCCTGCTTTTTTAGGATTGCTTTCTATGAAATATGCTTCGGTTGTTCCGAAGGAAGCTTTTGTTTCTAATTATGATTTTAGAACAAATCCTATTGGAACTGGTCCTTTTCAGTTTAAACTTTGGGAGGAAAATGTAAAATTAGTCTTGAGAAAAAATCCTTTGTATTTTGAAAAAGATGAAAACGGAAAACAATTACCTTATTTGGAAGCCGTTGCCGTGACTTTCTTACCTGATAAACAAAGTGGATTTCTGCAATTTGCTCAAGGAAAAATCGATTTTATTTCGGGTTTGCATCCGAGCTATAAAGACGAAATCTTGACGCAGAGCGGTCAGTTGCAGGAGAAATACAAAAACGATGTGAACATGATTACGGGTCCTTATTTGAATACTGAATATCTGGGTTTCAGGATGGATGGAAGCGACAAAACGGTTTTGGACAAAAGAATTCGTCAGGCTTTAAATTATGGTTTTGACCGACAAAAATTGGTTACGTATTTAAGAAACGGAATGGGAACTCCGGCGATAAACGGAATAATTCCTGCTGGTTTGCCTGGTTTTGACGAAACTAAAATGGGGTATACTTATGATATTCAAAAAGCTAGGAATTTAGTTGCCGAATATAAAAAAGCGACTGGCGATTTGAACCCAAAAGTGGCTTTGAGCACCAATGCAACCTACTTGGATATTTCAGAATATTTGCAACGCGAGTGGAAGAAAATCGGGATTGATGTTTCGATTGATGTGAATCCGCCGGCGACTTTGAGACAGGCGATTTCTACGGGGAAAGTCTCGTTTTTTAGAGCAAGCTGGATTGCCGATTATCCTGACGCGGAGAATTATCTTTCTTTATTTTATAGCAAAAACTTTGCTCCGAATGGGCCGAATTACACGCATTTCAAGAATGCCGAGTTTGATAAATTATATGAAGATGCTTTCTTGGAAACGGATGATTTAAAACGTTTTGTTTTGTATCAAAAAATGGATGCTTTGGTAATGAAAGAAGCACCGGTTATTCCTTTGTTTTATGATAAGGTGGCGCGATTTACTCGGAAAAATGTTGTGGGATTGGGGATAAATCCATTGAATATGTTGGATTTGAGACGCGTTCGAAAATTGGATAATTAGATAATTTGGGAAGATAATTAGATAATTTGGGAATTTGATAATTAGATAATTTTTGGATTGTGGATTTGGATTGTGGATTTTAACTGTTGCCTTTTTCGGATTTTTTTTTGGAACACTGATGACACAGATTTTAGTAATTTTTAAAATTTTTCTGTTTCTGTATTCTGCTATCTGCTATCTGACATCTGACATCTGCTTTTTTATCGTCAACGATTGGTCCAGAAGCTAACAAAAATTCGGAAAGTTTCTCAAATAGCCCCGATTGCAGGGGAAATCCTTTTCATTTTTTCTTTAAAAATGAAAAGATTGTACCGGAAAGCGGGAATTGCCTTTCCTGAAAATGCCTGAAGTTTCGCTCCTGAAAATAAAGCGAATTAAATCTATCTTAAAACGATTGCTTAGAGAATTGATATTGCGTAATTTTGAGTAAATAACACAATTTACTATGAAAACAATGATATTTTCGGCGTTCGTTTTTCTTTTTGGGATGACTGCCAACGCTCAAGAAACTCCAATAAAAAACTCTGAATTGCCAGCGGAAGCGATGGCTTTTATCAAAAAACATTTTGGCAAAAACACGATTCATCACGCGATTAAAGACCAAGACAAGTCGAAAGTCACGTATGAAGTGATGCTGGATAATATGGTGGAACTTGAATTTACTGAAAATGGCGCATGGAAAGAAGTGGACGGACAAGATAAGGCGATTCCTACAGGTTACATCTTAAAACCGATTGTTGATTACGTGAAAAAAAATTATCCAAAAGCTTCGATTACGCATATTGACAAGGGTTTGAACGATATTGACATCGATTTAGATAACGGAATTGAACTCGAATTTGACTTGAACGGAAAATTTTTGAGAATTGACAAGTAGCATTTCCTAAAAAAAGAAAAGTCCCAAAACGAATGTTGTTTTGGGACTTTTTTATTACTCTTTTCTCCATTTTTTTGTTTCCTCAAAAACGTGTTCTAAAATGGATGCGTCTTGTTCGCTGAATTCTACATTTCTTCTGGCCATCACGATTTTTGCGGTATCAAAAGCTTTTTTAGTAATGTAAGTTGTAAATCCCGAAGCTCCGCCCCAAGAGAAACTTGGAACAAAATTTCTTGGAAAACCGCTTCCAAAGATATTTGTGCTCACGCCCACTACGGTTCCGGTGTTAAACATTGTGTTGATGCCACATTTGCTATGGTCGCCCATCATCAAACCGCAGAATTGAAGTCCGGTTTTAGCAAAGTTTTCAGTTTCATAACTCCACAATTTTACTTCTTCGTAATTGTTTTTTAGGTTGGAATTGTTGCTGTCCGCACCAATATTACACCATTCGCCCAAAACAGAATTTCCTAAAAATCCATCGTGACCCTTGTTTGAATAGCCAAAAAGAACGGAGTTGCTGACTTCGCCTCCAATTACAGAATGAGGACCAACAGTTGTTGCGCCATACACCTTCGAAGCTAATTTCACTCTTCCAGATTCGCACAAGGCAAAAGGTCCGCGAATTACTGAACCTTCCATTATCTCGGCATTTTTTCCGATGTAAATTGGGCCTGTTGATGCGTTTAAAGTCACAAATTCCAGCTTTGCACCTTCTTCGATAAAAATATTTTCGGGAGAAATTACGTTGACGCTTTTCGGGATTGGCTGTGAAACTCGGTCTTCGGTTAAAAGCTCAAAATCCTCACGAATTGCAATATCATTTTTTTGGAATATATCCCAAGTATGCTCGATTGTCAGGCAATCTTCATTATATTCTAAAATCTCATAACTGTCAAAGTCGACTTCTTCCTGAGATTCTTCGGCGAAAAAAGCGATAACTTCTTCTCCTTTAAATATAGCCTGATTTTTCTCCAATGATTTTACCATTTCGGCTAGAACATCATTCGGCAAAAACGAAGCATTAATCATTACGTTTTCCTCCATTTCCACCATCGGAAATTTTTCAGAAAGATATTCTTCGGTCACCGTTGTGGTCGTGTAACCCAAATATTTTTCCCACTTTTCTCGAATGGTCAAAATTCCAACGCGAATATCAGCAACTGGGCGAGTAAAAGTGAATGGTAATAAGGAATTTCTAACGGTTCCGTCAAAAAGTATGTAGTTCATTTTATTTTTGTTTCAGGTTTGATGTTTCAAAGTTACGAAGAAATCATTGCGATGAAATTATTTGAACAAAAAAAAGCTTCTCGATGGAGAAGCTTTTTATATACTGTTTTCAAAATTATGCTTTTGTAAACGTGATTTCAGTAATTTCTGTATCTCCTTCAAAAGTATCCGAAGACCTTAAAACTAATTTGTTAGAAGTAACTTCAACTATTTCTATTGCAATTACATCGCCACCCTCAGTCACAGTTAAGGTGTTTCCGTTACGAGTATACGTACCTGCGTACGTATCGACATCACAATCACTATTAAAGTAATCTGTTTCTAATGTAGTACCATTCTGAAAAATTTCAATGTTATCTGACGCGCATCCCACTTCGTTATCTTGGTACGGCCCATTATAAGTGACAGTTCCATTAACAATAAATTTTTCAGTACTAAAATTCCATTTTCCTACGATTGAATCATTGCTTGAATCATCATCAGAGCCACAAGACGTAAACGACAATCCCATTACCAAAGCCGAAGCTACTAAAATTCCAAATCTTTTCATTTTATTTTTTTTGTTTTGTTCGTGCAATTGTACAACTAAATCTCTAATTAACAATTACATCCTTCCATTTTTTCTTAAAAAAATATTGTTAATTTAAAAAATACAGTTTTCTGAT
>Ga0265780_10007416_pt1 | contig 13482 bp, 12 predicted proteins | sample P1T30metagenome_FD_192432 | JGI IMG/M metagenome (GOLD analysis project Ga0265780, IMG submission 192432) | Plant litter microbial communities from East Loma Ridge, Irvine, California - P1 T30 | ecosystem: Environmental > Terrestrial > Plant litter > Unclassified | place: USA: California... | reverse complement strand
CTGGGTTGTTCTCCAGAATCATTGCAACACAATAGAGCATGGCCCTGCCAGGGTCAAGACGCGGAGCGGCCGGCGCGGCGGCTGGCCAGCCAGTCGCGTCCGCCGGCGTCGAGCGCCCTGGCGATGACGTCGGGCGGCAGGCTGTAGACAGTAGCCCAGGTGGCGCGGCCGTCGGCGGCATTCGACGGGAAGCTCTCGGTTTCGATCGGCCAGTGGTATTTGCGCTTGAGGGCGCGCACGATGGCGGCCAGGGTGATGCGGCCGCGCATCGGCTCGGCGCCGGCCTGGTCTTCGTTGGAGAGAAGGATGGCGAGTACGGCGCCGCGCGCGGTGGTGGGGCCGGGGAAGATGGGTGATTTCGAGGGCGATTTTTTTGGCATGCGCGATTGTAGCCCGGCGCCTGGCGCCGACTTGCAAACTCAGGTTCCGGCCTGCGCCGGAACGACGGTCATGGGCCGCGGACTCGTGGACACGGCTTGCAGCATCCCATCCTTATTCAGTTCATAGCGGTCGAGGTCGCGCGCCAGCAGCAAGTTGCCGTTGTAGTGGGCGCGTGCTTCCTGTTCGATGTCGCCCAGGCTCAGGGCGCCGGCCGCGGGACGGTCCGCGTAGCGCGGGCTGAAGTGGGTCAGGACCAGGTTCGGCAGCCCGGCTTGTTGCGCGAAGCGCGCGACCATGGCGGCCGAGCTGTGCTGCGGACCGGGGCCGATCTTGCGCAGGATCTCCTCGGTATAGGTCGCCTCGTGCACCAGCACGTCGGCGTCAAGGGCTTCCTGCGCCAGCAGGCCGGGGTCGTCGTTGTCGCCGCCGACGATGATCTTGCGCGCCTTGCGCGGCGGTTGCAGGAAGTCCGCGGCGACAATCTCGCTGCCGTCCGCCAGCAGCACATTCTGCCCCTGCTGGATCGCGCCCCAGGCCGGTCCGGACGGAATGCCGCCGGCGCGCAGCTTGTCGCGGTCCAGGCGCTGCTCGACCTCGGCTTCGGTGAAGCTGTAGGCCCAGCAGGGCATGCGGTGCGAGAGCGGCGTGGCGCGCACCCGCAGGTCCGGCAGGACCGGCTCGCCGCCAAAATCCTCGACCGCGATCCAGTCGAGCGCATACGGCAGTTCGAGCCGGGTAGCGTCCATGATGGATTCGATCATCGCGCGCAGCGGCGCCGGGGCGACGATGGGCAGGGGCGCGCTGCGGTTCAGCATGCCGGCGCTGGCCAGCAGGCCGGGCAGGCCATAACAGTGGTCGCCGTGCAGGTGGGTGATGAAGACCGCGCGCAGGCCCACCGGCGACAGGCCGGCGCGCTGCATGCGGTACTGGGTGCCTTCGGCGCAGTCGACCAGGGTCCAGCCCTTGGCGGTGCCGGTGCTGCGCAGGGCGAGCGCCGTCATGTTGCGCGAGCGGGTAGGGGTGCCGGCGGAGGTGCCGAGGAACTGGATATCCATGGCCTATTATCGCGCCGATGGCGTGCAAGCGGCGTCGGTCTGGCCGGGGCCGTGTGCTCCGGCGCCGCATCGGCCCATTTCACGAGAGTTTGACTTTACTCAATACGGTGACAGGATGCCGCAGCGCGCGGCACTCGCGGGCTGGCGGGGACTCTAAGTGAATGGACGGCCGCCACGGTGCGGCTGCCACCATAATCTCTGGAGGAGGTGTCATGCGTACATTCCATGCCATTGTCGCGGCAGCATGCCTGCTGGCCGCACCCCTTGCCTGCGGCGCCGAATGCATTGGCAAGGTGTCGCGCGCCGCCCTTGTCGATTCGGGCGGACGCATCGGCGTCGTCTCGCCGCTTGGCGCCGATGTGCAGGGCAGGTATGCGCTGTCCAACGGGCAACGGGTGACCCTGGTGAACCACTACCAGGACCTGGTCGCGGTCTTCGACGCCGGCCGGCCGGTCAGGCTGCGCGAAGTGGGCCAGCACCGCTTCTCTTCGCCGGAAGGCGACGTCCAGCTCAGCTGGGCGCCGAGCCCGCGCGAGGACACCATCCGGCTCAGCTATCCGGCCGACGAGGGTGGACGCTTGAGGCGCAGCTGCGATTGATCCCGCTTCAGCCGAACACCAGCGACTGATGGGCGCCGGCGCCGGCGATCGCCCCATCGGCCACCGAGATCGCCACGTTGCCGGCCGCGCGCGCCGCGTCGCCGCCGGCGAACACGCCCGCCACGCTGGTCTGCTTGCGCTCGTCGGTACGGATGAAGCGTCCCATCGGGCTCTCTTCGAAGGCGCAGCCGAGGCGCTCGGCCAGCGGGGTAGCCATGTCGGTGCGGCCGTAGGTGAACAGGCCGGCCATCGGCAGGCGGCGGCCGTCCAGCAGTACCACGGTGGCGGCATCCTCGATGCGCGCAACCGGCGTGTCTTCGAGCGCGACGACGCCGCGCCGGGCCATGGCGGCGCGCTGTTCTTCGTTCGGCGCGAAGCGGCCATTGGTGAACAGGGTCACGCGGCCCCAGTCCGGCAGCAGCATGGCCTGGTGGAAGGCCAGCTCGCTGTTGGCCAGCACGCCGATCTCGCCCTGCTGCAGTTCGTAGCCATGGCAGTAGGGGCAGTGGAACACGCTGCGGCCCCAGCGTTCTGCCAGGCCGTCGATGGCGGGCAGTTCGTCGCGCACCCCGGTGGCCAGCACCAGGCGGCGGCCGTGCACGGCGGCGGCGCCGTCCAGCGTCACGATGAAGCCGTCGCCGTCGCCGTCGCTGCGCGCATCAAGGGCCTCGCCCTGGTGCCACTGCACGTTCGGATAGGCGGCGAGGTCGTCGCGCCCGGCCTGGGCGATGGCGGCCGCCGGCTGGCCGTCACGGCCGAGGAAGCCGTGCGAGTCCACGGCGAAGCGGTTGCGGCGCCGGCCGGCGTCGACCACCAGCACGCGCCGGCGCGCCCGCGCCAGCTGCAGGGCGGCCGACAGGCCGGCGTAGCTGCCGCCGACCACGATCGCGTCGAAATGCTTATTCGGGTGCGTCGGGTGTGGGATGTTCATGGGATGCCTTTCCGTGCTTGCGCACATGGACTTCGTAGCGCTGGTTGAATTCGGCGGACAGGTCGGCCAGGCTCACGTGCCCGAGCCGGCGCATCAAGAGCGCCTCGGCTTCCTCGAAGGCGTCCTGCAGCGAGGCGTTGACCACTTGCTCGACCAGGCAGCTGGTCTGCTCGCTGCGGTTGCCCATCGCGAAGAAGGGCGGGGCGCCAACCGCGTCGTAGATGTCGCGCAGCGTCACCTGGGCCAGGTCGCAAGTGATGCTCCAGCCGCCACCATGCCCGCGGTTCGAGCTGATGTAGCCGCGCTCGCGCAGCCCGGCCAGCACCCGCCGCACCAGCACCGGGTTGGTATCGAGGAAGCCGGCCATTTGTTCCGAGGTCATCGGATGGTCGCTGTGCGCCAGGTGCAGCAGCACGTGCAGCACCGAGGATAGTTTGCTGTCGCGTCTCATGTAACTAATGATAGTACAAATCCAGCCGACATGTCCACCACCGGTGTCACCGAAGTTAGGAGCTTGGTGGCTGCAAGCGCAGGGTCGGCAGGAAGCGCCACATGTACAGGCTGACGCAGGCGCCCAGCAGCATCAGCAGGGCGGGGACGACGAGGCCGTCGAAGCGCCGCATTGCCAGCAGGAGCGAGCCCCACAGCATTACGGTGGCGACTATCTTGGCGCGCAAGGGGATGCCGCGGCCGGCCTCGAAGTTGCGCAGGTAGACACCGAACACGCGGTGCGACAGCAGCCAGCGGTGCAGGCGGCTGGAGCCGCGCGCGAAGCACCATGAGGCCAGCAGCAGGAAGGGCGTGGTCGGCAGCAGCGGCAGGAAGATGCCGAGGATGCCCAGCAGGAGCGCCAACACGCCGGCCACGATGTACAGGGATTTCATGTGCTTACTCTAGCATGGGCTCGAGCGTTGAAAGATTATTCCAAATATTGCTTATTATTGAAAGATTATTGCTTTGTTGCCAGATTGAATCAAATTCGGCAAATCCCAAACGTATTTATGAATGCCGCATGGAAACTTTGAGTATAATCGTGACATGATTGACGGGCGCGATCCACAGAATGTGCGGCGCGAGCAAGACGCCCGGCTCCGCCTACCTCTTTCGCTGCCGCAGTCCCCATGCCTTCGTCCTCGTCTTCCCCTCCAGCGCCGTCCGCACCCACCGCCCCGCCGCGCGGCAAGCGGCTCGGCGACTTCTTCACCGCGCGCGTGCTGCGCGATCTCGCCATCTACCTGGCCGTCATGCTGCCGCTGGTCTGGGGCCTGGTGGCGGTGGAGCAGGCGCGCTTCGCCGCGCTGGCCGAGGCGGGCAGCAAGCGCGACCTGCGCAACTATGCGCGCGTGTTCACCGAAGAGGTGCGCGCCACGGTCGGCATCATCGACCTGTCGCTGCTGCAGCTGCGCGCCACCTGGCAGCGCGACCGCGACGGCTTCGCCCAGACCGTGGGCGAGCATGCGCGCCACCTGCGCTACCGTGTGCCGATGCTGGTCACCGTGGTCGACGCCGCCGGCCGGGTGGTCTACACCAATGCCGGACCCGCCTACCGCAGCCTGGACCTGAGCGCCTCGCCCGCCTACCGCGTCCACCTCGGCGACGGCGACGACCACTTCTTCGGCGGCCGCCCGATCATCTCGCCGCTCACCCAGTCCTGGGCGGTGCGCTTCAGCCGTCCGATCCGCGACGCGCGCGGACAGCTGCAGGGCGTGATCATGGCGTCGGTCTCGCCCGATTACTTCGTGCGCTTCTACGACGACGTCGACCTCGGTCCGGGCGGCGCGGTGTCGCTGCTGCGCGACGACGGCGCCCTGATCGCGCGCAGCACCCGCTTCGACCGCCAGCGCGGCATCGGCACCGTGGTGCAGGACAATCCGTACAGCGCCACCGGCCCAGTGACAGGCAACTACCGCCGCGCCGGCCAGATCGACCGCGTCGAGCGCTACTACGCCTGGCACCGGATTCCCGAATACGGCATGGTGGTGACGGTCGGCCAGGCGGTGCGCGACTTCGGCGCCGGCCTGGCCCAGCAGCGCGCCATGCTGGGCTGGACCGGAGCCGGCGTCTCGCTGCTGCTGGCGCTGCTGGGCTGGGCGGCGCTGGCCGCCACCGACCGCCGCCGCCGCGCGCTGAAAGCGCTGGCCGCCGCCGAAATGCGCTGGAAGCTGGCGCTGAACGCCGCCGGCGACGGCGTCTGGGATTGCGACGTGCTCACCGGCCTGGCGGTGCTGTCCCCGCGCGCCCAGCAGATCCTCGACACCGACCGCGCCGTGGTCTCCTGGCACGGCAGCGCGCTCGACACCGCGGTCCATCCAGACGAATTGCCGCTGCTGCGCGCCCAGCTGCGCAGCCACCTGTCCGGCGGCAGCGCCGACTTCGCCGCCGATCTGCGGGTGCGCCTGCGCAGCGGCGAGTGGCGCTGGATCGAGGCGCGCGGCAGCGTCAGCGAACGCGACGAACTCGGCATGCCGCAGCGGATGATCGGCACCTTCTCCAACATCGACGCCCGCAAGCTTGAAGAAGCGCGGATGCGCCGCATGGCGCACGAAGACGCCCTGACCGGACTGCCGAACCGGGTGCTGCTGGGCGACCGCCTGCGCCAGGCGATCCGCACCGCAGGCCGCGACGGCCACAAGGTGGCGGTAATCTACTTCGACCTGGATAAATTCAAGCCGGTCAACGATACCTATGGCCATGCGGTGGGCGACCGCCTGCTGCAACTGGTGGCGCGGCGCCTGCGCGCCGGCCTGCGCGAATCCGACACGCTGGCGCGCATCGGCGGCGACGAATTCGTGGTGCTGCTGCCACGCTGCGAGAGCATCGACGATGCGGCGGTGGTGGCCGACAACATCCTGGCCCAGCTCAATCAGCCCTTCGAGGACCAGGACCAGGACCAGGCGCTGACCCACCACATCTCGGGCAGCCTCGGCATCGCGCTGTACCCGGACCATGGCCTGGACGCCGACGCCTTGCTGCGCAGCGCCGACCTGGCGATGTACGACGCCAAGTCGCATGGGCGCAGCCGGGTAGCGGAACGAGGGCTGCACGCAGGAACATGAGTTGCCGGTCGTCGTCGTGCTACTCATTGCTACCCAGAATCCTGAGACTGGATGCCTGTGCCTGGACTAGCCAAAAACAAAAGTTTTAGAGAGTCTCTACTTCAGGCGCAGGCCCTCTGCCCCAGATAATACGCGATTGATAATTCGATGATGGGAGCCATGTTTGGGTCGGCCTTGGATGCCATCATCGCTTCCATGGTGTCGCCTGTGCCAAGATACTTGACGGTATTTTCTTTGCAATTGTACAAACGCTTAGAAAATGTCTTCCCGCTAGGTCCTTCTCGCTTTGTCAAAATAGTCCGTTCATTACCGTCGCCACTCTTTTCCAGCACCACATAGATTCCTTTAGGGTCGGCGGAGATAGTAAAGGTTTGTTCGCTTGGCAAAAAACTCGTTGTAGTTTCGTCTTTGCTACATGCTGATGCTGCTAGGCAAAGAAAAATAAGTATCGACGCGCTTTTAATCATCATCCTCAATTCGCACTGTTTTATTATAAATGTTTGGCGTACCAATTGCCGTCTAAGCAACGTAATGTGCATTCGGTCAGAATTGGAGTGAATGTCTGGATCTTTGATGGGCCAGTTCCATCTTTTTTCTTTTTTTCGTCCGAATACACAATAGGAAAAGTTTTAAGCATGTAGCTTTCTTCTTCGATGAGGCGAATATGTTCCCGCGACTGTCCAAACGCTGGCCGCTTCTTCCCATCTTCTTTGTGTTGCCAGTTCTCCCCGAAAATAAGTGCTTCGCTCTCTTTAGTGTGTTTGTCCCACGCACCAAAAATAACAAGCCGATCCCTATGATTTACGTACGACCAACTCCATGTCCAGTTTTTGCACGTGGCACCTGCTGCAGTAATAAAACTTTTTTTATTCATTTTTGTTCCTTGAGAATTTCTGAAGTAGGTGTACTTTGATTATCACCAGATGCAGAGGAGGTAGATGGTGCATAATAATTTATCAAGATAATCGATGTGAGAATCAGCCCGGTTGCGGCATTGACGCCGTGTAGGATAAGCCAAAGTAAGTGCTGTCGTTGTTTGACTAGCTTCGGAAATTTTTTTTCGTGATACACGTCCGCGTCTTCTCGAAGCTTTTTCCATTCTATCTCTGGAAACAGTTCCTCCAATTTGGCGCGGTAGAGCCTGACACGAGCAATGTGAAAGTTGAACCGTTCATAATGCTTTGCCGAGAAGAAGATTCCGAAAATACCAAGACAGAAAAGTAAAATCGTAAGTGCTAAATCAATAGGGGAGAGTTCTTTGTCAAATGTAATAAATGCGATAATTGCGCCGGAGAGCGTCACCAATAGCGTCGTCATAGAAGTACGTAATGTTTCCTGATGTCGAGCCTGAGTCATGTGCTCATTAATCATTCGCCATAAATATTCTTCTTTTTCAAGAGCCATTGCTTATTCCACTATTCGAGATTAACTAATTTTTCAGAAAACTTACGTTGACCCTGCTTTAGATTTAATTAGGGCGGATTCAATAGATCTCGACGACTAGCCCGCAGCCATCCTCTGCGGCACCATTCGTAAAAGCCGCCAAGTTTTGCAGGGTCCCGTGCAGACCCTGCACCTCCGCGCGCTGTTCTTCCTCCGAGCCATCCGCCTGCCAGTAGATTCCTTGCCGCTCGATCTGGTCCGGGTCGTAGCGCCGCCGCAGTTCTGTCTCGGCAACCGTGTGCAGGTGCGCCGCGATGCGGCCCGCCTGGTCCGCCGTGAACAAACGCGGCCGCCCATATCCAAGGTCGGCGCCGACTTCCTCGCCAACATCCGCGCACAGGAAGGCAGCCGGAAAAACGCCGCCTTCCGCCTGGCCGGTGAGCAGGAAATGCAGGATGTGCCATTGCTGGGCAAGATCGTATTGCTGCGCGTCGCCGATCCAGTCCGCCTTGCGCGGCGGCGGCGGGGGCAGAGTTTTGCCGGTGAGGCGGGCGAACAGGCCCGGTTTCACCGGCGCCGCAGGTAGCGCTTCGTGCAGCAGCTGATCGGCGACGTCGGGATCGTCGCGCATGGCCCGGGCTTGTGCGGCCGTCACGCGGCTCAGCGTGCAAAGCATGCTCATGGAAGTGGCCTGGATCCGGAAATGGAAAACGGTCAGGATGGCATGCGCTGGCGCGCGAAGCAATGCACCATGAATAGCATTCAGCAGCGCCTCAGTGCGCCGCATCCTCCGCCACCGCCTGCGCCACCGCCACGTGACGCGGCAGATACAGCGTCACCGTGGTGCCCTGGCCCGGCGCACTGGCCAGGCGGATGTCGCCGCCGCTCTGGCGCGCGAAGCCGTGCGCCATCGACAGGCCCAGTCCCGTGCCCTTGCCTTCGGGCTTGGTGGTGAAGAAGGGCTCGAAGGCGCGCTCGATCACGTCCGGCGGCATGCCGTGGCCGCTGTCGGCCACGCTCACCGTGACGTAGTCGCCCGGCGCCAGCACGGCGTCGTCCCGCACCGTGACGTTGTCCAGCAGGAGCGTGATGCGGCCGCGGCCCTCCATCGCGTCGCGCGCGTTGATGACCAGGTTGAGCAGCACGTTTTCCAGGCCGTTCGGGTCGACCAGGGTCGGCCACAGGTGCGGCGGGACGCGCCGTTCGAGCGTGACGCTGTCGCCGGCGGCGCGCAGCACCAGGCTGTCCATGCGCTCGAGCAGGGCGTCGACCCGGACCGCGCTCGGGTGCAGTGGCTGGCGCCGGGCAAAGGCGAGCAGCTGGCCGGCCAGTTTACCGCCGCGCTCGACCGCGTCGAGGATGCCGAGCAGGCGCTTGCGGTTCGGGTGGTCGGAATTGGCAGCGCCGTCGGCGCGCAGCATCAGCTGCACGTTGGCGCTGATGATGTGCAGGATGTTGTTGAAGTCGTGGGCCACGCCGCCGGTGAGCTTGCCGACCGCTTCCAGCTTCTGGGAGCGCGCCAGCGCCTGGCGCGCCTCGACCAGTCCCTGCTGGCGCTGCCGTTCGCGCGCCTCGGCCGCGCGCCTTCCGCTGATGTCGCGGATGAAGGCGGTGGCGCCGAAGCCGTCGCCGACCGGCAGCACCGCCACCGTGAGTTCCACCGGGATGCGGCTTCCGTGGCGGTCGACCACGGTCAGCTCGCTCGGCGCGCCCAGCAGCGCGCAGGCGCCGCTGCCGGCGAAGGCGGCGAAACCGGCGCGGAAGGCGGCGCGCCGCTCCGGCGGCAGCAGTTCGTCGGCGCCGCGGCCGATCGCCTCAGCAGAACTCCAGCCGAACAGGCGCGTGGCCTGCGCGTTCCAGTCGGTGATGCGGCCGGCGCTGTCGAGCGCGAGGAAGGCGTCGTAGGCGTTTTCCAGGATCACCTGGATGCGGCGCTGCTCGGCGGCGATCTGGTCGTGCGACTGGCGCAGCTCGAGCGTCATGGCGTGCGCCGCCAGCTGCGCGCGGCGGCGCGAGCTGGCCAGCAGCCAGACCACCACGCCCAGCAGCAGGCTCAGGCCGATGCCGGTGAGCGCGACCAGGCGCGGACGGGTAGACTCCAGGCTGTCCTCCAGCGCGGGGCTGGAACGCATCGTGATGGTCCAGGTGCGCCCGCCCGGCGCCAGCTGGACCCGGGTTTCCAGCATGGCGGTGCGCGCCATGGCGCCTGCCGGCGCGGAGTGGTAGAGCAGGGCGCCGGCGTCGCCGGGCGGTCCGTCGTGGATCTCGGTCTCGAGGTCGGTCGACTGGACGCCGCCGAGGCCGCGCATCAGGTCGTTCATGCGGAAGGGCGCGTAGACCCAGCCGGCCAGGGCGGCGCGGCGTTCGGCGACGGTGGCAGCGGCCTGGCCGGCGCGGTAGACCGGCAGGTACATCAGGGCGCCCGACTGCGGCGTGGTGGCGGCGCCGCTGCCTTCCTGCACCAGCACCACCTTGCCGCTCAGGGCGGCCTGGCCGCTGTCGCGGGCGCGCTCCATCGCGGCGCGGCGCACCGGCTCGCTGTACATGTCGAAGCCGAAGGCGCGCAGATTGCGTCCGTTGAAGGGTTCGATGTGGGTGATCGCGCTCAGGGTCGACCCCGGCGCACGCGGGCCCTCGGGCTGCACCCGGTAGTCTGGAAAGCCTTCGCGCCGCACGGCGGCCTCGTGCGCGGCCACACCGCCAGGCGCGATCACGCTGGCGATGCCGAGCGCCTCCATGCCGGGAAAGGCCTGGTCCAGGCGCAGCAGGCGGTAATACCGGCCCCAGGCGCTTCGCTCGAGTTCGACCGAGCCGCGCAGGTAGCCGCGCGCGCCGCGCAGCACCTGTTCATAGACCGCCATGCGGCGCCCGATGTTGTACACCATGTCGCGGGTGCGGTACTCGAAGGTTTCCTTCAGGCGCGCCTCGGCGCTGCGGGTGGCGCTGGTCCAGGCGCCGAAGGTCACCAGGAGCCCGGTCAGGAACACCAGCGCGGCCAGCAGCAGCGGCCCGGAGTCGGGCGGGGCGTTGCGGCTGGCGGTCGAGGGCGGGGACGGCGGCATGGCGGAACGCGCGGCGGATGCCGTGGAGGCAGGTTGATCGGAAACGCGCGGAAAAGCGGTAGGATACGCATCCTTGCTGTGTTGGGGCGCACGGTGCCGGGGAAGCCAGCCCGGCGCCCCCTATTATTACCCGAAATTAATTTGATGCAACTTTCTGTTGATCTGAGCCTTATTTTGCCTGGCGCCCCCGCGCCGCGCCGCGCATGACCCTGCCGCCGCCCCTGCGCCGGCACTGGCCGCTGGCCGGTATCGCCGGCGCTTTCCTGCTGGCCTCCCTGTGGGGTGCGCTGGCGCCGCTGGGCGGCGCCAGCCACGAGCTGCTGCTGGAACTGCCGCCCGGCGGACGCGGCGCCCCCGCTTCCGTGCGCCTGACCCAGGGCGTGCAGGACGTGCTGCTGCTGCGCAACCGCAGCGGTGCACCGCAGGTGGTCGGGCCGCTGCTGCTGGCGCCCGGGGCCGAGTTCCGCCTGCCCTTCGAAGAGGCGGGGGAGGAGGCGCTTCCCTGTCCGCTGTTGCCGGGCGGCATACTGCGGGTGCGGGTGGTGCCGATGCCGGATCCGGGCTGGGCGCGGCTGCGCTGGCGCTTGGGGAATCTGGAATCGGCGATCCGCACGCTGCCCTTGCAGGGGCCATGAACGCCCTCCCAATCGTGCTCCGTTCCCCCCGGCGCTTCTGTCATCATGCCTCCATGTCCACGATTTCCATGCCTCTGTTCCCGCTCAGTACGGTACTGTTTCCGGACGGGGTGCTGCCGCTGCAGGTGTTCGAGGTGCGCTACCTCGACATGATCAGCCGCTGCCTGACCGAGGACACGCCCTTCGGGGTGGTGCTCATCACGCAGGGGCACGAGGTGCGCCAGGCCGAGGGCGAGCCCGAGCGCTTTGTCGCGTCCGGCACCATCGCCTCGGTCACGGAAACCGCCACCACCACGCCCGGCCTGCTGCAGGTGCTGTGCCGCGGCGGGTCGCGCTTCACGGTAATTACCGCCGAGCAGCGCGTGAACGGCCTGTGGATGGCCGAGGCCGAACTGGCCGAGGACGACCACGAAGTCCGCATCCCGTCCGAACTGCAGGGCGCGTCCGACGCGCTCGACCGGGTGCTGAACTCGCTGCACGACGTGCCCCGGCACCGCTGGCCGGTGCAGCCGCCGTTCCGGCTGGACGACTGCGGCTGGGTGGCGAACCGCTGGTGCGAACTGCTGCCCTTGCCGAATCGGCAAAAGCACAATATGCTCATGCTGGACAACCCCGTGATCCGGCTCGAACTGCTGCACGACGTCCTCGACGAGCACGGCCTGATCACTTCCTAGAACGGACATGTGGCGGCCATGAAATTCTCGGACGACCTCTTGATCGCATACATCCAGGGTGAGCTGGCCGAGCCGGCGCGCGCCGCCGTCGAACGCGCCATGCGCGCCGATCCGGTGCTGGCGGCGCGCATCGCCCAGCAGCGCCGCAGCGCCGCCCGCTCGCACATCTACAGCGTCTCCGCCAACGGCCACCACGAAGGCGGCCCGGCCCAGCGCCAGCTGCCGCCCCCGGGGGCCAAGGTGGTGCACCTGGACGCCATCCGCCCCGGCCGCCCGGCGCCCTTGCCGCGCGCGGCCCACGTGGCCTGGACCGCGCGCCACTGGCTGGCGGTGGGCGCCGCCCTGCTCGTCGGCGCCGCCTGCGGCGTGTTCGGCTGGCAGCAACTGCATCCATCTCCCGGCCTGGTGATGCTGGTGGCCAGCGACGGCGCCCTGGTGGCGCGCGGGCGCCTGGTCGACGCCCTCGGCGACCAGCTCGCCACGCCCGGTCCGGCCGAATCCGGGGTGCGCATCGGCGTCACGTTTGTGTCGAAAGAGGGCGGCTATTGCCGCAGCTTCGTGGTCGAGACCAGCGCCGGCCTGGCTTGCCGCGGCAATGGCCGCTGGACCATTCCCGTACTGGCCCAAGCGCCGGCCGGCACCGCCTACCTGGATGGCAGCATGCTGCCGCCGTCGGTCCAGGCGGCGGTTGACGCCCGCATCGTCGGCACCGCCCTCGATCCGCAGGCGGAGCGCGCGGCCCAGCAGCGCGGCTGGACACCGTGATCCACAAAATCAAGCGCTTATATACAGTGCAGTGGATTTGAGGTATCGTGTCACCCGCTAAAGTGCCTCTACCTCCGCGCGCCCGTATCCCGGCGCCTTTCGCGGCAATGCGCTCCGCTCGCCGGACCGCCGTCTCCCCTGGAAGCTTCCCGCGCAGGCCGCACCGTGCCCGCGGGTAATGCCGTAGAGATAACGAATTATTATCAAGAAGAAAATGTCTGATACCCAGAATATTCCTGCCAGCGCCGACCCGGTCGACACCCTCCCGGCCGGCGCGCCAAGCGCTGCCGCACCGGTTACCGACACATCGGCCGACGTGCCGGGCGTCGACACGCCGATCGTCCAGGTCGCCGCGGACGAGGCGCCGACCGTGCGCTTCGCCGATCTCGGCCTGGCGCCGGACATCCTGCGCGCGCTGAGCGACCAGGGCTATGTGCACCCGACCCCGATCCAGGCCCAGGCCATCCCGCTGGTGTTGCAGGGCCGCGACGTCATGGGCGCCGCCCAGACCGGCACCGGCAAGACCGCCGGCTTCTCGCTGCCGATCATCCAGCTCCTGATGCAGCACGCCAACGCCAGCATGTCGCCGGCGCGCCACCCGGTGCGCGCGCTGGTGCTGACCCCGACCCGCGAACTGGCGGTGCAGGTAGCGGACAACGTCAAGGCCTACGCCAAGCACACCCCGCTGCGCTCCACCGTGGTGTTCGGCGGCATGGACATGAAGGGCCAGACCGTCATCCTGAAGGGCGGCGTCGAGATCGTCATCGCCACCCCGGGCCGCCTGCTGGACCACGTCGAGCAGAAGAACATCAACCTGTCGCAGGTGCAGATGCTGGTGATGGACGAAGCCGACCGCATGCTCGACATGGGCTTCCTGCCGGACCTGCAGCGCATCATCAACCTGCTGCCGAAACAGCGCCAGAACCTGATGTTCTCGGCCA
>Ga0265780_10007414_pt1 | contig 13485 bp, 13 predicted proteins | sample P1T30metagenome_FD_192432 | JGI IMG/M metagenome (GOLD analysis project Ga0265780, IMG submission 192432) | Plant litter microbial communities from East Loma Ridge, Irvine, California - P1 T30 | ecosystem: Environmental > Terrestrial > Plant litter > Unclassified | place: USA: California... | reverse complement strand
AAATCCTTCGGCAAGGCAGCCAAGATGACTTTCAAGGCATTGATTGCGCCGAGCGATCCTCCGATAACAACAATTTTGGACATGGAAGTCGGCCTTGGTTGATATATCGTTCACGCTAACCCAAAGCTGCGAAACATGTCGCATCCTTTGACATCAGATCCAACCTGCAGTCGAGGGACCAATAGCAGAGTCAGCACGCGTAGCAACAAAAAGTTGCAGTCCAGCTTCCACCGGTCAAGTGGCTCAGATTCAACGTTGGCATTGTTGCCATAATTCTTAGAATGCCAGACAGCTCGGCAAACAGTCTTTCCAGCGGTTCGCGAGTACTAGGAAACTCATAGGGATCAAAGCCCTACATCTTTCAAGCCGAATCGACTGAAATCATAAACATATATTTTTTTAATGAGTGGAGCCGAGCGATAAGCGCGAAAGCCTCCACCGGACCAGATCCAAGAAGCCCGATGACCGTCATGGTCATCGGGATTTTTCATACTCAACTTCACAAGATATAGAAGGACTAACCAATGGATATCAATGTAAGACCGAACTGGAAATGGACTACCGGCAGCACCCCAGCCGCCCCGCCTACAGGGCGCGCAAGCGTCCCCTCGTCATCCCTCCTCAAGCAAGTACTGCTGCCCCGCAGCGTGGACCTGAACGTCGCGTTTGCGTTGAAGTACCGCCGTTAGGGACGAACGAGGAAAAGCCTCCAAGTTGTTCGCCGCCCAACAGTTATCGAAGCCCCATGACATCAACGAATCATGGGGCTTTTCTCATTCACAGTGAACCCATCACAACTGGAGAAAACCATGAGCAAAATTACTTCCGCAAAAAAACCGTCCGAAATTGTCGAATCGTCCGCCGACGCTGAGACCGCATCCGCCAACAACCAGATCTCCGCGATTGCCCTTGCCAAATTCTGGCTGCTCGAAGAAGGCATAGCCAAGAAGCTCGGCCTGCGCAGTACCGGAAGCCTAAACTACCAGGTGCTTGCCGACTATGACCGCAAGAACCTGTTCATCGCCCTGACGAAGAACGACGGGGGCGGCTACTACAGCAAGGAGCGGGTCAATTTACTTTCCATCGAGGCATCCTTAGGCGCACACAAAGCGGGCAAAACATTCCCATCGAAGGCCCTCAAGGATGCCTACAAATCGAGGTCCAGCAACAATGCTGGATTCATGACCGCGACGCTCCGTGCGCTCGGCCTGACAGCCGCAGCACCGGAAGCGGATAGTAAGCATATTGTCGTGGGGGACTGGGCCGCATGGCGGAAGACGATAATCGCCAAAGCAGGAGCGCTCATCGAGTTGCCAGCCGATGCCAGTGACGAAAAGCAGGTCCAACCCGCGCCGTTACCGGATCATAAGGAACACACGAAAACGCTCGAAACCCCCGCCAAAAAGTCCGAATAATGGCAAGCGGCTCAATGACTACGGGGCTGCATCTTGCCACGCTGGCCGCTACCGAACGGCTCCCGCAAGGGCTGCTGCACTGGATGATCGGCGTCCACGGCCTCTACATCTACGGGGGGCTGCTCAAGAGGATCATCGATCCGGAGTCCATTGTCCCCCTGGGTGACGTGGACGTGATCGCGCTCGACGCCAGGGTCATGGAGGCCATGACCAAACGATTCGGTATCGTCTTCAGGCGGGTGAACACGACCATTACCCGCACGCCCTACTTCATCGGAAAGGCTGGGCACGGAGACGCGAAGATCGTTCACCTCGCATTGCTTCGCTCGCACGAGCAAGCGATGCGATACGTCATGAACAACCAGCTGGATATCGATCGCCTCGCCCTGTCGAACCATCACATTTTCTATGATCCAAATTTTGACCTCGGCGCGCTCTGCAACGCGATCCGAGCGAAGCGCGCTACCCGCGTCCAGGGCACGCGCGACATGACCCTCTTTGCAAAAAATCGGCCGCAGATCGAGCATCACTACGAGATACGCCTGCGACGCAAGGGGTACACCGTGATCGACTGATTTCCCCATCCACGACTACAGAAAGGAACCCACCTTGCCCGCCACCATTTACGTTACTCCGGCGTCCCTCGCCACAATGCGCTTGATTGCCCCGCTCGACTACTACGACCGCTGCACCCTCTCGGACGACCCCGCAACCGATCCGACCCGCAGGGAAGGCTACTATCTCAAGGACCTGTCATTCCTGCCTGTTTCGGTCCTGCCCGACGCCGCGCACATCGCCTTGCGCCTCGATGCCGCCGCTGCCGAAGTGACGTTCCCGACTGAGCTGCGCGGCTGCATATTCGAGCGCGCGCCGCACCTGCCGCCCGACTACCAGCGCATCATCGCGTATTGGTCTGGTTCACCGATCAACGCGAACTCGGACTGTGCCGTGTACTACCAGTGTCCGGCACAGCGCTACGAAGTGTCCCTCGCAGCGCTGGAAGCCAGTCCGGAGTTAATCGGCAGGCGGGACGGTACACCACTGATCGACGCCCTTCTTTCCGAAGGCATCGTGGTGTCCATCGCCGGTTTGGGCGCGCTGCTTGTCGATGCTGCGGATGACGATTTCGTCTCCGTCGCGCTGCCTATCGATGACGACCTGCTCGGGCTGGACAACGGCGGCTTCCTCGCTGAGAAGCCCTACGACGTGACCTCGGCGCGTGTCGAACGCATCTTCCTTCGAGTTGGCGACATAAGGCGCTCACCCGACCCGCAGCGTATCTACATCGACATCCTGCGCTACGAGGAACTCGACTACGGGTTTTATTATTGACCACGGCCGCCAGTCAGCTCCGACCGCCCGGTCGGTGCGACTGCGTGACATGCAATGCTAACGAATGACCGATCCGTCCACCCGACCAACCCCCATGCCCTGTATCTCCCCCTGTATCCTTCTGCAGGCACGTGCTGAGCAAACTATCCGCGCGCTACTTCCTCCGGGACGCTTCCAGCAGCGCCGTACTGTCCGGCCTGCCCGTGCCAACGTCTTCAACCTCCAACGGAAACCGCAGCGGAGAAATGGACGAATGGACAATTGGGACGGTGAGCAGCCGGTGCGCCGCCTAACTCGCTGCGACGTGATCGCACTCCGACGCAATGAACACCTCGCCGCATTGCTGGCCGCGCCACCGCCACCGGTCGAGCAAGGCAGTCGGTTTCCACAAGAAACCCCGGAGATGGACCGGAGGCCTGCGTGCATGCGGCGTCGGAGTCACATTCCAGCACTCCGGAAACCGGACCATCTCGGTGAAGCGTCTGGAAAATTTCAAGAAGTAACACCAGCCAGCCGGGCCTCCCCGTCGCAATGTAACGCCTGCTCGCGCCCCAGCGGCGAGCACGGCAGGAAGGACCGCAAGCCAACCCAGTTTTTTCGTACCTTAATCTTCTAACCATTGAAGGAAATAACATGCGTGCAGACGTCATCACCAAACTAAAGGCAAAGCGCGAAGCGCTCGACCATCAGATCGCAAGCCACAAGCCTCTCGCATACAGCGTCGTTATCAACAAGATCCGTGCTTATGCTGCCGAGCACGACATGACTGAAGACGACCTCTTCCCCGGACCATACGACCCGACCGAGGACCCCGTGCCCGAGCCGATGCGTAATTTCAGGCGTCCTCACTCCGATTTCCACTACGAGGATACATTCGGATATACCTTCATAGCCGACCTCAAGGAGCAGCGCTTCCAACTCGATGAGGAACTGCGCGCGATCCGGCGCGAGGCCATCGAACGGGCATGGAATTTTATCGCTGAATACCGGCTGACCAAGGAGCACATCTTCTCGAACCCCCGCTAGGCAAAACACATGGATTGTCCTGTGCTGGTCTTTTCGTATGTTCCTCAAGCAGGATGGGGCGGGGGCAAAAAAATCGCGCCGGGAAGATACCTCGCCCCCAAGGTCTCGATGCATTCAAACCGGCCGGTCCGTGGCCGGTCTATGGTGCGAATTTCGCCACCTGAGCGGCCATGATGTGTGTTCAGAAAATGTGGTATCGGCAGGCAAAACCGCCGCGCGATGCGCCAGCGGATCTGCCGTGGTGTTCGACCGGCGACCAGCTATGCTAAGTTGGCGGGGCGTAGCGGAACCTTGCCCGGCAAACCGTTGAAGTAGTGGCAGACACGGCGCGAAGATTGAAAATCCTTGTGTCGGTGGTTCGATTCCGCCCCGGGCCACCAAGAACAGTGTAAACAGAAACGCCAACCCATGCAGGTTGGCGTTTCTGTTTGAGGATTGAGCTGCAAAAGCAACTGGCACGATGATTGTTGTCAGTCATAAGGCATCATCGAATACTTGCACCCGAACCCAAAACGACGGCGCAAAGCGGAAATAAAAAAGAGGATTGAAAATCCTGCTGTCGGTGCTTCGATTCCACCTCGGGCCACCAGAGATAAAAAGAAACGCCACCTTCGGGTGGCGTTTCTTTTATAAAACCCGGCTGTCACTATCGGGAGGATACAAGGTGTGATTTTTTTTGTCACCGCTGAACCCATGTGCGAGAATGCCCTTCCCCTGGATGATGCGCATAATGACTAAATTCGCCGCACTCATAACTGCACTGACACTCGTACTGGCAGCGTGCAAGCCCGCATTCCCGGCGCCTGCGCGTAACATTCCTGCGGCAATGCGCCAAACCGCGACCACGCTGTTGCAGTCCAAACTTCTACACGCGACCTCGATTGCTGTAGTTTATCGCGGCAAGGAATTCATCCTGCACCAAGGGGAACTGGAGACCGGCAAAGCCAATCCGCCGAACGATGCAACGCTGTATGAAATCGGCTCAGTCAGCAAAACGTTTGCTGGGCTGCTATTGGCGAACGCTGTGCTTGACGGAAAGGCGGCGCTCGATGATCCGATACAGAAATACCTGCCAGCTGCCTACCCGAATCTACAGTCGCAAGGGCAGCCAGTTCGCTTGCGCCATTTGATCACGCACACCAGCAAGATGCCCGGCATGCTGCCATTGCAGGTGAACACCATATTGAAGGATTTCACCGCACACGGCACGCCGGCAATGCTCAATGCCGCCTACGCCAATTACGGACAACAGCAATTCTGGCAGGACTTGCACACAGTCAGCCTTGAAGGTCCGCTTGGTCAGGACTATGCGTATTCCAGCGCCGGCACCGAACTGATTGCGCATACTCTCGAAAAAATTTACGAAATGCCCTATGAAGTCCTGCTCACGCAATTCGTCGAGCGCGAAGCTGGCATGCGCGATACCAAGCTGAGAATTACAGTCAGCGATACGGACCGGCTCGCGCCTGGCTACCATAGCGACAATCCAGCCATGACAACGACGATGCCGCAATTACCATGGGGAGCAGCTGGCAACCTCAAGTCGACCATACCGGATATGACGAAGTATCTGCGCCTGCAATTGAGCTCCCATCCTGCAGTAGTCGAATCGCACAAGTCGCTGGTACGCTTCCAGGACGACTTCAGCATTGGCTACTTCTGGAACATCGGTAACAATCGCCAGTTGGGCACGCATTATGTACACCATGGTGGTGTGCCACGTGCGCAAAGCTACGCCTATGTCATTCCCAAATATCAGCTTGGGGTCTTCATTATCACCAACCAAAGCGGCGACGCTACCGCCGGCGCCATGGAAAGCGCGCTGACGCATATTTTTGACACAGTGGAATCCGTGGAAAGCGCGAAATAGACCGACCGTTGTTCCTTCTGTCGGCGGTTCGAGATGCCTCGGGCCATAGGAAGATTTTGCATTGTGCCAACCCATGAGGATGGCATCATGTATCTGCAGTTTGGAATAGGGGCCGGCCCATTTCCGGTCGTACTGCAAACGGCGAAATCGCTCGCTATTGCTAAAGCCTAACTACATCATGTCTTTCAAGACGTCTAACTCCTTCATTGGCGCTCAAAAGCGCATGCCCACTTGGGCAAGTTTGTCGAGGACTTTTCTTACGCGCCGGCCACTTTGGATAGGGTCGCGGCCTATGCGGTGTTCGGCAAGAACCATCCGTACCAGCCCATCGGTCGGCAGTTGCAGGTCGATGCACCGGTGTGGGATGCGAAGATCTACTTCGAAGAACGCGAGCCCGAAGGGAAGATCATCAATATGCGCGACGCGAAGTTCTACCTCCCGCACCCGAGCGTGACGCCGGACGAATATTTCGCACAGCTGAAGCCAGTCGAGTGACGTTTGACCAAAAAATATCTGCTCTGAACGCCAACCCACTCAGGTTGGCGTTTTTATTTGGCGCTGCCGTTATTGAAATCCGGCGAGCAACTCGTCAATGACCGGCGATAGTTTGGTCGAGGTACTTGCCCACTTATTCAAAGCGAATCCGCCAGAATGGTCGTACTTGGCCGAGGCGATGGATTCGCCATTGTGGCGCAGCCGCAGTTCGGCACGATTCAGGAAGGGCGTGAAGTCCCATCCACGGGTTGCCGTGTACCAGAGCGTATATTCGCAACGCTCAGGCATTTTGTCGCGGTACACCATCGTGCGAATATTGTGACGCTGGAACCCTTCTTCCAATACATTCAGCATGTCATTCACGAGGACCTTTGGGTTTTCCTCGATGCAGACCAGTTTCATTGCATGGGCAGATGCATCTACCTTGCGTACGTTGACTGAGGTGCAGGCTTGCAAAATAGACGAGGCAAGAATAACGAACGCGATTTTTTTCATGAGTGTGCAAGGACAGAAAAGATGCCAACAGTGGCAAAAGCATCTGTCATGATATCACGTTGCCAAAAGATAATTATGATTACCTCATGACACGTTACCTGTAGCGCGTGGGCGGAGGACCGCGGGCCGCCCGGGCCCACCTTGTGCACTAGCGCATACCTTCCGGCCTGAGCAGCACCAGCCCGGTGTTCGTGCTGGCGACAATCACGCCGCTGTCGTTGATTGCCAGCGCATTCTCCAGCACCAATCCTGGCGGCGTACGCCGCAGCAGCCGGTTCAGGTCGCGCATCCCACCACTATCGCTCCAGACGAAGGCCCGCATGGCGCCAGCGCCGTTCTCGGCGAAGCCGACGACCTGCCCCCTGGCGTTGACCGCGCGCGCCACTGATGTTCTGCCTCCAAGCGTGCCGAGTTCGCGCATGCCGCCGCGGCGGGTCCATGACATGGCGCGCTGGCGGCCATCCGGGTAGCCGATGGCGCCGGCGATATGCAGGCCAGGCGTCATCGCATTTACCCAGGCTGTGCTGCCGCGGCCGATGCCGAGGTCGCGCATGCCGCCCGCCTGTGTCCACAGGAACGGACGATCGCCGCCATCGTCCCAGGACGCCAGCCGGTTGCCCGCCACCTCGCCCCCGGCCCCGACCGCCACGGGGTTCGACTCGACACTGCCCAGCGTATCGATGTCTTGCAGCCCGCGTTCCCGGGTCCAGGCGAACACCCGGGTCGTCTCGTCATCGATGGTGCTGACGCCCGCGATGACTCCATCATCGTTGAGTACCCTGCCGCCGGCAGGGTCGGGCGTGCTGCCCAGATCCTGCAAGCCGCCCGCCGCGCTCCAGCGGAACGGGCGTGCGCCGCCCTGGTAGGAGCCGGTCACGACGCCGCGCCCGTTGATCGCCATGCCATACGACGCGCCGGCCCCCGCCCCGGCAGTCGGATCGCGCATCCCGCTGCGGGTGCTCCAGACGAAGGCGCGTTCGACGCCGGACTTGTTCAGCGCCGTGCCGGCGACCTGCCCCGCATCGTTCAGGCCGTTCGCGTAGACCGTGGCGCCAAGTCGCCGTATCGCAGCCCCGTCGTAGAAGAAGCCTCGCACACGTCCGTCGATCACCATCGACACGGCCACCTGTCCGGACGCATTGATGCGCGGATAGGTCGCAATCGTCCCGGGCAGCAATTTCACCACCTCATAGCGCGCATGCGCGCCACCGGCCCTGCCTTCTTCCTGCGCCGTCGCCGTACCGCCCATCGCCAACAGCAACAACAGCCCATGCCTCAGCAATCCCATGTCACCTCCAATGAAGTTTGCGTCCATCATGCGCTGCCATGGAAAAGCAAAAACGAGCACGATCAGGCGTGACGCCCTCCTTTGTGCTGGACCAATCGGTTTTGCCGCAGCCAAGTGTCCAGAGGAAGCAGCCCGCACACGATATGAGGCGTTGTCCGACACGTGCCTGCCGAGTTCTGATTTACTGCTAGATTATCGCTAGCTGCATACCAACAATCCCGTACTCCGCCCACGATGAAAACCTTCCATTGCGATAAATGTTCGCAGCAGATCTTTTTTGAAAACACGCTCTGCTTCCATTGCGGCAGCATGCTGGGCTACCAGCCGGCCGGGCGCACCGTCAACAGCTTCGAGCAGACCGATAACGGCCTGTGGCGCAGCCTGAACCGCAAGGACGAGGGCAAGCTCTACAAGCAGTGCGGCAACTACGTGCGCCACAACGTCTGCAACTGGATGCTGCCCGCGGACGACCCGCACGACCTGTGCGAATCCTGCCAGCTGACGGTCGTCATCCCCGCCCTGAGTTCGGAAAAGAACCACGTGCTGTGGTCGCGCCTCGAGGCGGCCAAGCGGCGCCTGCTGTTCGCCCTGGCGGTGCTGGACTTGACGCCGGCCAGCAAGGAGCAGGAACCCGACACCGGCCTGGCCTTCCAGTTCCTGGAAGACGGCGTGTCCGACCAGTGCGTGATGACCGGCCACGCCAATGGCGTGATTACCCTGAACATCGCCGAAGCCGACCCGGCCGAACGCGAGCGCACGCGCGAGCAGATGCACGAGCGTTATCGTACGTTGCTGGGACACTTCCGCCACGAAAGCGGCCACTACTATTTCGACCGGCTGGTGGTGGGCAGCGCCTGGATCGACGAATTCCGCACCCTGTTCGGCGACGAACGCCAGGATTACGGCGAAGCCCTGAAACGTCACTACAACGATGGTCCGGTGGCCGACTGGGAGGGGCGCTTCGTGAGCAGCTATGCCAGCTCGCATCCTTGGGAAGACTGGGCCGAAACCTGGGCCCACTACCTGCACATGATCGATACCCTGGAAACGGCGCATGCCTGCGGCCTGTCGCTCAAACCGGCCACGCCGGGCGAGCCGACCCTGGACGGCGTCACCCTGCCGACCCGCACCGGATCCTTCGACGAAACCTTGCACGACTGGTTCGCGCTGACCTATGTGCTGAACAGCCTGAACCGCAGCATCGGGATGCCGGATTCCTATCCGTTCACACTCAGCCCGCCGGTGCTGGAAAAGCTGGCCTTCGTGCACAAGGTGGTGCGGGGGCACAGCGCACCACGATGATGCAGCGCCCGCTGGCGCATCACATCGTGGTGCGTCCGTGCTTCATCGTGTCTGAGTCTGGGTCTGCGATTGCGTCTGCGATTGCGACGGCGCGCTTTCTTCCTCAATCGAAGCTGGCGGCATCAGGAAGTCGCGGCTGATGCCCTGGCCGATGTCCGCGATCGACGCCAGGTAACTGGTGAGGAATTCGTGCAGGCCACGCTCCAGGATCTCGTCGATGTCGACCGATTGCAGCATCGCATGCAGCTTCTGGGCCTGGCGCTCGGTGTCGCCCGAGACATCATTGCGCACCTCCCGCAAATTCTCCACCACGGCGGCCACGCAGGCGATCAGCGAACGCGGCATCTTGGCCTGCAGGATCAACAGTTCCGCGACCCGGGTCGGCGTGATGGCGTCGCGGTACACCTTGCGGTAGGTCTCGAAAGCCGACACCGAGCGCAGCAGGGCCGCCAGATAATAAAACTCGCCCTGTGCCCCGCCCTGTTCGGTATCCGCATCCAGCGACCTGAACTTGACGTCGAGGATGCGCGCCGTGTTGTCGGCCCGTTCCAGGAAAGTGCCGAGGCGGATGAAATTGAAGGCTTCGTCCTGGAACATGGTCCCGATCGTGACGCCGCGCGACATGTGCGAGCGGTACTTGACCCACTCCAGGAACTGGCCCGGGTTGGTTTCGTACAGGCGGTTGTCGAGGTGCTGCTGCAGCATCAGCCAGGTGGTGTTCTCGGTTTCCCACACTTCCGTCGTCAGGGTGCCGCGCACGGCGCGCGCATTCTCGCGTGCGGCGCGCAGGCAATTGACGATCGACGAGGGATGGTCCGGATCGCGCACCATGAAGTCGATCACGTTCTTCTGGCTCAGTTCCGAATACCGGGACTCGAACTGGCGTTCGAGTTCGTTCACTTCGAGCATGGTGCGCCAGCCCTGCTGCTCGGCCTGGGCCGATTGCGGCATCAGCGCGTACTGGATGCGGACATCGAGCATGCGCGCGGCATTTTCCGCCCGCTCGGTATAGCGGGCCATCCAGAACAAGTGGTCTGCGGTACGGCTCAACATGCTAGTTCTCCAATATCCAGGTGTCTTTGGTGCCACCGCCCTGCGAGGAATTGACCACCAGCGAGCCTTCCTGCAGCGCCACGCGGGTCAGGCCGCCCGGCACCATCGACACGGTCTTGCCCGACAACACGAAGGGGCGCAGGTCGATGTGGCGCGGCGCCACGCCCGACTCGACATAGGTCGGACAGGCCGACAGCGCCAGGGTCGGCTGGGCGATATAGCCGTCCGGCTTGGCCAGCAGGCGTTGGCGGAAGGCCTCGATTTCGGACTGGGTCGAGGCCGGCCCGACCAGCATGCCGTAGCCGCCGGCGCCGTGTACTTCCTTCACGACCAGTTCCGGCAGGTTCGCCAGCGTATACGCCAGGTCCTCTTTCTTGCGGCACTGGTAGGTCGGCACATTGTTCAGGATCGGTTTCTCGCCAAGGTAGAACTCGATCATATCCGGCACATACGGGTAGATCGACTTGTCGTCGGCGACGCCGGTGCCGATGGCGTTGGCCAGGCCGACCCGGCCGGCGCGCACCGCGTCCAGCAGGCCCGCCACGCCGAGGGTCGATTCGGGGCGGAAGGCGCGCGGGTCGAGGTAGTCGTCGTCGATGCGGCGGTAGATCACGTCGACCTGCTTCGGGCCGCGGGTGGTGCGCATGTAGACGGTGTTGTTGGTGACGTACAGGTCTTGCCCCTGCACCAGGGCCACGCCCATCTGCTGGGCCAGGAAGGCGTGCTCGAAGTAGGCCGAGTTGTACATGCCCGGCGTGAGCACCACCACGGTCGGGTCCAGCACGCCGGCGGGCGCCGCGCTGCGCAGGTTGTCGAGCAGCAGGTCGGGATAATGGTCGACCGGCGCCACCCGGTTGCTGGCGAACAGCGCGGGGAACAGCCGCATCATCATCTTGCGGTTTTCCAGCATGTACGAGACGCCCGACGGCACACGCAGGTTATCCTCGAGCACGTAGAACTCGCCCTCTCCGGCGCGCACGATGTCGACGCCGGCGATGTGGGCGTAGACGTCGGACGGCAGCTGGATGCCGCGCATCGCGGGGCGGTACTGGGCATTGTCGAGGATCTGTTCGGCCGGGATGATGCCCGCCTTCAGGATTTCCTGGTGGTGATAGACGTCGTGCAGGAAGCGGTTCAGCGCCGTCACCCTTTGCACCAGGCCGGCCTGCAAGGTGGCCCACTCGGCGGCATTGATCACGCGCGGGATGATGTCGAAGGGGATCAGCCTTTCCTTGCCGGCGTTGTCGCCGTACACGGCGAAGGTGATGCCGACCCGCTGGAAGTTCAGCTCGGCTTCTGCCCGCTTCTGCGCGATGTGTTGGGGCGATTGTTCAGCGAGCCATTGCGCGAAAGCGTTGTAATGGGGCCGTACGCTTGCCGCATCGGAGTACATTTCGTTATAAAAATTGGGCATCGCTTCCTCCTGTCCCTTCGATGCATTCAAGAAACGTGCCAGCGCCGGCCTGCACGTTATGCAAGTATATTGTGGGAATGAAACATGCTCACACACACTTGAACATGCCATTGCATTGACATGAAAATTACCCTATCGTCCTGTTTCTCTGCGTAAAGTAGCGCCCGATGTCCAGCCCATTCCTCGCCCATTATCCAGCCGCCACCTCCGGTTTCGACGAAATGCTCGATCCGGATGGCGCGCCGCGTGCGCACTGGCGCGCGCTGCTGGCCGGGATGGCGCAGGAGACGCCGGACGCGATGCGCCAGCGCCGCGAGATGGTGCGGCGCCAGGTGCGCGAGAATGGGGTGAGCTACAACGTGCTGGCCGACGCCGGCCGCAAACCGCGCTCGTGGGACCTGAACGTGCTGCCGCTGATCCTGCCGCACGAGGAATGGCGCGCCATCGAAGCCGGGATCACCCAGCGCGCCACCCTGCTCAACGCGGTCCTGGGCGACATCTACGGCAAGCAGGACCTGCTGCGCGAAGGCCGCTTGCCGCCGGCCCTGGTGCATGGTCATGGCGGCTTCCTGCGCCCCTGCCACGGCATGCGCCATCTCGATGACGTCGCCCTGCATTTCTATGCGGCCGACCTGGCGCGCGGCCCGGACGGGCGCTGGTGGGTGCTGGCCGATCGCACCCAGGCGCCGTCCGGCGCCGGCTACGCGCTGGAAAACCGCGCGATCATCGCCCCCGCCTTCCCCGACCTGCTGCGCGAGCTGAAGGTGCGGCCGCTCGGCGGCTTCTTCCGCAGCATGCACGACAGCCTGGTGCACTGGGGCCGCCTGTGCGCGGCGCAGGGCGACCTGCCGGCGCCGCTGCGTGGCGGCGAGATGCCGCTGATCGTGCTGCTCACCCCGGGCCCGCGCGCCGAGAGCTACTACGAACAGGCCTATTTGGCGCGTCATCTGGGCCTGCCGCTGGTCGAATGCGGCGACCTGACGGTGCGCGACGGCGTGGTCTACCTCAAGACCCTGGACGGCCTGCAGCGGGTCCACGTGATCGTGCGCCGGGTCGACGACGATTGCTGCGACCCGCTCGAACTGCCCGATGCGGCCTTCGGCGTGCCGGGGCTGACCCAGGCCGCCCGGCGCGGCAATGTGCTGGTGGCAAACAGCCTGGGTTCCGGCCTGCTCGAATCGGGCGCCCTGCTCGGCTACTTGCCAGGCCTGTCGGAACGGCTGCTGGGCCAGCCCCTCGCGCTGCCTTCGGTGGCGACCTGGTGGTGCGGCGAGCCGGCGGCATTGGACGCCGTGGTCGCAGGGCTGGACCGGCTGGTGATCAAGCCCGCTTTCCCGCAAGTGCCGCAGGAGCCGGTGTTCGGCCAGGATCTCGACCCGGCAGCGCGCGCGCTGCTTGCGGCGCGGCTGCGCGCGAGGCCCGACCAGTACATCGCCCAGGAAGTGGTGCGGCTGTCGCAGGCGCCGGAATGGTCCGACTCCCCCACGCCCGGCGTGCAGCCGCAGGCGGTAGCGCTGCGCGTGTTCGCCTGCGCCACGCCGAACGGCTACGTCGTGATGCCGGGCGGCCTGACCCGGATCGGCAGCGGCCTCGATGCGCGCGTGCTGACCATGCAGATGGGCGGCGCCAGCAAGGACACCTGGGTCCAGGCCAGCGCCGGCGCCGAGGCGCACCGCGTGCAGCAGGCCCGGGTCACGGCGCGCGACCTGGTGCGCGAAGACACCAACCTGTCCAGCCGCATGGCCGAAAACCTGCTGTGGTTCGGGCGCCATGCCGAACGCTGCGAGAACGTCTG
>Ga0265780_10007413_pt1 | contig 13486 bp, 7 predicted proteins | sample P1T30metagenome_FD_192432 | JGI IMG/M metagenome (GOLD analysis project Ga0265780, IMG submission 192432) | Plant litter microbial communities from East Loma Ridge, Irvine, California - P1 T30 | ecosystem: Environmental > Terrestrial > Plant litter > Unclassified | place: USA: California... | reverse complement strand
AGCTGCCGGCGACGTGGACGTGCTGCTGCTCGATAAAACCGGCACCATCACGCTCGGTAACCGCCAGGCCGCCGCGTTCCTGCCGGCGCCCGGCGTGACGGAACAGGAACTGGCCGACGTGGCGCAACTGGCCTCGCTGGCCGACGAAACGCCGGAAGGCCGTTCGATCGTCGTGCTGGCCAAGCAGCGCTTCAATATCCGTGAACGCGCGATGGGCGACATGAAGGTGGAGTTCATCCCGTTCTCGGCCAACACCCGCATGAGCGGCGTCGATATCGGCGAGCGCTCGGTGCGCAAGGGCGCGGCCGATGCCGTCAAGCGCCATGTGGAAGCGCTGGGCATGCCGTATCCGGGCCAGGTGGCCAATGCGGTCGATGAAGTGGCGCGCCGCGGCAGCACGCCGCTGGTGGTGGCCGACGGTTCGCGCGTCGTGGGCGTGGTGGAGCTGAAGGACATCGTCAAGGGCGGCATCAAGGAGCGTTTCGCCGAGCTGCGCCAGATGGGCATCAAGACCGTCATGATCACCGGCGACAACAAGATCACCGCCGCGGCGATTGCCGCCGAAGCGGGCGTCGACGATTTCTTTGCCGAAGCGACGCCGGAAGACAAGCTGAAACTGATCCGCGGCTACCAGGCCGAGGGCCGCCTCGTGGCGATGACCGGCGACGGCACCAACGATGCGCCGGCGCTGGCCCAGGCCGATGTGGCGGTGGCCATGAACTCCGGCACCCAGGCGGCCAAGGAGGCCGGGAACATGGTAGACCTGGATTCGAACCCGACCAAGCTGCTGGAGATCGTCGAAATCGGCAAGCAGATGCTGATGACGCGCGGTTCGCTGACGACCTTCTCGATTTCGAACGACATCGCCAAATACTTCGCCATCATCCCGGCGGCGTTCGTCGGCACCTACCCGCAACTGAAGGCGCTCGACATCATGCAGCTGACCAGCGCGTCTTCGGCCATCATGTCGGCGGTGATTTTCAATGCGCTGATCATCGTCGTGCTGATCCCGCTGGCACTGAAGGGCGTGCGTTACCGGGCGATCGGCGCGGCGGCCCTGTTGCGCCGCAACCTGCTGCTGTACGGCGTGGGTGGCCTGATCCTGCCGTTCATCGGCATCAAGCTGATCGACATGCTGCTGTCCGTGCTTCACCTGGCCTGACCCATCAAGGAACCATCATGCAAACAAGCTCATTTTCCCAGACGCGCCCTGCGCTGGTGTTGTTCACTTCCCTGACGATCCTGTGCGGAGTGCTGTATCCGATGGCGGTCGCCGGCATCGGCAGCCTGGCGTTCCCCGCGCAGGTGGGCGGCAGTATCGTGGAGCATGACGGCAAGGCCGTCGGCTCGCGCCTGATCGGCCAGTCGTTCTCGTCGCCGCGGTATTTCTGGGGCCGTCCATCGGCCACCGGCCCGATGCCGAACAACGCATCCGGTTCGAGCGGCGCCAACCAGGGCCCCACCAACGCCGCGCTGGTCGATGCCGTCAAAGGGCGCGTCGCCGCGCTCAGGGCGGCCGATCCGTCGAACCGCCTGCGCATCCCGGTGGACCTGGTCACCGCGTCGGCCAGTGGCCTCGACCCCGACATCAGCGTGGCAGCCGCCCGCTACCAGGTCGATCGTGTGGCGGCGGCCCGCAAGCTCGGCCACGACCAGGTCGCGGCGCTGGTGGAAGCGCACACCGAGCCGCAGTGGCTGGGCTTTTTCGGCGAAGCGCGCGTGAATGTGCTGGCGCTGAATCTGGCGCTCGACGCCGAAGCAGTGCACACTCGCTAAATTCTCCTTTTTAGCGTACCCATGTTCCCAGCCGACGACCAACGCCCCGATGCCGATGCGCTGCTGGCCACCCTGCAGGCGCAGGAGCGCAAAGCTGCGCGCGGCAAGCTGCGCATCTATTTCGGCGCATCGGCCGGCGTCGGCAAGACGTTTGCCATGCTGGCCGCCGCGCGCAAGTTGCAGGCCGACGGCGTGGCGCTGCTGGTCGGCGTGGTGGAGACCCACGGGCGCAGCGAGACGGCGGTGCTGCTCGATGGCCTCGACGTGCTGCCGCGCCAGGCCGTGGACTACCGCGGCAAGGCCTTGACGGAATTCGACCTCGATGGCGCACTGGCGCGCAGGCCGCCGCTGATCTTGATGGACGAACTGGCGCACTCGAATGCGCCCGGCTCGCGCCATCCGAAGCGCTGGCAGGATGTCGAGGAGCTGCTTGGCGCCGGCATCGACGTGTTCACCACCGTGAACGTGCAGCACCTCGACAGCCTGAACGATGTCGTCGGCGGCATCACTGGCGTGCGCGTGGGCGAAACCGTGCCCGATACCGTGTTCGACGAGGCCGACGAAGTGGTGCTGGTCGACCTGCCGGCCGACGAGCTGCTGGCGCGTCTGAAGAGCGGCAGGGTCTACCAGGGCACCCAGGCCGAGCGGGCGTCGAAGAATTTTTTCCGCAAGGGGAACCTGATCGCGCTGCGCGAGCTGGCGCTGCGCCGCACCGCTGACCGCATCGACGGCGACGTGCGCGCCTATCGTGTCGAGAAATCGATCGACACGATCTGGAAAACCGGCGCGGCGCTGCTGGCGTGCGTCGGGCCGCGCGCCGACAATGAACACCTGGTGCGCAGTTGCGCGCGCCTGGCCGCGCAACTCGGCACGGCCTGGCACGCGGTCTACGTCGAGACACCCGCGCTGCAGCGCCTGCCGGCGGCGCAGCGCGAGCGCATCCTCACCACGCTCAAGCTGGCGCAGGACCTGGGCGCCACCACCGCCGTGATTTCGAGCAGCGATATCGCGCTGGCGGCCATTGACTACGCGCGCACGCACAACCTGTCGAAGATGGCGCTGGGCCGCGCGCATCGCAGCTGGCCGTGGCGCCGCGCGCATATCCGGCGCATCGCCGCCGGCGCGCCCGATCTGGACCTGGTCGAAATGGGGGAGCCCGCGCACCAGGGCCCGGAGCCGGTCCGGCGCGCGAGCGCGGGCGAGCGCGAACGCAAGGGCAGGCAGGCGTGGGCGTATGGCTGGGCCGCGCTGGCCAGCATGCTGACGGCGCTTGCGGCCACGCCGCTGCTCGCTTACCTCGACCTGGCGAATATCGCGATGCTGTTCCTGCTGGTGGTGGTGCTGGTGGCGGTGCGCTTCGGGCGCGGCCCGTCGGTGCTGGCCACCTGCGTCAGCGTGGCCTGCTTCGACTTCTTTTTCGTGCCGCCCCGTTTCACGCTGGCGATCTCGGATTTTCAATATGCGATCACGTTCGTCGTGATGCTGGTGGTGGGCCTGATCACGGGCCACCTGACCGCCGGCCTGCGCTTCCAGGCGCGCGTGGCGTCGCAGCGCGAGCAGCGCGCGCGCGCGCTGTACGAGTTTGCCCGTGAATTGTCCGGGGCGCTGCAGACCGAACAGATTTTCGACACCACGCGCACGGTCGTGCAGCGCGCCTTCCGCGCGCAGGCGGTCCTGCTGCTGCCGGATGCACAGGGGCGCCTGCAATTGCCGCCTGATGCAGGCGCGCTCGACACCGGCATCGCCCAGTGGGCCTTCGACCATGCGACTGCCGCCGGGCTGGGCACCGACACGCTCCCGGCCAGCAAAATTTTCTACCTGCCGCTGGTGGCGCCGATGCGCACCCGCGGCATCCTCGCCATCACCCCCGACCATCCGCGCTGGATGATGATCCCGGAACAGCGCCAGCAGCTCGACACCTTCGCCGCGCTGGCCGCGATCGCGCTCGAACGGGTGCACTACATCGAGGTGGCGCAGGACGCGCTGGTGAACATGGAGTCGGAGCGCTTGCGGAACGCGCTGCTGGCGGCGCTGTCGCACGACCTGCGCACGCCGCTGACCTCCCTGGTCGGCCTGTCGGAAACCCTGGCCGGCTCGAAGCCCGCCATGACGCAGGCGCAGCAGTCGATGGCGCGCGCGCTGCACGAGGAGGCGCGGCGCATGAGCACCCTGGTGGTCAACCTGCTCGACATGGCGCGCATCCAGAGCGGCGAGGTGACGTTCAACCTGGCCTGGCAGGACGTGGAAGAGGTGGTCGGCAGCGCGCTGCGCATCAGCGCACCGGTGTTGCGCGGGCACGTGGTGTCGACCGAGCTCGCGCCCGGCCTGCCGCTGCTGCATGTGGACGCGGTGCTGATCGAGCGCGTGCTGTGCAACCTGCTGGAAAACGCGTCCAAGTACACCCCGGCCGGATCACGCATCGTCGTCGCCGCGCGGGTGCACGGCGCATCTGTGCAGCTGAGCGTGTCCGACAACGGGCCTGGCCTGCCGCCCGGGCGCGAAGAACAGCTGTTCGAAAAATTCACGCGCGGCGAGCGCGAATCGGCCAAGCCGGGCGTCGGCCTGGGGCTGGCGATCTGCCGCGCCATCGTCGAAGCGCATGCTGGTACCATCCGCGCCGGCGCGGCGCCGCTCGGTGGCGCTGCGTTTGTCGTGACGCTGCCGCGCGGTACGCCACCGGCGCCCCCCATGGAGAACCTGGATGAATGACCTTGCACCTTCCCAGCCGACCGCCTTGCTGGTCGAAGACGAACCGCAGATCCGCCGCTTCGTGCGCGCCGCGCTGGAAGAAGAGGGCTGGCAGGTGTTCGAAGCGGTCACGCTGCAGCGCGGGTTGATCGACGCGGGCACGCGCAAGCCGGACCTGGTCGTGCTCGACCTGGGCCTGCCCGATGGCGACGGCGTCGATTTCATCACCGATGTGCGCAAATGGTCGAGCGTGCCGATCATCGTGCTGTCGGCGCGTGTCAGCGAAGCGGAGAAGATCCGCGCGCTCGACGTGGGCGCGGACGATTACCTGACGAAGCCCTTCGGCATCGGCGAACTGCAGGCGCGCGTGCGCGCCACGCTGCGGCGCCACCGCCAGTCGACCGTCGACGATTCCGGCATCGTGCAGTTCGGCGAAGTGACGGTGAATCTGAAGGAGCGGCGCGTCTCCAGGGCCGGCGAGCACGTGCACCTGACGCCGCTCGAATACCGCCTGCTGGCGATGATGGTGACAAACGCCGGGCGCGTGGTGTCGAACCCGCAGCTGCTGCGTTCCGTGTGGGGGCCGGCGCATGTCGAGGACGGCCACTACCTGCGCATCTACATGGGCCACCTGCGCCACAAGCTCGAAGACGACCCGGCCCAGCCCCGTTACCTGATCACGGAAACGGGAGTGGGCTACCGGCTGCTGGTGTCGCCTTAGGGCGCGACGAAGCGCGCTTTCGGGCCTTTGTCCTTCAGCGCCCACGCGGTCAGCAAGGCGCCGCCGACCAGCATCGACAATGCCAGCGGCTTGCCGCGCGTGGACAGGTAGGTGTAGGGCGACACTTCGTGGACCGTACTGTCATGCCCGCCCAGGCGCTCCTCGAGGGTGCGGCCGTTCGGCGCGTACAAAGAATCCTTGCGGTTCGGCGCCGACGGTTGCGCAGTTTTTTTCTGCTGGCGAAACATCATCAGGTCCATGAATTTGTCCAGCAGGCGCGGGGTCTGGTTGGCGCCCAGCGAAATCATGCGCGACGCGCCGCCGACGAAGATGTCGCGTTTCACGTGCTGCGCGGCGAACAGGATCGATTCGGCCACCAGTTCCGGCGCAAACAGCGGCGCCGGCAATTCCGGCTCGTTCTCCATGTAGTTGCGCGCGTGGTTGGTGAACAGCGTGTCGATGCCGGCCGGGCGGATCAGCGTGACGGACAGCGGCGCCTTGTCCTTTTCGACTTCCATGCGCAGCGAATCGGTAAAACCCTTGACCGCGTGTTTCGACGCCGAATACATGCCCTGCAGCGGCACCGCGCGGTCGGACACTTCCGAGCCCAGGTTGATGATGGCGCCGCCGTCCTTGCGCATCAGGTTCAGGGCCACCATCGAGCCGTTGACGACGCCCCAGAAATTGGTCTGGAACAGGCGTTCCTGGTCGGCCAGCGGGATGTCCTCGATGCGCCCGTAAATGGAGATGCCGGCGTTGTTGACCCAGGTATCGATGCGGCCGAAGCGCTGCACGGCCGCCTTGCCAAGCGCGGTGACTTCGTCCTTGACGCCGACGTCGACCGGGAAGGCCAGCGCTTCGCCGCCATGCTGCTTGATCTCGCTGACCAGTTCATCGAGCGCCTTTTCGTCGCGCGCCGCCACCACCAGTTTCGCCCCCTGTTTTGCCGCCATGCGCGCCGTGGTCAGGCCGATGCCACTGGTGGCGCCGGTGATGACGATGACCTGCGATGCGAGCGGTTTGAGTTTGACTGTCATGCTGCCTCCCGAAGAAAAAATCAACAGCTTATTGTCGGCCCATCCTGCTCGGCATCGGCGCTCGCGCCGGGCGCATGTAGGACGGATCACATTGTTCCGGGTCAATGTGACGAGACATATTGAGTACCGGAAAATGCCGGAGGCAAGGCAAAACTCAGCCGCATGCGCCTGGCTTCCGCCGCCGGCGTCAGCCCGAACAGGCGCCGGAATTCGCGGCTGAACTGGGACGCGCTCGTGTAACCGACGGCATGGCCCGCGGTCTCGGCGCCCAGGCCCTGGCGCACCATCAGCAGGCGCGCCTGGTGTAGCCGGGTGGATTTCAGGTATTGCATGGGCGATGTCTGCGTGATGGCCTTGAAGTGGGCGTGAAACGTCGGCAGGCTCATGCCGGCCGCGCCGGCCAGCTGCGCCAGCGTCAGCGCATCGGCGTAATCCGCATGGATGCGGCGCAGCGCCTTGCCGATCTTGCCGTAGTGACCCTTCAGCGCCAGGGCTTCGCGCAGCGCGCTGCCCTGGACCCCGGTCAGCACGCGGAAATACACCTCGCGCAGCAGGCCTGGCCCGAGCACGGCGGCGTCGAGCGGGCGGTTGAGTGCCTCGAGCAGGCGCAGCACCGCCGTACCCATGTCGGCGTCCATTGGGCTCGACATCATGCTCTGCGGCGCCTGCACGGGTACCCCGGCCGGGTGGCGGTCGATCTGCAGCATCAGCTCGGCGGCCAGGGTGAAGTCGAGGTTCAGGTAGAGCGCGAGCAGCGGCTGCTCCGGCGTCGCATCGGTCTCCATGTCGAACGGCACGGGCACCGAGACGGCCAGGTAGTGCTGCGCGTCATACACGTACAGCTGGTTGCCGAAGTAACCGCGCTTGGTGCCCTGGCAGACGATGACGATGCCAGGATCGTAGAGCACCGGCGTGCGCGCCAGCGCCCGGTCGGAGCGCAGGATGCGCACGCTGGGCAGAGGTGTCAGCGTGTAGCCCTCGGCGGGCGCCATCGCGCGCAGCAGCGCCACCATGCGGCGTTGTATGGGCTTGGGGGAGGTCATAGTTTTAGGCAAGAAGAACAGCGGATATGCGCTTACCGGAGCGGTCACCCAAGAATAACATGCACTTCTTGATTCATCGGAGGGAGAAACAGAATGACATCATCGACGAAATTAATGCTGATTACCGGCGTCAGCAGCGGCTTTGGCCGGGCGCTGGCCCAGCAAGCCTTGCTGGCCGGCCACCGGGTGGTGGGCACGGTGCGCAGCGAAGAGGCTGCACGCGCATACGTGGCGCTGGGTGACGGGCGGGCGTTCGCGCGGCTGCTCGACGTGACGGATGTCGACGCCATCGACGGCGTCGTTGCCGGCATTGAAGCCGCGCTCGGCCCCATCGACGTGCTCGTCAATAACGCGGGTTACGGGCACGAAGGCATCCTGGAAGAATCGCCCCTGGCCGACATGCGCCGCCAGTTCGACGTGAACGTGTTCGGCCCGGTGGCGATGATGAAGGCGGTACTGCCTTTCATGCGCGGGCGCCGGCGCGGCCATATTTTGAACATCACGTCGATGGGCGGCTACATCACGATGCCCGGCATCGCTTACTACTGCGGCAGCAAGTTTGCTCTGGAAGGGATCTCGGAAACGGTCGCGAGGGAAGTGCGCGGCTTCGGCATCCACGTGACCGCCGTGGCGCCGGGATCGTTCCGCACCGACTGGGCCGGACGCTCGATGCAGCGGGCGCCGCGCGCCATCGCCGACTACGACGCGCTGTTCGCGCCGGTGCGGACGGCGCGGGCAGAAAGAAGCGGCAAGCAGCCGGGCGACCCGGTCAAGGCGGCGCAGGCCATGCTGGCGGTGATCGCTGCACCGCATCCACCCACGCACCTGCTGCTGGGCAGCGACGCCCTGCAGCATGTGCGCGACCGCCTCGCGGTGCTGTCCGGCGAGTTCGCCGCGTGGGAAGCGCTGACGGTATCGACCGACGGGTGATTACGATTTGTGCGGCAGGATGCTGCTCAGCAGTTGCTTGGCCGCGCCGATGAGCATCGACCCTTCGCTCGGATCGCCCTTGATGGCGCTTGTCATGAAATGCTTCGCCTGCTCGAAGCTGATGTGCGACGGCAGCGGCGGCACTTCCGGGTCGGTCTTGAATTCGAGCACGACCGGGCGGGTGGCCGCAAACGCCTGGGCCCAGGCGGCAGCGACACCGTCGTCCGAGTCGCAATAGATGCCGACCAGCCCGATCAGCTCGGCAAACTTGTGATACGGAATGTTCGGGATGCTCTGCGAGGCCTCGAACTTCGGGTTGCCCTCCATGATGCGCTGCTCCCACGTAACCTGGTTCAGGTCCTCGTTGTTGAAAACGCAAATGATCAGCGTGGGATTCGACCAGCCCTGCCAGTATTTGGCCACGGTGATCATCTCGGCCATATTGTTCATCTGCATTGCGCCGTCGCCCACCATGCCGATGACGCTGCGGCCCGGGTGCGCGAACTTGGCCGCGATGGCGTAAGGCACCGCCGCGCCCATCGAGGCCAGGCCGCCCGAGAGCGAGCACATCATGCCGCGCCGGATTTTAATATCGCGCGCGTACCAGTTGGCGCAGGAGCCGGAGTCGCTGGTGATGATGGCTTCGTCCGGCAGGCGCGGCGACAGTTCCCACGCCACGCGCTGCGGATTGATCGGATTGGCATGCTGCAGGGCGCGCGCTTCGGCGGTTTTCCACCAGTCGGCCATCGATTCCTCGATCTTGCTGCGCCAGCCCGTATCGGTTTTCTGCTCGAGCAGGGGCAGCAGTGCGGCGATGGTCAGCGCGCTGTCGCCGTGCAGGTTGACCTCGGCGGGGAAGCGCAGGCTGAGCATGGACGGGTCGATGTCGATCTGCACCGCGCGCACCTCCTTTTCTTTCGGCAGGAATTCGGCGTAGGGAAAGCCGGTACCGATCATCAGCAGCGTGTCGCAATCGCTCATCATGTCCCAGCTGGCCTTGGTGCCCAGGATGCCGAGCGAGCCGGTCACCCACGGCAGGTCGTCGGGCACCGCGGCCTTGCCCAGCAGCGCCTTGGCCAGGCCGGCCTGCAGTTTATTGGCAATGGCAATGACTTCATCGGTGGCGTGCAGCGCCCCGGCGCCTACCAGGACCGCGACTTTCTTGCCGGCGTTGAGGACGGCGGCGGCGCGCTGCAGGTCGATGTCGAACGGGACGATTTTCGGCTGGGTATAGCCGGAGCCGGAAAAGATGCTGCCGTGTTCGCGCGGCGGATCTTCGTATGTCAATTCCTGCAAGTCATTCGGCAGCACGATGACCGAAACGCCGCGGCGCGCAATCGCCATGCGGATCGCGCGGTCGGTGATGTGGCGTACCTGCACCGGCACCGAGGCTTCCTGCACGTACTCGGCCACGTCGGCAAACATGCGGTCGAGATTGACTTCCTGCTGGTAATGCCCGCCCCGTGCACTGCGCGCGGCCTGGCCGCAAATGGCCAGCACCGGCATGTGGTCGAGCTTGGCGTCGTAGAGGCCGGTGATCATGTGGGTGGCGCCCGGACCGCCCGTCGACAGGCAGACGCCGAGCTCGCCGGTGAACTTGGCATGCGCTGCCGCCATGAATGCGGCCATTTCTTCATGGCGCACCTGAATGAATTCGATTTTGCCCTCGAGCCGGTCGAGTGCGCCGATGACGCCGTTGATGCCATCGCCCGGATAGCCGTAAATGCGACGTACGCCCCATTCGAGCAGGCGCTCGACAAAAAAATCCCCCACGGTTTTGCTCATGTGTTTACCCCATCGGCCAAGTGGACTCCACGGCGCGTTGTGCCCATGGCAGTTTCAACAACCTTAGCATTCAGGCACGTGAGGGCGGCGCACCGGAGGGGACTGTCTGGCAAGAAATAATGGGACTGTCCGTCTGGGCGCCACGCACGGCCAGCGCCCGGCAAGACCATCTTTCGGCCATATCAAAGCAGTAAAACGATAGCGGCAACATTGAAACAAAAGCATTGCCTTGCGGTTAACTGCGTTGTTCTCGCGTAACAATAGCGTTCATTTAATTGACGTAGGACAACACGCCGTTCAAACTTAGTTTCGCTGTGGAAATTTGATAGTTTTATTGATCGGTATTCACGCGGATTGCCGCCTGCGCACTGGTATCGCCGCGCCGACCGACAACCGCATTGCCCCTCGCACCGGGACGCGCTTCCTGCCAACGACGACCCACAAGGTTGCCGCACGCCGACGTCGCATCTGATTCTCCTTACAACTCATTAAACGAAAAGAAATTCATGAATCATACTTATCGCCTCGTATGGAACCGTGCGCTGTCCATGTTTGTTGCCGTATCGGAGTGCACGCGTGCCATGGGCAAAAGCGGCGGGTCGAAATCGATAGCCGGCACTGCCATGGCCATTGCCGCATTGGCTGCGTCCCCCATGGCCGCGCAGGCACAGTCGACCAGCTTTCTCGATTTTTCCAGCCTCGGCGGATGGACCACGGCCGGCACGGCCGATTTGTTGAACACCACCGACGCCTATCAACTGGGCGGGCAGAATTTCTCGCTGACGCCGGCCGCCGGCAACAGCATGGTACGCATTTCAGCCGACGGCAGCAGCATCCAGGGTGCCGCAGCAGCCGATACGGCGCTGGGCCTGACCAGCGGCACCCTGTCGGGTTTGCTGGGTTCGCAGGTGACGAACTTCGGCCTGCTGAGCAAAACCTTTACATTCAATCCCGGTACCTATTCCTTTGCCTGGGCTTATGCCGCAGGCGACTATCAGCCGTTTAACGATGGCGTGCTGTTTTCCGTGGTCGGCCAGGGTACGCAGAACGTCATGTCGCTGGCGCGCAATGGCAGCAGTTCCACCGACACGTCGGGCCCCCAGCCAGGCACCATGATCCTTGGCAGCTATGGCTCCACCGCCTGGATGACGACTACTTTCAACATCGCCGCCGCCGGCACCTATCAGGTCAGCTACGCCGATTACAACTGGGGCGATCAAGGCCTGTCGCCTGTGTACTACGTCAGCGGGGTGGCCGGTACCTTTACCGGCTCGGCCATTGTCCCCGTCGGCGGCGGCACACCGGCACCTGTGGCCATCGGTCCCGGCAGCCCGACGCTTGCTGCCGGACTGGCTGCCGGGTCCGTGGCGCCTGCATTCGACGGCGGCGTGCTCGAGCTGGACACGCCAAGTGCCGCGTACGCCCAGAATTTCACCATCAGCGGCAATGGTGGCACGATCGATCAAAACAGCACCAATGCGACGTTCGGCGGTGTGTTCAGCGATGCCGATGGCGGCGGTGCGCTGCATATCGTCAACAGCGGAGCCGGTGGCGCAGTGACCTTTACCGCTGCCAATACCTACACGGGCGCAACCGATGTCGGGGCGGGCGCCAAGCTGGCCCTGAGTGGCGCTGGCGCGATTGCCAGCTCCAGTGGCGTGGCCTTGAACGGTGGCACGCTCGATATCGCCGGCACCAGTAACGGCGCGACAGTCACCAGCCTGTCCGGCGACAATGGTTTCGTTGCTTTGGGCGACAAGACGCTGACCGTCAGCGCGGCGACTGGTACGTTCGGCGGCAATATCGCCGGCACCGGTGGCGTCACCATTGCCGGCGGCAACCAGGTCATTACCACCGGCCAGTCGTACACCGGCACCACGCAGATCGGCAACGGTGCGAGCCTGACCATCGTCGGCGATGGCGGCGGCATCTACAATTCGGCGAATGTCGTCAACAACGGCAATATCGACGTTTCCGGCGCGACCTTTCCAACGGCGTTCAACAACCTGTCCGGCACCGGCACCGTCTTTTTGGGCACGACCTACACCTCGCTGCGCGGCGCGGGCGACAATTTTGCCGGCAACATCAGCGGCAGCGGTGCCGTGGTCATCGACGCGACCCGCCAGACTTTCTCGGGCAATAATCACTATACCGGCCTGACCCAGATCGGGGCCGCATCGACGCTGGCCGTGAGCGGCGCCGGCTCGGTCGGCAACTCCAGCGGCGTCGTCGTTGGCGGCGTGTTCGACCTGTCCGCAGTGAGCGGCTCGACCTTCGTCAAGGCACTGTACGGCAGCGGCTCGGTGGACCTGGGCACTCATATCCTGGCCATCGGCGGCAGCAGCCTGGGCGACGGCTACTTCAACGGCAGCATCGGCGGCACAGGCGGCATTGCCATCGTCGGAGGCACGCAAGTGCTGACCGGCGTGAATACGTACACCAGCGGCACGCAAGTGTTCGCCGGCGCCACGCTGGCGCTGGTGGGCAATGGCAGCATCGCCAACTCGGCCGGCGCAACGGTCGACGGCCTGCTGGACATCGGCAACGCCAGCGCGGGCAGTGCGGTCGGCAGCCTCGCCGGCGCGGGCAATGTGGCGCTGGGCGCCAACAGCCTGACGCTGACCGGCGCCTACGACAGCTTCGCCGGCACCATCAGCGGCACCGGCGGCCTGACGGTCGCGGGCGGCAATGAAACCTTGGCCGGTGTGAACAGCTACCGCGGCGTCACGCAAGTCGGCAGCAACGCCACGCTGGCGCTGGCCGGCGCAGGCAGCATCGCCGGCACCAGCAATGTTCTCCTCGATGGCGGCACGCTGGATATCGGCGCGACCACGGCGGGCGCCAGTGTCGGCGGCCTGGCAGGCACCAACGGCCTGGTTGCGTTGGGCAACAAGACGCTGAAGCTGAGCGCGGCATCGGGCACCTTCGGCGGCAACATCGACGGCAGCGGCGGCTTGACGGTGGCGGGTGGTGTCCAGACCGTCAACGCAGGCTTGTCGTACACCGGCACGACCGAGGTCGACCAGGGCGCCAAGCTGATTATCCTGGGCAATGGCGGCGGCGTGTACCGCTCTGCGAATGTGCTCAACAACGGTGTCATCGACGTATCCGGCGCGACGTTCCCGACCACCTTCAACAACCTGGCCGGCAAGGGCACGCTGGCACTCGGCGCCACCACCACAACCCTGGCCGGCGCCGGCGCCGACTTTGCCGGCAACATCAGTGGCAACGGCGGCATTGTCGTGGGTGCCGGCAAGCAGACCTTGTCGGGCGTGAACAGCTACACCGGCCTGACGCAGGTTGGCGCCGGCGCGACCCTGGTGCTGAGCAATGCCAGCAGCATTGCCGCATCGAGCGGCGTGGTCAGCAACGGCACGCTGGACATCAGCGCGTCGACACCTGGTGCCGGCGCCAGCATCGCCAGCCTCAGCGGCAGCGGCGCAGTCGTGCTCGGCGCCAACCAGCTGGTGCTGAGCAACGCTTCCGGCAGCTTCGGCGGTAATATT
>Ga0265780_10007412_pt1 | contig 13486 bp, 13 predicted proteins | sample P1T30metagenome_FD_192432 | JGI IMG/M metagenome (GOLD analysis project Ga0265780, IMG submission 192432) | Plant litter microbial communities from East Loma Ridge, Irvine, California - P1 T30 | ecosystem: Environmental > Terrestrial > Plant litter > Unclassified | place: USA: California... | reverse complement strand
CGCGGCAAACAGCCGGGTGGCTTCGAGGAGCAGGCGGAGCAGGCGCAGTTCGACAGCGACAACGGCTACAAGGCCGCGCTCCTCTCGACCTTGAAGCGCACTCGTGAGCTTCTGGCGGACGGCAGGCTTTGAACACCAGAAGGCGGGGGGGGGGAACCGTCAGTGAGTGGTTCTCTCACCGCTTCGTGAGGGCCAGAACGTCCGTATGAATGGCCGTTCCTGGGATGGCGCGCTGATCGACTGAATGGCCGGGACTAAGGTGCTTCCTGCCGTTCGCCCGCGCCTCGCTGAGGACGGCAGCTATTGCTCGGTACGTCCCCAGAAGCGGACGGGCAGCGAGCGCCCACAGTCGGTCGTTCAGCATCGCCTTCGCGTTTCCTGAAAGCCGACGTTCGTTCAGGCTCTTGTACCTGCGAAAGCATCTGGGACGGCTTACTTAAATGGGACCTTGGTTTCTCTCAGCACAATCGCCCCTTGCAAGCGTCCCTTGCCGTCGCGTTCTCGGTGCTGGCCTTGGCGGACCTGCCCCGCATCCGTCCTGTCCTCGGTAAGATCACTGACAAATGGGCTGTCATGATCCTGACGGTGCTGTGCCCCAAGCCAGCGCGGTTCAACGAGCTCAAGCGGCGTTTGGAGGGCTTAACGCACAAGGCGCTGGCTGATGCACTCAAGCGCCTGGAACGCAACGGCCTAGTGCCGCGCACGGTTCTGGCCACCGCCCCTGTCGCGGTGGAATATCACATCACGTCGCTTGGCATTTCACTGCGCGAGCCGTTCGAAGTCTTGTGCCGATGGGCGGCTACGCATGGTGACAACGTTGAGCGGGCAGCGGGCCGCTACGACGAAGCAAAGGCAAGGCAAGGCAAGGCAAGTCGAGGCGAGGCGAGGCGAGGCGAGGCGAGGCAAGGCAAGGCAAGGCAAGCCGCGTAGATATTACTACCCTTTGTCGAAAGAAACTCGTCTCAAAATCGCTTCAATCTGGACTGGTCGGATTTGGCGCGGCGCGACCACGTGCTAAGCGGTCTCAGATGGAGCGCCGTCCTTCATATGCACTAGCGCCCATTTCCATAGGGGCCGCAAGGCGTCGCGCAGGCTGAACTCCAGCGGCGTCAGCTCGTAATCAACGCGCGGCGGAACGGTCGCGTAAGGGATGCGCGACACCAGACCGTCTTCGACCAGTGCCTTGAGACTGAGCGTCAGCATCCGCTGCGAGATCTCAGCGACGCGGCGCTGCAATTCATTGTAGCGCCGCGGGCCATCGAACACGCCGTGAAACAGGCCGACGTCAGCGTGCTTATATCGGTCGCGGACGACCGCCCCGGCATCCCTGTGGCGGATCGCGAACGGCTGATGCGTCCTTTCGAACGAGGCGACGCTTCCCGTAACCGTGACACAGGCGGCGCAGGTCTTGGTCTCAGTATCGTCCGCGACTTCGCAGCTCAGCACCGGGGTGACTTCGCGCTGGCCGATGCTTCGAATGGCGGAACTGTTGCTGCCCTCCAATTACCTTCCGCATGAACGGGGGTACTGACCGTCTGAACGAACTCCCGCTTTGACAGGTCGCCGCCCAAAACCGGACGGCCAGCTAACCACCACTTCCGGGCATTCAGCGATACGAGCCGACCTGTCCAACGCCAACCTCCGAGATTGGTTGGAAAGCGGAAAGGCGCCTCTCGAGAGTTGGACGCGAAGAGAAGACGTCGCCTGCTTGGAGTTTGCGTCCCGTCATGCCGTCCAAGCAGACAGATCTATCTCCTGCGCAAGCAGCCCCAAGCCGTGCGCGATCGACGTCAGCTCTCCACCGGACGCGATCTTGTCGACGCCGAAGCGGCTCGTGAAGATCGCGCGCACAGCCGGTACCAGCGAGGTGCCGCCCGTGAGGAAAACACGGTCGATCTCCGCGTCGCCGACATTCGCCTGGACCATGGCCTGGTCGACGGCAGCCGCCATGCGCGCAATGTCCTCTGCGATCCACCGTTCGAAATCGCTGCGAGCGACCTCCGCCTCGATCTCCACCCCCGCCCCAGAAAAGCGGAAGACCGCCTGCTCATGTTCGGAAAGCAGGCGCTTCAGCTTTCCGACTGCATCATACAGGGGAAAGGCTAGTTCGTTCTCGACCATCGCTATCAGGTGCGCGATGGCCTCCGGGTTCAGCGCGGTGCGCCGAAGCCGTTGCAGTTCCTCAAGCGTACGTCGGTTGCGCATCAGCGCCAGTTTCGACCAATCCGCGAAGTCCGAAAAATAGCCCCCCGGGATGTCGAGCACCTTGCCGAAGGAACGATACTGCCCTCCCTTGCCGAGCCTCGGCAGCACCAGTCGCTCCACGATGCGCTGATCGAACCGGTCGCCGGCAAGCCCGACGCCGGCATGGCCAAGCGGCACGCAACGTTGCGGCGCGCCGGGCTCCTCGACACGAACCACAGAGAAGTCGCTCGTCCCGCCCCCAAAGTCGGCGACGAGAAGCGTCGACGGCGACCGCAGGCGGCTTGCATAGCTGAACGCCGCCGCCAGTGGCTCGTAGACATAATGGATTTCGCTCGCGAAGCCCGCGAACATCGCATCGTAACGCTGTCTTGCCAATGCCGGGTCTGCGCGAGCACCGGCATAGTGGACCGGTCTTCCGACCACGACCCTTTCAAGCCGGTCGAGGCTGCCGGCGGAATGGGACACAAGCTTATCAAGGAAGGTCCGGCCGAGTTCCTCGAAGCGCAAGCGCCTCGTGAAGATCGAAGCGCTTTCGAAAATCGGACTCGCGGCGACCGATTTGAAGGACTGGAGGAAACGGCTGTCACTGGGAAACTCCAGATACTCGCGTATCGCCGCGGCTCCGGCTTCCACGGCAAGTCCCCCGCGCTCTCCTTCGTCCTGCCAGAAGCAAAGAGCTGAGCGGAAGACCTCGTCGCCGCCGTTTAGCCCGTCAAGCTTCACCAGTCGCGGCTGCTCCCTACCACTCGCAAGCGCCGCGACGGTGTTGGTCGTACCAAAGTCCAGGCCTGCAGAGGGGCCAGCTTGAGCCTGCGTCATGTTCTCGATGCCAGTAATGCGCGCGTCGAAGCGCGCTAGGGTCAAGGAGCCTGCAGGACAAGCCCTCCATCCGCCGCAACCAACCCCTCCACCATGCGGACGAACACGCCTCCCTCGCCCCACCCTTCTATTGGTTGTGCCGGGCCTTGTGCGGTCCTTTAGCGCTGGGCGCATCACGCCAGCAGCCGTTGCGGTCGACGCACACGATGTCGCTCAGCACCCTGCGTAACGATCCCGAGGCTTGCCGTGGCTTTAAGGAAACAGCGGCTGCAAACGCTCCATCTGCTCGTCGATCAGCCAAAACAGATCGCTCTAACCAGTCTCCTAGCGAGCCTGGATCAGATCGCACCCCAAGATCAATGTTCCCGCCCCTAGAGAAGGCCGACCTCGATTGTGGGATGTGCCTAACTGGCTAAGCGTCGACACAAGTGACTGAGATTGTTCGGAACCGTGCTCTCACAAGCCGGGTTTGTAGCCCACCAGATAAGGAGATAGCGCGTGGCTGGATGGGCCGTAGCGTTCGTTCGCATTCCCACAAGAGTGGCAGTTCTCCGTCCCTGAGTTCCTGTAAGCTGCCAGTCCGCAAACCACCCAGTCCCGGACCTTTGCCTCGGATCGGCCGAGTTACTCCCCTAGGCGGCGGCAACGTGGGGCCGGTTTGCCGGTGCCGAATGGCGAGAATGTGGGTGGAGAGCGGTATGGCTTCTTTAGCATGGGACCGTCAGCATAGCTAGCGTCTTAAACGCCGGCTCTTGGGAATGCCTGATTGGCAAGGATTGATAGCGATCCGGCCTTTTCTCGATCCATGTTATGGCCACTCCTACTCGCAACCTCGCCCTCACGGTGAGTGGCAGACTGTGACATAGGACGGAGGACTTCGATAGCCGTGGGAAAATCGCTGATCGCAGCTGCGCTGGTGCTCGCCGGATCGGGCGGACAGGCTGCGCCTGCCGCACCGCCCCAGGGATCGTTGGCGGCTCGCACCATTGACTTGGCTAAGGCCTTCGGCACCCGCTCCCACTGGACGTTCACGACGCCTCAGGGCCCGGACATCATCGATCCCATCATGGACGAACCGGACGCGAAGGTCCCCGGCGAGATCCGCCTGTGCATCAGTAAAGATCATGGCAGGACCTGTTCGCCCGTGCTGGACGGTGCCCTGACCGTGCGGGGCCAGCCGGACACCTTCTCCGAGGTCCATTATCTGAACGACGCGCGGATCGTTTTTCCCGCCGCCACCACGCCCATCTTGTTGCTTCAGGCGGGCAGCCTCCAGAGCATGAATGGAGACCAGCGGATCGCCACGGTGGCGCTTGGCTATGATCGCACGAACGATAAGTTCTTCGTCGCGTACGAGCGGCGTACTGGGCACAACAACAATCAGGAAGTGCGCTACATCGCCCAAGGTCCGATACGCGGTGCCATCGTGTCGGCGGAGCCGACTGAAGATGCGCCGTTCGGCTTCTGGATGACGGTGAACCGGATTGGTCCGGACAAGCGCTATGCCGAGGTGCTGCGCTATCGAAGCGCGACGCTCTATGGCGACGGCAACACGCTAGCGGTGATCGATTCCGAGATGCCGAACCTTCAGCGACGAATGGGGCTGTGGCATCCCCGGTCGCCAATGCCACTTCCCGCGGGCCCCTGCCCGCAACCGCATCTGGTCAGCGGCGCGCTCTGGTGCCGTTGAGACGGGTACCGCTCGTGAAAGAAGGCTGCCGCCCGAGCATCTCGCCCTCGGCAGGGGGGCACATCTAGGGCACGACCGGTCAGCCGCCGCAAGCGCCACGTTGTAGCTGGCAGTCGTGTTCGTCGCGACTTCTTACGCGGTATTCCCGCGCGCGGCTGCAGATGCAGTTCGACCCAGTGCTGTTCGCGGCAGAGACCCGCGCCGTCATCCCGCTTCCATGAGGCTCGGAAATGGTAGCCTTCTTGGCGAACCAGGCATGCTGAACAGCCGAAAGTGGGCGCATTGCCGACCAGCAGCTCATGCGCCAACAGCCAGGCTGTTTTGGGGCCGAACGCGGACCGACAGCTTACGGATACTCAAGCACGATGCTGTTCACGGCCGAAGCCCCCACCGATCCACAACATTGATGCGATTCAAGTGCCGCGCATAGCCGCACCCACTTCGCGAAGTTTTCTCTAGAGCTCGTCATAACTGAACAGCCACATCGCGCCGGCCTGCTTGGCCTTGTCGCCGGTGCGCTGCAGCCGGCCGACTGCGGTGTAGCGAGCATTCGCCTTGATCGGCCCGGCCGGCATTAGGCCCGGGAGTTGCGGCGTAACGTACAGGATCAGAGGATATCCGTCGTCCGTCGTCATGCTGACTGCGGTGTAGCCAAGCGATCCACCAAGGAGCTTGGGATTGGCTTGGCCGGGGCCGTGTGGCGGATCGAGGCTGGTGATGCGGCCGGTGACTCGGATGAGGTTGCCCAGCGGCTGATCAGTGACCGGATCGAACGGGCGCTTGGTTCGCTGGCGTTCGTCGTTGCGGGCTTGGTAGCGCGCCATCAGTTGACCCAGCGTCTGATACTCGATCGTCCATTTCGTTTTGGACGCATTCGACAAGGTCGGGCCGAAAATATTAAATAGGGTATCGGTCCATCCGGCGCATCCGTCAGCGTCCTCGCAATACCGCCAGGCGCTGCCGATCCAATCAAGCAGCTGCCGGTCAGGCTTTGAGAATTCGGCTTCCTTTGCAAGGCCGGGGCCAAACGCAACAGCCGCTTGGCGCTGCCGGGGCGCGACGACCGCCACGGCACCATTGCCGACGTCAAGCTTGCCGACGCGCAGCTGGCGCATCATCGCCCAGGCGAAATCCTGGGCCGACATACCACGCAAATCGTCGACGATCAGGATGGTGAACTCTACGCCGGCATCCTTTGCAAGCGCATAGAGCTGCTGGTCCATCGTGCGGACGCGGGCGGGATCGAGCCGGCCGGTTTCATCAGCGACGAAGCGTCCGTATTTGAAGGGGATCGAACCGGAAGCCGGCAGCTTCCGGCCAAGCAGAGGGCCGGTGGCCGGAGCAGGGCTGACGATAGCAGCACTGGATGACGGCTGCGGCATCTGCGTTGATGCCGAGACGGGCGCGGCCGGTTGCACTGCGCCGACGGCGCAATTGCTGCCGCGGTTCTGCTGGCAGGATTCAATCCAACCCTGTTTGATCGCATCCGCGCGCTGGCCCTTTGCGGGGTGAGTCGCGCTGGCGTGATCGCTGCCGACCTTGAGGATCATCTGCGTCGCCGCATCAAGCGGCGCTCCCATCTTCTGCAGCACGAAGCCGCTGAACTTGTCCGCCTCGAGCTCGATGTTCGGCCGGCTGCCGCCGGGGACGATGGTGTGGCCTGAGAGGTGGTGCGCGATCTCGTGCGCCATCACGCTGACCGGGCCCCAGGGGCTGCCGCCAACCAACGCCCGCGCCTTGGCCAAGAACTCGGGATTGAAGGCAATCACGCGGCGCGGCACGCGCTTATCGTCGAGCAAGATTACGGCCGCAGCGTTATCGACGGGCCCGGACACCACGACGAAATTGGAGGGCAGGCCGGTGAAGCTCATGATGCGCTGCACCGCGACCGCGCACTCGTTAGGCGCGTCTCCGTTCAGCGCGGCCGGTTCGACTGTCATTGGCCGTCCATCATAGGAGCAGGACTGAAGGGTCGAGGCGATGGCCTCAACCTTCTGCGCACCGGTCAGTGCATCGCCCGAAGGTGTCCCTCCCCCGCCGCAGCCGAGAAGCGTGAGCGGTGCAGCGATTGCGGATGTGAGCACGAGGGATCGAGCGCGCATGCGGTTTCCTCTCCTGATTATCGAGTCACGAGCCAAAGGATGGCGGCGGCATAGGCGCGTAGCAGTAGCCAGCTTGCCGCCGCATAGATGCCGCAGGCGAGGAGAAGCCGAAGCCAATCCCGTCGAAGTTCGAGCAGGAAGAACTGTTTATAGGCCAAGCCCACAATCAGGAGTTTGAGCGCCGCCATGTAATATTGCGAGGCCGCCTTGTGCGCGACGATGAAAGCGGAGTCCCGCCAGATCAGGGTGGGCAGAAGATTGACCAGGATCAGCGCCAGCGTGATGCACTGGCAGTAAATCGCGAGCACCGCATGTTCGACAGCATTGTAGCCCAAACGGCTGCGGAATGTGGTCCAGCTGCCAAGGAAGATTGCGAAGATTCCGAGCGAAAAGCTCCAGTTCGCGAAAGCCATGACGCGCTGAGACATACGATCGACATCGCTATTGCGCCCGGCAAAGCCGAAATGCTGAAAGTACTGGTTCGCCGCGAGCATCAGAACGAGAAAGGCGACGAGCGCAAGCAGCAGCGCTAGAGGGTTCATGTGCGCGGTCCGCTTACCCCGCACATACTCGCGTGCAACCCCGCCAGGCGCGAACAGAAGGTGGCGGAGCGTGCGGGCTGATTTCATCTCAAAGAAGCGCAATCGGTCCCAGCTTTCCTTACCAATGTCGTGGAAGCTCAGGCGATGCGCTATCTTCTGTCCGCACTGGCCACAATGCGGCGAATGCATTTCGGCGCCGCAATTGCGGCAGCGTGCGACATCGAACCATGCATTCGCGATGTGGCGGTCCGCCTCCTTATCGCTCACGCTAGTCAAATCGCAGATCGTTCGCTGTGGCCTCATACTAGCATCAGGCAATCATCCGTTCGTACGATGGCGACACAACGCCGAGACATAAAACAAGTTAGGTATGCGACCGTTCCGCTACGGTTCGGCACCTCGCCAATTGGCACTGGTGGATGATCGTCTCCGCGTTCATCAAAGTGAATCGAGCGTCGTCGTCCCACCGGCTGGCTGCCGTTTTTCATCTAGGCTCCCCTAACTAAACGGTGGCTGCTTTCTGTAGCGCCGCCAGTGCTGCTGGAGGACTGCAGTTGGGCGGGTTGCTGTCCGCCAGCTTACGGCAAACGTCCGTCTGCTCTTGAGCGATAAGCTTACAGGAAGCCCTCGGGCTTCGGTACAGCTAAAGTGGACCTCGTTCAGGTGGCTTCTGAAGTCGAGAAGGCCAGAGGTGGACGTTCGAACTGCCCTACCCGCTTCTCCAACTCGGACGTTCATTCATCGAGAACGCGCACGGCAGCTACGCGCCCATTTTTGCAGTCACTCAGCGAGCCCGTCGCACGCGCCCAAAGCGGTCGTTCGTTCATCGTCGCGTTCGGCTGAGACCACACTCTCCCCGGCATCGAGTAGCGTACTAGGCGCCGGCTGCCGCAACCGCCCTAGCAACCTCACCGATCAACGTTCTCAGCCAGCGATGGGCGGGGTCGTGGCGGTAGCGCACGTGCCAGGCCATCTCGACGGGAAACGTCCCCAAGTCGACGGGCGCGGGCAATACCTTCAGCCGCGGATCGTGCGCCAACCGGCGACAGATCAGATTGGGCAATGTCGCGCAATAGTCGGTGACGGCGACCATCTCGGCCACCGCGAAGAAGTTCGTCACCGAGATGGCCACCTCGCGCCTGAGCTGCTGCTGCGAGAGTGCCTGGAACAGTCCTGCGCGCATGCGCCCGGGGGGAACGACGTTGACATGCTTGAGCGTCTCGAACTGCTCGCGGGTGATGTGGTCGCCGACGTCCGGATGGTCGGCCCGGACGATGCAGGCGAGCCCTTCGTCCATCACATGCTGCACGACGATATTGTCGGTCGGGTCGACGATACGGCCGAGCACCAGGGCGGTGGTGCCCGAGACGACGCCGGTCTCAGCCAGATCATTGCCATAGGGCGTCAGGCGCAGCTTGATGCCGGGTGCCACGTCCTGGAGCTTCGCGACGATCGCCGGCACCAGCACGAACTCGACATAGCCGTTCGGTGCGATGGTGAGGACGCGCTCTGCCTTGGCCGGATCGAAATCCTGCTGCCCGAGCACCGCATCGTCGAGCCTTGCCAGCGCCTCTGCGACGACGGGGGCAAGCTCGAGCGCGATCGGCGTCGGCTGGAGGCCATAGCGCTCGCGGACGAACAACTGATCCTGCAGCATGATCCGCAGCCGCGCCAGAGCATTGGAAAGCGCTGGCTGGGTCATGCCGATACGCGCTGCCGCGCGCGTGACGCTGCGCTCCTCCATCAGGGCGGCGAAGATCGGCAGGAGATTAAGATCGTAACGCATGAGATATGCTCATAGCGGCATATCTATAATCTGGGAAATAAAGTTCTTGAATGGGCCTCCTGCGGGCATCTTGCTCCCGTCAACAGAGACACAGCGACGCAACGGAGGTTCAGATGACCAAGGCAAAAATACTCGTGCTCGGCTCCAACGCTACGCGCATCGAGCTTCGGGACGGCGGCACGGCTGCGATCGGCCAGTATCTCAATGAGACGGTCGTCCCCTCGATGACACTGATCGATGCCGGCTATGAGATTGTCCTCGCCACGCCGAACGGCACCAAGCCGCACATCGATGAAGCCTCGGATGCCGCGCAGCACTTCGGCAATGACGAGGCGACCCATGCCCGAGCCAGGCGCTTCTACGACACCGACCCCTCGATGAACCAGGTCCGCACGCTGCGGTCCGTCATCGACGAAGGGCTGGACGGCTATGCCGGCGTGTTCGCGCCCGGCGGTCATGCACCCGTGGTCGACCTGATGCAGGATGCGGACATCGGCACGATCCTGCGCCACTTCCATGAGGCTGCGAAGCCGACCGCCCTGCTCTGCCATGGGCCTGTCGCCCTCGCGGCCGCGATGCCGCGCGCCCGCGAGTTCCGCGCTGCGCTGGTCGCCGGTGATACGGCCGGGGCGAGCGAACTGGCGCAGGGCTGGGCTTATGCGGGGTACCGGATGACCGTGTTCTCGACCAGCGAGGAGAAGTGGGCCGAGGACAACCTCTTCAATGCCAAGCTGCCCTTCTACATGCCCGACGCGCTGCGGCTCGCGGGCGCCGAGGTGACGACGGGTATCGTCGACTGGGCGCCCAATGTGATCGTCGATCGCGAGCTCATCACGGGCCAGAACATGGCGTCGGATCACCCGATTGCTGCAAAGCTGATCGAAGCGCTCGACCGCTCGCTCGCCCGCGCATGAGCACGCGCATGACCGGCGGGGCGCTTCGGATGCGCCTCGCCGACCCAACATCCAGAAAGAGGAACAGCACCATGTCCAATCCCGTGAAGATCGTCGCCCTCCTCGCCGCGCGGCGCGGCAAGGCGGCCGAACTGCGGACCCTGCTCGACGCGATGATCCCCCCGAGCCGGGCTGAGCCGGGCAATTTGCGCTACGACCTCTGGCAGGACCAGACCGACCCGGAGCGCTTCGTCCTCGACGAGCTCTATACCGATAGCGATGCGGTCGCGGCGCATCGCGCGTCGGCGCACTTCCAGAACTACGTGTCGATCATCAACGACCTCGCGGAGCGCACGGCAGTGACGCTCGATCCGGCATCCGTGGCCTGACCCGAGCCAACCAAACCAGGAGATTTGTCATGATCCGTACGAAATCCGCATTGCTCGCCCTCGCGATGGCCGCAGCTCCGATCCTGCCGGCCAGGGCAGAGGAGAAGCCGCTTTCGGTTGTCCTGGTCCACGGCGCCTTTGTCGACGCCTCCGGCTGGCGCGGCGTCTACGACAGGCTCACGAAGGATGGCTTCGAGGTGCTGGTCGTTCAGAACCCGACGGTAACGCTCAAGGACGACGTCGCTGCCACCGAGCATGCGATCGAAAAGGCAAGGCATCCCGTGATTCTGGTGGGCCATTCCTATGGCGGCTCGGTCATCACCGAGGCCGGTAACAACCCGAAGGTTCGCAGCCTGGTGTACCTTGCAGCGTTCGCGCCGGACGTCGGCGAGTCAGTTGCCAAGCTGGCAGAGAAGCCGGTGCCTGGTGAACCCGGTGCGCCGCTCCTGCCGCCCAAGGACGCCTTCCTGATTGTCGATCCGCTCAAGTTCCCAATGGCCTTCGCAGCCGACGTGGACGCCGCGACCACGGCATTCATGGCCCAGTCGCAGGTGCCATGGGGACTGAACGCGGTCGGGGGCGTCATCACAACGGCCGCCTGGAAGTCGAAGCCTAGCTATTTCCTGGTGACCACGCAGGATCGCATGGTGCCGCCGACCGCTCAGCGCCGGATGGCGGAGCGTGCACACGCGGAGACTCAAGAAATCCGGAGCAGCCATGCCGTGATGATGTCGCATCCCGACGAAGTCGCCGCCTTCATCGAAGGCGCGGATGGCGCGTCCCACTAAGCCCAATGCGAGGCTCGGCGCCGCAGATCAGCAACAGGATTAGCGGCGCCGACCTGAACTGGAGACACACGATGCCACGCACGACTATCACCCTCGACTACGCGGATGCGCAGCAGATGATCCGCGGCGCCCAAGCCGCAGCGAACGCGATCGGAGTGGCTTATTGCATTGCTGTGGTCGATGCGGGCGGCCATCTGCTTGCGTTCGCACGTCAGGATGGCGCGCTGATCGGATGCGTCGACCTTGCGATCAACAAGGCGCGCACCGCCCGGCTGTTTGACAGGCGCACCGACGACCTTGGCCGCATGGCTCAGCCCGGGGCCGACCTGTACGGCATCGAGCAGAGTAACCGCGGTGACGTGATCCTGATCGGCGGTGGTCTGCCCGTCGTGCACAACGGGACCGTGATCGGTGCCATTGGAGCAAGTGCAGGCACCATAGTGGAGGATATCGCAGTTGCCGAAGCGGCGCTGACCGCGCGGCTGGTCACTTCTGCGTAAAAGACCCACAAGCGGACGCTCAGATGCCACGCAGGTTTCGAGAAGTGGACATTCGTTAATCAGGAACGGCCGGCTCAGCAGCCGATGCTTGCTGAGTAGCTATTGCCACCCGCCCGCGCCGCTCTCGCAGGCGTGCCAGATAGTCACGTAGGAGCGGCACACGACGCGGGCGGAAGCTCACGCCGTTCGGGCGTACCTCAGCAATGCGGTCGGTCCGGAACATCCGAAAGTCGTCACGAAGGCAACACCAGCTAAGAACCGTTACGCATTCCTCGGTGTAGAACAGCGAAAGCGGCAGGATCGTCCTCTCGCTCATGGCGCCACTGCCGTCGACATAGCGGATATCAATGCCCTGTTCTTGCCAGCACGCGGCCCGAATGGGAGCAAGGTCGAAGGTAAGAACGTAGCGCGGCTCCGGACGAAAGACCTGAGCGATTGCGTGAAGCAACTGCCGCTCCCGTTCGTCAGGCAGCGTTGCCGCGACTTTCGCCAGCACGGAATCTGCAGCGCGCGCTAGCGCAGGATCGCCCCACGCCCGAACTTCGGCCAGACCTAACGCGAGTACTTCAATCTCATCCTCGTCTAGCATCTGTGGCGGCAGCGCAGGGTCTTCCAAAAGACGATAGCCGTAGCCTCGCTCGCCCTCGATACGCGCACCCGCACTGCGGAGCGCCTCGATGTCTCGATAGATCGATCGCTGCGACACGCTCGTCTCCTCCGCAAGGCGCGCCGCGGTGATCGGCCCGGACAGCGTGCGCATCGCGTGAAGCAGTCGGAGCAGACGAGAGGAACGCGACATGAGCCTACTGACGGGAAGTGGCAGTTGGCGGCCGCTATGCGGGGGTCAGGCGGCAAAAGCGAGTGCCGCCCAACATCCTGGAGCCCGAGCATGACCCTTAATGTAACGCCCCATCTAAATTTCAGCGGTCAAGCCCGCGCGGCCCTCGACTTCTACAATCAGGTCTTCGGCGGCGAGCAGACGCTGATCACCTATGGCGCTATTGATCAGCCACAGCTCGCCGCCTCGCCGGATCAGATCATCTGGGGACAAGTCGTGGCGGAGGACGGCTTCCGCATCATGGCATCCGACGTGCGCGCAGGACAGGATCATGATGCCGGCAGCAACGCCTTCTACGTGTCGTTGCGCGGATCGTCGGTGGACGAGATCCAGCAGCGCTGGAGGGAACTGTCAGACGGTGCCACAATTCAGCAGCCAATCGGCCCGTCGGCTTGGTCGCCGCTTTACGGCATGCTGACCGACCGGTTTGGTGTCGTGTGGATCGTAGACGTCGATCGGGCTTGACCGCATGACGCCGAGAGCGGGGCAAGTTGTCGTCCCGCTCTCAACTGCGGGTTTCCATTTTGACCTATAGACGGACGTTCGCGTGCTCCCATTGGCATCCCGCAACCGGACACCCGTTCATTTTGCGTTGACTACCGCTTTTCAGGAGATCTGTCTGTACGCTATACCAGCGCGGGTTAGTGGATGGCTATCGTTGAGCGCGGCCCCCGATCTAGCTCTCAGCGGCGGGGAACAAGTATGGCGCACCGCATCTACAGTATGACGATGAACGGGTTGTACCCAGCCTATCTGGCTAAGGCGGCGAAGAAGGGCCGCACGAAAGCGGAGGTCGACGAGCTCGTTTGCTGGTTGACTGGCCACACGCAGCGGTCGCTCGACGCTGCACTTGCACCACCGATGACGGTCGAGGAATTTTTCATGGGCGCGCCACATATGAATAGCTCACGCGAGCTTGTAACAGGCGTAGTAT
>Ga0265780_10007411_pt1 | contig 13486 bp, 15 predicted proteins | sample P1T30metagenome_FD_192432 | JGI IMG/M metagenome (GOLD analysis project Ga0265780, IMG submission 192432) | Plant litter microbial communities from East Loma Ridge, Irvine, California - P1 T30 | ecosystem: Environmental > Terrestrial > Plant litter > Unclassified | place: USA: California... | reverse complement strand
GTCGTCATCGTCCTCGTCCTCGTCCTCGTCGAGCGAAATGTTCCTACATGGCCGAAGCGGCCACTGGCTGGCTGCAGGGACCTGACAGGTAACAGCATCCATCCTACGGCTCGCATCATCTGGCAGCTCACATCTCCCTGCCTGCAGCTCTCCCCCCACGGCAGTGCCAGCCAGGTACGGCCTGTGTTTCGAATCAATAAACACGGGCACCGGGCCTCTGCGTGTATCAAAGTCATCTGTGAGGATAGTCGCGCTCCACCACCCGTGTTTGTGCTAGCCGGTGCCGGGGTGGGAACAGGGCTCCCCCAAAATAACTCACGGCTTTAACTGCGGCTCGCATTGCTATTCGCGGGCTATGGGCGCTGGCAAGGGGCAGCCTCGCCGCCTATGCCGTGTGTAAAGCTGCTAAGACTCTGTTGACCTCGCAACACCCATTGCCCGGGGTAGACACGCTTTTTCTCTCGTCGCTCGTTTGGCCCGTCACTCGCTGCACTGTCTTCTCCACTCGACTACCTTAATCCATAATTCGCCAGCATACTACTCTCGTGCCTGCATCAGCCGGCCAACGTTTGCTGAAACGCTGCTACCACGACAACGACGACCTTTATCCACCATCCCGGTCCGTCTTGGAGCACACATTGCATTCACACCACTTCTGGGCCACAATCCACACCTGCCACATACCGGCTTTACACACACACACACATATATTCTTCCCGGCCCCGCAGCGCACTGTGTGACTGCAGCCGAACCCAAACAACACAATGGCTCTGCCCCAACGGCCCGAACAGGCGTCACCGCCCCGGCGGGGTGATCAACACTATGAGCAACGTCATTCGCATCGCAATTCCCAGTCGCGCCGACGAAGAACTTCCGACCTCGAGAGTACGCGATCGCACGACCGCACAAATAGCGATAGTAAGAGCAAGAGCGGCCCCCATGCCTACGCACGACCTCTTCCCTCGCCAAACACGCCGGTGCCCATGGAGCGCGATCCCATCATGCGCGGCCAGCACAATGATTCCATACCAGAGCTCGGCAGGAAGCGCAGTCTCATTCGCCCCGAGCGCCAGCGAATGGACCACAATCATCCCAACTATCACTACCGCAAACATGCCCAGCGCATGAACGTCCAGCCTTCAACTACCGGCAACGACCCCATCATGGAGGACCAGCTCGAGTCCGAGACCGTCAGCTCAGACAGCACCGGAAACAAGCCCTCACACACGCGGAATGTTTCAAGCCTAGGTGGAGATGGAGCTTACACCGACAAGCAGATTCCCTTGGATGACGGCGAACCGCAGATTCAGCGCAAGTTGACACGGAGCCAAACAATGCAGGCCCGCGAGAAGCAGCGCCAGAAGGAGCAGGACAAGCTCAGGCCACCGAGTCTTTGGAACGCCTACTGCGCCATCGTCACCTTCTGGGCTCCAGGCGCCATATTGAAATGCTTCGGAAAGCCGCAAAAGGCCCAGCAGCGAGCATGGAGGGAAAAAGTCGGCCTGGTAAGCATTATCCTCATGATCTGTACATTTGTCGGATACATTACATTCGGCTTCACCGAGACCGTGTGTCCATCCAACGGCAATGTTCGCCTCCGCACAAACGAAGTCGGAGGATCGTATCTCATCATTCACGGAAAAGCCTACGATCTGGCCCAATCTAAGCACCCTGCTGCACGTGGCATTCCCGAAGGAGCCAACGTCCTTTTCGATCTTCCCGAAAAGCACAGCGGTCAAGATGCAAGCTTCTTGTTCCAAAACGTCAACGGCGCCTGCAAAGGACTCATTACGGAAAAAGCAAATGCCGGTATCCCAACAACCGGCAACGGAAACTTGGCCTGGTATTTCCCGTGTCGGCTGTTCAACCAGGACGGCTCGAGCAAGCCAAACACGACATTTTTAGAGTACAACGGTTTCCAGTGCCACACGTCCGACTCTGCGCGCAAGGCTTTTTACGGCCTTCGCAACGCTGGCGATGTATACTTTACCTGGGAAGACATCCGCAACAGCACAAGAAATCTAATGGTATGGGGCGGTGATGTCCTGGACCTCGACTTGCTCGACTGGTTCAACCGCACCCAGGTAGACATTCCGCCCATCTTCGACCAAATCCGCCAAAACCCAGCTGTGCGGGGTGTAGACGTTACCCGCGCCTACTCTTCCAGCTACGAGAAGCAGGTTGCTCGATGCTTCACTCAGACCGTCAAGGTCGGTACTATTGATACGGAGAGCATTGGCTGTATTGCTTCAAAGGTCGTCCTCTACGTATCGCTAGTCTTCATTCTATCCGTTGTGTTGGCCAAGTTCTTTCTCGCTTTGATCTTTCAGTGGTTCATCAGCAAGAAGTTTGCCGCCTCCAAGACATCCTTGGGTCCAGTCGACTCCAAGAAGAGAAAGCAGCAGATTGAGGAATGGAGCGACGACATTTATCGCCCACCGCCAAAGCTCATGGACCCGGCTTCGGGCTCTGGCTCCGACCGCAGCAACAAGCGTGGCAGCACCTTCCTACCGTCGACATCCAGGTTCACCAGCCCCTACTCGGTCGACAAGAACGCAAAGATGCGCGCTCCACCGACCACGATGACGAGCCAAAGCACCGCATCTCGCCTCCTCGGGTCCAATAGTGGCATGTACAAGCAGCTCAACGCTAGCCACGGCACCCTACCTACCGATGGAGCGCTCAACCCTCCATACTCGTCACAGGAGTCTAGGACAAGTGTACTACTTTCTGCCAACACCGAGACCAATCGCTACTCGAGCGTTGAGGGCTCAGGCTCAGGTCCGGCCGGTTTCACTCATGATGAGGTCGTACCTCAGCCTCCTCCGGAATGGCAGCCTTTTGGATACCCGCTGGCTCACGCCATCTGTCTAGTCACTGCATACTCCGAGGGCCCTGAAGGTCTCCGAACCACGCTTGACTCGATCGCCACAACCGACTATCCAAACAGCCACAAGCTGATCCTCATCATCTGCGACGGTATGATCAAAGGTCACGGAGAAGATCTCACCACGCCCGAAGTCTGTCTCAGCATGATGAAAGATCATGCGGTCTTGCCGCACGAGGTCCAGGCGTTTTCGTACGTTGCAGTCGCTAGCGGATCGAAACGACACAACATGGCCAAGATCTACTCGGGCTTCTACGACTACGGCGAGAATACGAGGATTCCGACTGAGAAGCAGCAACGTGTTCCGGTGATGCTAGTCGTCAAGTGTGGCACACCCGATGAGGCCAAGAAGTCGAAGCCCGGTAATCGTGGAAAGCGCGACAGTCAAATCATCCTCATGTCGTTCCTGCAAAAGGTCATGTTTGACGAGCGTATGACGGAGCTTGAGTTTGAAATGTTCAACGGCATCTGGAAGATAACGGGCATTTCGCCCGATTTCTACGAGATAGTACTCATGGTGGACGCGGACACAAAGGTCTTCCCCGACAGCTTGACACACATGATCTCAGCCATGGTCAAAGACCCAGACATCATGGGACTGTGTGGAGAGACAAAGATTGCCAATAAGCGGGATTCGTGGGTATCGATGATCCAGGTGTTTGAGTAAGTGTGAGATAGCCAGGTTGGACAATCGCGCCACTGACAATGATAGATATTTCATCTCGCATCATCTAGCCAAGTCATTCGAGTCCGTCTTCGGCGGTGTCACTTGTCTGCCGGGTTGCTTCTGCATGTACCGCATCAAGGCCCCTAAAGGCGGTCAGAACTACTGGGTGCCGATTCTCGCTAATCCCGACATTGTTGAGCACTACTCGGAGAACGTGGTCGACACGTTACACAAGAAGAATCTGCTGCTGCTAGGTGAGGATCGCTACCTGTCGACGCTGATGCTCAAGACGTTTCCCAAGCGGAAACAGGTTTTTGTGCCGCAAGCCGTGTGCAAAACCACGGTACCGGACGAGTTCAAAGTGTTGCTGTCACAACGTAGACGATGGATCAATAGTACGATTCACAACCTGATGGAGCTTGTGCTAGTGCGAGATCTGTGTGGCACCTTCTGCTTCAGCATGCAGTTTGTCGTGTTTGTCGAGTTGATGGGCACCCTGGTCTTGCCGGCCGCCATCGCGTTTACACTCTACCTAAGTAAGGCTCCTGTACCTCGTCCTGAACCTTTGGGGGCTTTGCTAACCATGACCAGTTGCCATCTCCATCAAGGCTGCCGTCCTTCACACGGCCGCTCCTGTCATACCCCTCATCCTTTTAGCGCTCATTCTCGGACTGCCGGCCATCCTCATCATCATCACGGCTCACCGATGGTCTTACGTGGCCTGGATGTTTGTCTATCTGCTGTCACTGCCCATCTGGAATTTCGTGCTGCCAGCGTACGCGTTTTGGAAATTCGACGACTTTAGTTGGGGCGACACGCGCAAGACGGCAGGCGAGAAGACGAAGAAGGCTGGGCTGGAATATGAGGGAGAGTTTGATAGCAGCAAGATCATGATGCGCAGGTGGCATGACTTTGAAGCAGGTAAGGAGCACAACATCTCGCGATAATGCTGTCACTGACGTTGGGCACCAACAGAACGGAGACTCAAGACACCAGCGGCGACATCGGCTGGCGGGTGGCCACAACAGCAACAGCAGGGGTACGACGAGCCGTACTATGATAATTGATTTCGCACTGGTGGCGCCCCGTAGGAAGGGAAGCCGTCGCGCAGCCGAGGGCTGCATAATGTGTTACGATGCTTACTGCATTGCCGGAGCGTTGTTCTATTATAACGTATGCCAATTATCATTATTTTTCTGGCCATTTGTTCGGCTTTGGCCATGGTCTAGAAGTTAGTAATACAATTGTTCAAAACAAGAAGTGTTGGTTTCTGGCAAGACACGGCATGTCGCCATTAGTAGCTGTGTTTCTTTTCTTCTCCGTTACTTGCAACGGCAGCTCTCGTCTGCCTGATGTCGCATCACGGGCGTATGGGGTTTCGCAGTCTCAAGTTGGGCCTTGTGCACCCCCTCTTGCAGCCGTTGGAGGGCGCCAATCTTGGCTACTGCGCTCTCTCGCGATCTGTGGCTTGCTGTCGTGGAGTGCCAGCACCATTCTCCACAGCCAGGACGGCGAGGAGAGACAAAAACGGCGGTTGAGCCACAATGTGGGGAGGGGCGTTGAAATGATTTGTTCCACGAAGTAGTGGTGCAACCGTGGACCAGCGCTGAGCGCGTCAGCCGTCAGCCCCAAGGGATCAGGGTTAGCGAAGGCAGTGTGCTGCCTGTGTCCCAAAAGAGGCCTGACAAGAGGTTTGCGGGCCTTGTAGTGGGCCAGTGCCTGGTCTGGTGTGCGACGTGGAGCCGGGCACTGCATTCTCGTCGCCAGGCCTTGGCCCATGGACGTTGTCGTGTTGGCAGTGCCATGTGAGTTGTATCACCCGCTTAGCCCTGACGGAGCGAGGGCAAGCATGGGCCCGGTGACAGCGTGGAGTCGGACTGCGGCAGACACAGAGATCTAAGGTCTGGCGATGTGTGAGATGGTGGAGTTGCTAGTCAGGTCTGGAGGGGGATGGGGCTGTCCGATCCCCTCGTGTTCAGTCTGGCTGCTGGACGGGATGACGGCAGCAGCGAACTCGATGCGACCGGCCGCGGGGGGGGGAGGCGTCGACGAGGGGGGGGGAGGGGCGGCTTGCCTGGTGCCTGTGTACAGTATATATCTGACAAGAAAGAGGCCGTTCCAACATCCTGAAGCAGGTGCGCTTCGACGCTTTCCCGCTTTCCCGCACTCTTGCACTCCCGCAGCCAATACCCGGTGGGGGACTGGCAGCTGCGACCCCACACCTTGGCTGGACGTGCCTTCCCAGTGCTTCCTCGCATGCAGCACCTCGTGTACGCGAACCTGCCCGAGCCGACGGCCAGACGAGGAGCGAGAGGCAAGAGCGACGCGAAAGACCAGGCAGTCACCCTGCGCAGCCGAGGGCAGGAGCCAGTCAGTCCGCGCCCGTACCTACATAACAGTGCGCACCTGCGCCGAGCCTATGCTTTGGCCTAGTCGTCTCCCCCACGCCCGGACAAGCCTATTCCATTGCGCCGCAACGCCATCACCAAGACCGCACCGCAAGCCCACTGAACCCATCCACACATCCACCACCGCGCCTGCCCTGAGCCTGAAACTGAAAGGAGGCGGCCCCGCTGCACTCGCTATCGGGCGGATAGCGGGCGTCCATGGCCAGCACCACCCCACACGACACCACCACGCCGCCGCCGCATGCCTATCCAGTCCATGGAGACTGGCCTCACTCGCCCAACGCGCTGGCGGCTGCTGTAACCCTTGCGACCCTCTCCGATACCAGGCCGTCCACGGGCCAGGCGGGGCACGGGCACGACGAGGACGAGGACAACGATGACGACAGCGGGGGAATCTCTCTCGCAGACTACCAGCAATTCATGGAAGCCATGCCTGGGCCACACCACATGGGCGGGGACAGTGAAGAGGATGAGGGCGAGGAAGAGCAAGAGCACGAGGACGGATCCGTAGATATTCAGATACACGACTTCCTGTCGCAAGCCCACCCCGCCTATGCCCCATATCATGCCTTCGAGATCCTCGACGCTTCCAGTATCCCCCACCACACCTCCACCGCGTACTTCCCTCCGTCCCCCATTTTCATGACCCATCTGTCCAACGCAGACCCCGCACTTGAACCCCCGCCGAATCTCCATGAGCCGCAGCTCAGCATCGTCGACAAGACTGCCTTCTGTCCCATCACTAGTTACTTCCATCACTTCTTTGACCCAGCCAAACCCCTTGTTCCTGGTCTCGACCTTTGTCAGGTTCCCAAGTTTGTCGACCGCAATGATCTCAACGGTGACCGATATGACTACCAGGCGATCAACTGGGAGGCACGAAAGACCACGCGCTCTGCTGTCAGGGAGGCGCGGAAGGAGTTTGAGGGCGACAGGTTGCCGCAGTGTCTCAAGGAAGTACGCAAGGTGATTAATGTGCTCCGTCACCCACCCACCCACTCTTTTTCTGACAGATGCAGTACATACCTCCCACGCCCAGCACAGACGACTTCTTCCAGTTCAAGCGGATCAGCACCACACCTCGCGCCTTCATCCCTCACTTCCAGCTGCGAAACATCATCACAGCGACATCCCGCAATGACATCTTCTTTGCACAAGGCCATAGAGTATGGCGTACAGACGCAGAGGGAACAGAAGCCGATGCCATTATCGATCTTAGCAAGCACATCAACCCCGACGCCTCGATTACCACCGTTGCCTCGCATGAAAATGTCCTCATCGCTGGTGCTTTTGAGGGCGAGTATGCAATCACTAACCTCGCCTCCACCTATGGCTCCCCATTTACATTTGGCCGCACCTCTGACTTTGCAACCGACACAAAGTCGCAGATAGTCAACCATATGCATCTCTTCGCCTCCCGGCGAACATATACCCCACAGGCTGTTCTTTGTTCGAATGACCACCGCCTCCGCATTCTAGACTGCGAAACAAACTCATTCACTCATTCATTCCTCTACTCCGCCGCTGTAAACTGCTCGGCAACTTCGCCCAACGGCCGGATGCGCGTCGTGGTTGGTGACTTTCAAGAAACACTGATTACGAACGCGGAGACGGGCCAGCCGTTTGAAACACTGAACTCACATACCGACGATGCTTTCGCTTGCGCGTGGGCAGACGACGGCATCCATGTAGCCACCGCAGCACAAGACTCGACGATCGTCGTATGGGATGCGCGATACTGGGATAAGCCCCTCACAGTCATGAAGAGTGAACTCAGCGTCCCCCGGTCGCTGCACTTTTCACCCATAGGCTCAGGCCCTAGGGTATTGGTCGCCGCCGAGGCAGACGACTACATCAATGTGATTAACGCGCAGACATGGGAGTCGAAGCAGGTGTTTGATTTCTTCGGCCCTGTGGGCGGTGTGACATTCACACCCGATGGGCAGAGCCTGTTCGTCTCCAACGGCGAGAGACGATTCGGCGGCATTATCGAGCTAGAAAGAACAGGCTGGGCAGAGAGGACGGGCAAAAGGAAGAGCTGGGATAATGCAGTATGGGACGATGTCATAACAGACTGGGCCCACGACGATGCGCTGCATGATCATGGTGGAGTCTTGCCCGGCAACGTGGAGAGACAGAGGAGACACGTTGATTTGAGCAATGTTGTCGTATGACAATGACCCTGTAGATGTGAACACGGCCGAGGCCGTATACTGGTGGTTTTACTCCCTCGCTTTCTTGCCTTCTTTTTTCTCATCTTTCACATAGCAAATATTGGTATCTGCGAAACTTACGACAGGGCTCTGGCGTTTTCAGTAATGTTCAGAAACTAAGGACCTTTCTATCCAAACTAGGGTTTCCTTTTCTTTTTCTTTTTCCCAAATTTCACTCAATGGTTATGGAACTGGACGGGAAGATACCATGGCACGGGGATACTTTACGGCATTGTGTCTCAACTCATTCGGATGGATACATAGTACTTTAGTCTGCAATAATGCTATTTTACACTTAGGGAGGGATAGGCGCATATCGTCTATTCCTTTATACAACTGTAAAATCCCATGGACGAGCAACCGTTATACCACCAAAAAAACAAGTTGATCCGTGTTTATTTATATTTCCTTCTAGGAACTGCACATGGAAAGCAATAATGGACGAGTGGACAGAACGGAAATGGCGTGGCCAGTGGGGTGATGTGGTATCATGATATTTGTGCGCTTCCCACAAGCAACACGCTATTTTCAAAGCACTCACACTTGCATATCTCTCGGCAACGCCCTAAGCCCTCAATGTTGCTTACAACATAACTCATCAAGCAGCCAGCCCTTTCTGTCCAATCACGCTCATCATCTTTTTTTCTTCTGTCCTTCAGGTCCCTTGAAAAATGCCTGCGGGGGGGCGGGGGAGGGAAGCCAAGTCCAGTGCGCCGTCCCTAACGCCGTAATATGCAGTGACCGTACCGCTCGCTCATTCGCTCATCCCTTCCCCCTTCTATCGCTTCTCTTAGTCGTTTGAGGCCTAGTTTAGACGAGCAGAACGGCGTTCAAGCAACCATCGTTTTCTGGGTTGTTTGTGATTCTGTTGGAAGTTTTTGGTCAGACTCTCTGTTGCTCATCACGTTGGGATCAGGTAAACAAACTGTGCATAGCGTCCCCATACGACTTTTCCTCCAGCGGTTACGAGACCGAGCTCGGAAACGTTTACTTCGATAATGGTTCCCTTTGTCAAAACACCTAGTTGCGTGTACATGGGTTGTTGCGGGTTCTTCTTTACTGATCTGAGCGACTGTTAGTCCTGGTTGCTTGCTTCCTTGTTCGTGATATAGATGCATACATGATTGGCAATTGGACAGTGACGTTGAGTTCTGGGTGTGTGACGTTGGCCTTCTTGTAACGTAGACCCATGGGCCTAATAAAGCGCTAGATACGGAATTAGTACATTTCTTGGCTGTATATACCGTGTATGAGTATACCTCGTATTTGACAGGTCGACGAGTGAAGCCAGGACCGACGAATGTCGGCTTTGTAATCATTCGCTTCCACGACTTCTTCTTCGTCTTCTTTCCCGTCTTTACCACGGAGAACATCTCCTCTTCGGAGATTCCCTTGACCTTTGGCAGCGGAACTGAAAATCGCGCAGCTTTTTCATTTCGCTTCTGCTTGATGGCTGAAGAGAGAGCCTTGGCATTCTTCTCGTTTGATCGGTCCAATAGGTAGGATGGCAGAGCTTCGGTAGCGGGCTCGGGCGCCTCGTTTGACTTGACGTTACGCTCTTCGTGGGCGCGAATCTTCTGCTTCATTTGGATTTTTTCTGGCGTTCATGTCAGCACATGGCTCTCTGAAATATTCCTTGGGCGTACGCCCATCGAACATTGAAATGTACGTGGAAGTACTGAAGATGTTGGGTAGTACAAACCTTTCCTGCGCTTCTCAGCATGTAGCTTTGCGCGCAATCCACGGAAGTTCTGCGCCTTCTTCGAGGCATTGTGGCCCTCACGGGCGATCCGCTTGCGCTGGCGTTCATCGTGGTCGAAGCGCTTTCCGTGCCTGTGGTCGACGAATTAGATGTGAAGGCTCCAGAAATGGCCGTATACATACAGCTTCGTATGGCGCTCGATGTACTCGTTCTGAGGCATGTTGGCGACTACCTCTGTATCTGCTGTTAGAGGGCAGTGGTGGAGTGGAGTAAGTAGCCCTAACAGTGCAACTTGCCTCCTCCAAAAAGTTCGGCACTAGCCCCCACTAGCGCCATGCGGGATTCTTGCACAGCGGACCTCCGCAACACCAAGATATCGATCCCTAACAGCCATTGCCCCTGCACACATGACAATGACGCTGTTCGCTCGTTCCGCACGAAATGCTTTCTTCGAATCGAGGTCGATAATGCAGCCGACGGTCCTCCGCGCACGAATAACAACCGTATCGCACAATCTCGACACATCAAATACTCCCGAACCGCTCATCCAATCTGGACACCGCATGTCAGAAGAAGCCAAAGATCGCGCTCAAACACCACAGCCTCTACCTAAAAAAGCACCAAAGCCCGCTTCCGGCAAAGCCTCGCCTCACGCCCGCTCAGACATACTCGCAAAGACCCTCACACCTTCTATCCGAACTCTCCTCCCACTTCTCCAAACACAACCTGCACATTACATAACCGCACACCTACATGGCCGACCTTACCTCCTCACCCGCGGCGATACACTCCGCCTTCCTTTCCAAATGCCAAACATCCGCCCTGGAGATGTTCTGCGCCTAAACCGAGCCACACACATTGGATCGCGGGACTACACGCTCAAAGCCCCAGAGCCGATCAAGGGAAACGCAGATAATGGCAAGAAAGTGTTTTACTTGGATGAGCGGTTATTCACCTGCCGAGCGCGCGTCGTGGGTGTGGAAAGCGAACCACTGCGGATCGAGGAGAAAACGAAGAGGAGGCAAAGACATACCAAGCACGTTAAGAGCAAGTTGCATTTTACAGTCTTGAAGATTACAGATCTCGAGGTGAAAAGCTTGGAGGAGTATGAGGCAGCGTTGGGGCCAAAGGATGCTGAGAGTGGGCAATAGTGCAGACGTGTGTTATGTTGGATTTTTTGGCGGTGAAGTAGGAGTGGATCTTCAATGTATCATATGTATAGATATGACTGGCACCTCGAGCTTGATGCAATGCACACATAGCTCAATGAACATGGTTGAATTCTAAGCTACATATAGTAGATGAACGGAAGAGTGTAGCCCAAGTAAGCGTGGTACGTGACCCTGGAGGACGCGATGAGAGTTTCAACCACAGTATGAATTTCAATAACTGTGTGACTATCCCTAGTCCATGTATACAAACCTTAGCGAAAACTTATATCCGGTTGTATAAAATGGTAAAAGAAGATCGCCGAGACTTACAGCGAGCCCTGATAGACTTCGTATATACTTTTGAGTACGTTGGTTAGAAAGTTAGAAACTATAGTAGGTTCCATTCAATCATCACCACACACCAAAAAAAGTCAAAAACATACAACAGCGGGTATTCGCCAGTGGTCACCCACCTGACTACTAACCCGCCGGTACACCGTTTAAGTACCGCTGAGCGAACGGGAAGCGCTGTATCCGATGTCCTGTGGTCGTATGTGAAAGATTGACGACTTGTACATATCCTATAGGGAGTTTTGTCAAGTGTAGGGGAAAGCTTGGATAACGAGGTAAAACGCAAGAAACTGACAGTGTGCACATTGGAAAAGCATCGTGAGAATAAAAAGCAGCAAAGATGATATACTCTTCTAGTCTGTATGCAGTCCAAAGACGCCAAGGCAATCGAACATCCTCTCTGTACTTGGCTAGCTATGAATAAACTTGCGAAGTAACCTGATAGACCTGCAGGGGAACAGTGATATCTTCCCGGGAAATTGCTCTACCTTACAACAATATCCATCTACGTTCAGAACATCGAGGCCTTCACTCTCGGTTACCCCCTTCTCAACTGGACTTCCTCAAACATGCTTTGTCATATATTCTTATTATTTACCAATGCAAGTGGGTATATTCCTGGACGCCATCTTCGCAACCATGTATCGCCACCTACTGCAGGCCCGGTAGTCTTTTGCACGCTTATCAAAGATTCGCACTGCTGTTTAGATCGGTGTCATACTAGTGCACCGCCTGTGAAGCGTAGAAGTCTGGGTACTGATTCTGAATCATCGAAGTGACCTTCTCCACCTCCTCTGCTAGCCCAGTGACATTCATGTCCCACTTACGCAGCTCCTTTCCAACCACACGCTCCGCATGACCCGTCTTTCGCTCTCCGCTGGCCTCGCCTTCGAAGAAGACATAGCGATCGATCTGGTCAATATATCCTGCAAGACGACCCTGCTCCAACATTTTTGCCGCATAGTCTTCTGCCTTTTCCGCGTCAATGCCCAATAGGTCGCCAAGCTGGTCGAAGCCAATGTTGTTATAGAGCTTTGATGCACCGAGCAAGTTGTGTTCGAGGATGGCCTTGTCCAATACTGTCAGGCCATCGGCGGCTCTCGCGAGGTGATGAGGGTCGAGCTTGGCCGAGAAAGCTTTGATTTCGGCAGGTGTAAGCAGGCGATTGAGAAAGATCTTCTCAAGGATGGCATAGTCATCTGCGGAGCTGGCTCGGTCATCCTTGTATAGCTTAGCCAACATCTTCCCTCGCTGAGGACCCGCGGGGGCCAGGACGGTGCAGATGATTGCCCTTCCCAAGAACCTCTCGCGCTCCTCATTGTCGACCAGGGGCTCGTTGCTTATGCCGTAGTATGCTTGGGCAGCATCGAGGAAGGAGCGTTGCGAATCTAGAATACGGGCTTGGCTGAGCTGGAACATGACCTTGGTCTCCTTATCCTGCACACTGAACAGAATGTTCTTGATCTTGTTCAGATGTATGGAAGCGCTGATTGGATCGTCCTCTTCTAGATAGCATCGCACTATCCGGATCCAGACTTTTGCCTTGTCATCGGCAGAGACAGATTTTTGTGTTGACTCTAGGTTGATGGTGGAGAGTGTTTGGGCGGACCGCCGGTAGTCCTCGTTCTGTTCAAATGCGTCTGCCAGAACATGCTTGATCTGTGTGTCTTGCTCTTCATATTGCCCTGCGCCCTTGGATTGCAAAAGTGTGATGACTCTCTCTCCAATCTCGATCTTGGATTCAGGGTCTTTGACGGTTCTGAATGCGTCTACAAAGGCAGCGAGAAGTGGTCGGAGTACGACAATGCCCAGCGAGTCATCGAGGAGGGTTTGCGCGTATGCGTTGAGGTCGGCGGCGACATTGTTTGATGACTCGACAATTTGCTGGAGCAGTGCAGAGTACTGCGATGGCTTTTCGCCGACTGGTACTGTCTCGATTTGCTGTAAAGCGGCAGTGACAACTTGGGAGGCCATGGTGTTGGGAGGAAGCGGGGTTGGTTGAGCGCAATTGCTTCAGTTTTGGGTAGAATCAAACGGACAGGCTAGAAGGAAAGCAATGAGACTCAGGAGTTTGTCTATCCTATATATGTAATTTGTCTAGGGAGAG
>Ga0265780_10007410_pt1 | contig 13486 bp, 19 predicted proteins | sample P1T30metagenome_FD_192432 | JGI IMG/M metagenome (GOLD analysis project Ga0265780, IMG submission 192432) | Plant litter microbial communities from East Loma Ridge, Irvine, California - P1 T30 | ecosystem: Environmental > Terrestrial > Plant litter > Unclassified | place: USA: California... | reverse complement strand
CGCGATCATCAACACTTCATGGCGAGACTGACGGGTGCCGGAGACGTGCTAGAGGCGCGTAGGCATGGCGGGAAGTATCAGAGTTCAGATGGTAGTAGTCTAGCAGCTTCACCGCGTCTAGATACTCTACGACGCCATCAAAGCACGGGTGTAGGCATCGGAGCGTGCCTAGTCCGATGACGCATCATACAACCCGAACCTGCATGATTCTCTAGGTTGACATCGCGTCGCTTGCCATAGTGCAGATACCCTCCGTGAGAACGCGTCAGAGAACTACTCATGTTTGTTTCTTTTGTTCAACGTGTGGGTGATGATTTCAGGTATATGCACACCTGCGCCATGTGGCGCTGTTCATTCCAAATCACAATCATGTAGCTACATTTTGATACTGGGAAATTTGTGTAATGCTTCCATCCTACTGACTTTGCAGTGCCTTCTATCCTACTACGGTCCTCAGACATCTAAACTATGAGATCGATGCCCGCGAACCCTGAACCGCGCTTCAGACCCCAGCACTCGCCAGCGTATAGTGATACCCAGAGAACTCGGTATCCTGCGATTTCACCTTGCACTCCGGAGCATGCAGGCCGTAGAAAGCGTCGTTGAGTTTGAAGATCCTGCCACAGTGCCCACAGCGTACGGCAAGATTCCAGAAAGCCCTGCAGACCCCCAAGTGATCGTAGAAGTCCTTCTCTGTGTACGATTGAAGGCAATGGTAGCAGCTTCTGTGCTGATCGTCGGGGTTCTCTACTGGACGAGCTATTCCGATGTGATCGAACTTTGAGTCGAAACATGGGAGCTCCATCTCAATGACTTCATCGTTGCTATAGACTATTTTCGTTTCGATTTTGTACCAGGAATCGTACCAGTGTTTTCTCCTTTTTCGGCGGGGGACGTGCAACTTCTCGGACGATAAGAATGCTCTTGTAGTCGGCATAACTGGTTGTTTGCCCTTGAACGCCTTGCCAGTGGCAGCGTCAACAGTGGACTTTACCTTACCGGCGAAAGAACTGCTAGACTCATCGTTGTTGTGCTCTCCTCTTGGCCAGGGCTTTGTTTCTATCGCTATCTCCTTCTCAAGCTGAGCGATTCTCTCGTGAGCGATACGGAGGGCTGCGTCGTCGTCGCGTTTCTGCTCTCGCATGACCTCAATCTCTTCATCCTTTCGCTGCATCTCCGGGACGAAAGCAGCTATCAGTGCTGGTTCGCTGTTGCTTCCCGCCATTGTTGTTTGGATACCTGGTGTAGGAAAAGCGAATATCGAGGTAATACTAGGCAAAGGGTCGATACGGGGTAGAAATAGGGCAGGGGAGAACAGTATTCGTATGGCTTCCATTGCGGGCCCAGATCGCATACTTCTAGAACTTTGTAAAGCAAACCGCTTGTTGGGAGAGTTTGTCGGGGAGCTGGGGTGGAGTGCAGTTCTTTCTAGTGTCTGGCCAAGGCCAGCGTGAGCCAGAATGGTACAGTCACTGAGATCTCAGAAAGCACAAATTGAAGCCTGTCTTTCAGTGTCATGGATTGGTTCAACAGTAGAATGGTAGCTGCGACTCTTGCTAGTATTGATACTGTAGAGAGGGGCAAGCTAGGCTCGACTGGCTTGGAATCTGTAAGAAAGCTGATAGAAAGAGCTGGCCGGAATGAGGACGTACTAAGATGTGTTGTTTGCCAGTGATAAGTTCCAGTCAACAGACGTCAATCGAACAGAGGCCATTCTCCAGAACTCCGTGGCATAAGTCCAAGGCAGACGCACTGGCCCGAGCTCCATGTCGAACAATTCTGCTTCCAGGGATCGTAACGGAATCCAGAGGAGTTGCTATCAAGCCGGTACTCAATACACGCAATATCCGTCTATAGGCTTCTTCGTGCTTCCCTAAGAGTTTTCTGGCTTGAGAAAATCTTCATCCTCCTCTTCCAAACCTCGCCCATCTACCAATCATCATCACTATCCTCCCCCGCAATATCTCCGCCCTTAATCCTATCCACCACCCTCTTAACCCCCCTCTCCACACTCTCCCCCTCAATTGCACACCCCTCATGCCAAACAATCGCATCCATAACACCATCCATGAACCACATCAGCGTCGGCACAAAGCTCACATCTAGCATATTGCCCAGATCAGGCAGCGAATACATGTCGAAGCAGTAAATGTCGACTACATCGTACTGTTCGTAGGATGTTGACGGGAGTAGCTTTTGCAGGGCCGTGGCTACCTCGTTAGTGGTTTCGTCTTCGGGCCAGTAGGCTAGCAGGACGGTTTTTCCGGCTGTGGCTTTGATGCAGGCGGCGTATTCGGCTAGGTTGGTGATTTGGGAGAAATGCGCCATTGTGGGGGATGTGTTGGTTTTGTGGTGGGTGGTTGGTTGGGGGAAGGTTGTATGTAGATGGGGCTGAGCTAAGCTTTTGTTCGTCGCTGGTGTCGCCCCTCATTCACGCGGGGATCCACGCTCTACGATGATCGTTTGGTCGATCTCTAGCGCGACAACCCCGAACCCGAACTGGGGGAATGGTGATATCTTTTATCAAATTGCCATTGCTGCAGCTAGGTTGCGATGGCGATAGGTGAGGCCGTTTGACACGTCCCCATTCGCGAGGAAGCGCGACTTCTCAGCAGAACGCGTTAGACGAGACGAATAGTCTTTCGCTAAGTATCAGCTGTAATGCCAATGATCGATACAAGGTATGTCACACGGAACATTTTCTACACGCATGTTCGCTGACAGGCTATAGCCACAGAGACTTGGTCTATTCTCTTTTCCTAAAGCCTTCCTCGATCTCCAGCCCTCCAACGTCGACCATATCACGCGCGCGATAGTCTCAATATGAACGGCCTCTTCATGGAAGATCTCAGAAATATCGCGTAGCAGCACAATTATCACGTCGAGCGCGTCGGCGCGTACGACCCGAAGACCGCCGTGGTATGACATAAACAACGAACCTGCTTTCAGCCAGCATGCAAAGGGCCATCGTCAGAAAGACGAGGGACATACAGCATATTTGGAACAAGACCAATGGTTCGCAGATCATGATGTCCTGGACCATGCGATGTCCAGCAATATCATCAAGGCAGTTGACGCGCGGCCATGCAGCTGCAGCACCGTCCGTGAGATGGTAGCACGCATGCATCTCGTGGGTGGTGGAAAGGCATTCAAGCCAGAAGCCCGTGGATATATGTTGAGTTCAGAGAGTACGTTAGACCTGACAATAAACAGCAAGGGGACACGCGATGAACAACATAGTAAATATGCAACACTATCTCAGTCTTTTCGTCAACAGCCCGTCCTTCCTTCCCATGGTCTAGTTCACTCAGCACCAGGGACCCTCGTTCTCGTGACAGTGCTGGTCACAGTGCTCGTCCTGACAACCGCGCTGGAAACTGTCCTTGTGACTGTCGTACTAGCTGGGCCCCTCGTAATAAAGCACGAGCATGCAGAGGATATCTCGCCGCTGCCGAGGCCAAGCGAGATGTGGATGCCCCCTGGCAAACCAAGCGAGATATCCAGTTGACGCTTACGTACCGGTAGCTCTGCGGGGCATGCGGCATCGTAGAATGTGTACGGGCTCATGGGATTGTAGTTGGTGTTGTCGATACTACGAATACAGTCAGCAAGAGGTTGGGACTACGCAAAGGAGCTGGACTTACGCAGTGACGTCGAAGAGCATGCAGTTGGCTTCACCGTAGCCAAAACTCAGGCACTTGCTATCGGCCTTGCAGAGCGCGCTACAGGCTTGGAAGGTGTTCTTCGTACCGCTGGACTCGAAGTAGTAGGCTGGCGTGGTCTTGACGTATGCTACAATGCCGCAACTTGGTGTGCCTGTGGGCGTGCTGTGGAGATGTTAGCTATTTGCAGTGTGCGAGATTGTGGGCTATAGGGACGTACGGAGATGGGCTCGAGACGAGTGTCGAGGACACAATCGTGGAAGAAGGCTGTATGGGAGTGGGCGAAGAGGATGGCTTCGGTGTTGAAGATGAAGACGGCTTGGGCGTCGAAGACGAAGACGGTATTGGGGTCGATGACGATGTAGGCCTCGGCGTAGACGATGGCGTTGGCTTAGGGGTGGCGCTGGGCGTCGGTGTAGAAGTAGGTGTCGGCCGGACGGTTACCGTGGTCTTCCGGGTGGTAGTAGTGGTGGTGGTGTAGCCACTGGTTATGGTAGAAGTTGCGGTTCCTGAGCGCAGGATGTTGCTACAGAAGAGTGCCGCTTCAGACGTATGCCCATCAAACGCATCTAATCCACAATCTTCCACTAATGACGGTGTTAGACAGATTCGTCGACGTGTGAAACGAGTCCATACCATCAGGATACCCGAACTGCCTCTTTATGCGACTAGACGCTTCTACACTTGCAGTGAGCGCTACCGTCAAACCTATGGAAAACTTCATGATGTCGTTTCTGGCCTTGGCTAAAAGTTGACTTTGGAGGGATGAGTTGGTACCGGGATTGATGCTGAACGTCCATGTCTTATAGACAATATCTATGCCTGCGACCGCAACATTTTCACACTAACGAAGCGGCTGAGCTGAGTATTGCATCTCGCATTTCATTTGGATAGATGAACCACAGACCCCTTGCCTGCCTCGGTGTTCTGGCTCGGTCAGGATGGGCTAGAACGCATACATTCCTGCTACCGCCATAAATGAACACGAGAACGTGACCGTCGCCCGCCGGCAGATGTTGATCGACTGATGTTTACCGAGCAGAAGTTTGCACTTCTTCCTGCAGCCAGGCAGGTGGCTTTCCCGACGTTACGGTCCGAGAGTGAATTGGCCAATCAGCAACCTTCTCGAAATTGAAGGCGAAATATAGAAAAGTATGGGGAATTAGGCTTAAAGTAAAGCGCGGACAGGGCTGCCGTAGTTGGACCCTTTATCCCTACGAATCCCGGCAAAATTGAACTGCGTTGAGCGAATATGTTAGTGCTGCTGCGCAAAAATAGCGACAATGTCCACTTGGTGCGGAACTTTGCATTAGAGCTCTTCGCTAAGATGCATACAGATCTGATCTGACTTCCTGACTCCACGCTATTTGCACGGCTTTGCACCAGAAGATGCGGGCCAGACACTTCGAATAACTGACCGTCTATGCCTGTTCAGGTACGGACCGAGACGGACGTACTGACTGCGTTACACGGGAAGGCACAGGAAACTTCGGTTCGAGCGTTCTCGTGAACAGTCCAGAAAGCAATGAAATATGCGAGGGAGAGACTGAACAAGTGCGCTGTAATCTTCATCAATACAACGACGAAATCTGGCAACTTCCTAAGACAATGTAGACTTTTGGGTCATGTATTGATAATCGGTGTCTAAATTTTTCTTTAAACGGTGTACAGAGATGAAGCGCGCTATCCACGGCGTACGACAAACCACAGCCGCCTTGTAGTGTCGTCCAGGTGGAATTTTTGATGGTCCCTACCCAGCGGCTTGAGCTTGGCATCCACGGTGAAATTGATGCCGAGATCATTGCCTATCTCGTTCCACATCTTCTGAAAGCTCTCCACATTATGTCGATACATCGTGCCTGTAGGACCTTCCTTCTCGAGGGGCTCGGTGGCTCCGACCTGTCGACCGAGTATCGTAGAGCCTGGTTGAGGGCGTAGCAACGCGACAACGGCTTTGGAGACTTCGACTTGTTTCTCATATCCCCACAGATGGAAGAAAGATCCGGCATATACCATGTCGACCTGCCCTTTGATGCCCATGAGCGCTGATTGAGGATCGAAAATGTCGGCTATCAAGAACCTCGTCTTGAGCTTCTCTCGATCGCGAAACAACTCATAGCCCAGGTCGATGAAGTCCGGCTGTAGGTCGCAACCGTATAGATTTTCAGTCGGTACTCCATCGTTCGCAAGCGTACGGACAGTCTGGCCAACGCAGCAAGCCATGTCGAGCAGCTTTTGACCTTTGCGTAGGCGTTCCACAATCTCTTTGCGCTCGTCCGGGAGCTCGGAAAAACTGGGGTCGAGAAACCGAAACTGCCCAATACAAGGATATGGATGGACCTTCCAGGCTTTCTCACGAAGTTGGACAACATGATCAAGTACGTCATCTGATGGGATTCCACTCCACGTTTCGAGGAGCCGCTGAGTCTCGGGAGGAATATGGTCGTGTGAGGGGTTTTGTTCGAACCAAACAGGCATCGTGGTCTGGGGCTCTTTGATATCGGTCATCCTGATATGTACCGTGCCAGCTTTCGTAAGATGCGATAGTGATGTCGGCACCTGTGCAGGCACGGCTGGTTTGCTGTACTTCCGTACTAGCGCCGCGCTAGTCGTTATTTCCGTGCCCGACCCGTGAACCATCGCACCATCTCCTGATTCCATCCGGACTCACAGCCCGCTCTCCGCATGTACAACGTCGACGACCTTTGGAGAGACCAAAATAACTACCCAAAATTACTCGCAATCATATCTTTCGTCTTTGATACTATTCAACAGGCGGCCATTCTTGACGATTCTGAAGTCGTGTACTGTCTGCAGTGGTGGAAGCCCTGGAGGCTACGAGATCCTTGGGAACGCTGAAGCATGTCGACTCAGCAAAACTTGTTCTTCAGAGCCGTTATAGAAACACTCCACGATTCCGTTGAAACCTTTCTGCATACCAACAACCTGGCCGGATAACGATCAAAGTTTGGCTTGCGACAGAACAATAATCTCCCAATGTCCCAATCTGGCCGGGTTTTCTCATTGATAAACTTCGGCGAAAGAGACCGCTGATAACAGTGTCGACCAAGTTCTCACACTAAGAGGAATTTTACATCTGACCTTTTTGTGCAACTGAACGGAAGACACGGGTTTGGCGTGTTGCTCATGAACGACGTACAGGAATGGAACTTCGCGACCACCATGCCAGATGCACGATATCTTGACCTTGCCAGCTTACTTATTTGTCAGGAACAACCGGCTTTCTGGGCATCATCAGTCAATACACATGTGGAGCTGTGCCTCAGGTAGCCCAATAGCATTCCGTCATGTGTAGCACAAAGCGGCTAGCATGTTCATTGGAGTCGTATTTGCCAGAGGCATACCGCAGCCGAAATGATATGTCTACTGTCGTCGAAGGCGTCATATCCAGTGGGCCTGAAGACACTCCGCACGTAACGTCTCAGGCTACATCCGAGCTGTACGTACCCACCAGTTCTCTTGCTACGTCGCCAACAGCCATGCTCAAATCGATCACCGACCCGTCGATAGTGACAGCGTTTGGCTTCATGACGATTATGCCAACCTTTTCACGAGTTCAAGGTTCACAAACCCACATTTCCGACACGATTTATGACGATCACGTACATACCAAGCCAACAGAAAGAACGTATACTGGGGCTATGGGTAGAACGGCTAACGTAAACGGTTGTTCCCTTCCGACGTACTCTTATGACCTGGCAAGCTCGATTTCCACTAGACCTCGTTATGTCGATGAATTGTGTGGGAGGGTAACGAAGCCTATATATAGTGCTGAACGAAGGACCGGTGAAGAATGCAGATCAACCTCTATCTTTACCTTGAGCCCGCCATTCTCAACGTCTACGCAATGACCGAAAAGACCATAGACACCCTTGGACGTCACGACACCGAAAGCAGTACGGATACCGAATCGTGTAAGCTACAGGTGCGCGAGGGTGGGCGTGCGGCATGGCTCACGGTTTTCGGCTCGATACTGGTGTACTACGCCTCCTTTGGGGTGATGAACAGCTTTGGTTTCTTCCAGAACTACTATAGCAGCGACTTTTTGAAAGAGACGCCACCATCGACTATCGCATTCATTGGGACGGTGCAAATGGCGCTCATGAACTTACTGGCTGCTCTTTCCGGTGCTCTTTGCGATCGATATGGTGTTACGGTCAGTACTCGTCCCCGTCACTCCTTGAAGAAGACTGACACCATAGTCAGAACCTCTACCTTGGCTCAGGCGCTGGCACTGTGCTGGCCCTCATCATACTGTCGTTCATACACCCTGGACAATTTTGGTTGGTTCTGATGACGCAAGGCTTGCTGATGGGCTTTACCATTGCTTTCGGTGTACAGCCAGCAGTCACGGTAGTTGGCCAGCACTTCAAAGAGCGACGTGCCTTGGCTATGGGGTTAGTATCTACAGGGTCGGCACTGGGCGGGATTGGCTTCCCGCTAATGTTCGATCAACTACTGCCGAGATTGGGGTTCCCAAACTCGCTACGTCTGGCTGCTGTCAAGATAGCGTATGTCGCAGCCGCCGCATCAGTCTTCTATCAGCTAACTGTCTCAGTGTTTGCTACTTAGTCGCTTTACGTATCTCTACAAGCAAGCCCAGTGGCAAACCGGATTGCAAAGGGCTCGGCTCGCTTATCGACTTCAAAGGATTCCTCGACACACGCTATGCTGTACTATGCATGGGAACGTGGCTTGCTATACTAGGCCTTTGGATCCCGGCGTATTATCTTAAGCCATATGCTAACTCAGTCTACCCTGGTAACAAAGTTAGCGACTACTTCTTGTGCATGCTGAACGGCTCCAGCATTATCGGCGCAACGTTTGGAGGCTTCATAGGAGACCGACTTGGCAGGTTGAACCTACTATGGCCTATTACCCTCGTCTCTGGCTGCCTTTGTCTCTTCCTATGGCTACTTGGCAACTCCATGGCTACGCTCATTTTCTTCGTCTGTGTATACGGCTTCTTGACTAGCAATGTCACGGCTCTTCCTCCCTCGATAATCGGCCACATCACACCTGACGACAAGTTGGGAGCGCGCATTGGAGCCTTTTACAGCGTTATCGCCATCGCGAGTCTTGTTGGTACGCCTATTGGGGGCGCACTCATCACGGATCACGACACAAAGGACGGGTATCGATGGTTGATCGTGTTTTCGGTAAGCTACTTTCTAAGTATAAGAACATGGCCGATGGAGTCACTAACCGGCGACAGGGTGCCGCGCTCCTCATCGGATCGGCTTTCATGTTCATCAGCCGGCTGTTACATGACAAGGCTCTAAACACGAAGTGGTAGACATGTAGTCGCCTCGCTAGTAGAAGAAGAGAAGTTTTGGATAAAGATACTGAGTGAACTCAAGATGAAGACGAACTTCATTCTACATACTGGGGCTAAGCCGGTCGTATGATTTCCCATACAACACTCGCCCTCAGATAGAGCTGGGGTGGAGTACCTCCCGGCACAATACCTCACATCGGCATTTCGGGGGCCAGAAGTCGTCATAGACGACTTCTCGCACCTCCTCACCCTTTTCTTTCTTCTCAAGGCCAGGAAAAACAGCCTCCTCCAGCTCTATTCCACCCACATCTTCCTTGTACAGCTGTCCAAGCTCCTCAGTAGTAATTTTTATCTCTTTCTTTGCAACATCGCGGAGTTTCAGGAACCTATCCTCCTCTTCCTTGTCCATGAAGCCGTGAAACTTGACGACCTTGTATGGAGCTAGAGCCTTGGCTGCGCTCTCGTAGACGAGTCGATGCAGGGTTCGGGGACAGTTGAACGGCTCGCCATAGAAGATACTGACCCGTTGCTTGCGGAAACTGTCCTCGAGATACCCATGGGCATCTGGGAGCTTGAAGATCAACTCATTCAAGTATGGCATTGTCTCAAAGACTTCGTAGTTGGGTTGGTGTGGGTTCCAGTGCTGCGCGAAAGAGCCAGCGGTCACCTTGAAGAAGTGAAGGCCGTCGATGAAAGAAAGTTGGAGGTATATCTTGCGGATACCATGGTAGAAGGTTGCGTATCGGTCCAGATGCGGGTAAATCTTTGGAAACGCCTTGTATAGCCTCTCCAGCTCCTTGTCCTTGTCGTCGGACGGAACACTGTTCACACCAGTCAACTGACGATGCTTGTCCAATCTGCGAATGCTGCGCTCAAGGCTTAACAAGCTCTCGGCAACGATACACAGGCCGTTACTGTACTTTAGGTCGCTGCTTCCCGCGAAGCACAGACGCAGGCTGATCGCACGAACTTGGTGCGAGACAGTGAGGAGAGACGCCCATCTTCCCAGCTGACCGACTACCTCAGGTGCGCCTTGCTTGACATGGCGGACGTGGCCTCTGGATTTCTTCTGAGTAGGTAATGGCGGGGAACGATGCATGCAGAACATCAGGATTCGCTCTTTCACCTCGGTGGGTAGGCTAGTCCAATTGAACGTGTAACCGTTGGATTTCCACCACTGAAACATAACCTCGTCGGCCACGGGCCTGTCGTACGTCGGGAACTCTGCTTCGAAGAACCGCATTACTGGTACGAACTTGGTTCTCATCCATACCTGCACCGCTTCCTTGATGACTTTACCCTTGTCCCGTCCACGCTTCACGATCTTGGGACGGCAGACAGCGAAGAGGGGATCGGTGCCAAAGTTGTAGAAGCCCACGTAGAGCTGAAAGTCTCCATCGATGTCGGCGAATCGGTCTGGGTTTGAGTAGTGAGTCGCTTGGCATACGTCGATCGGTACGTTGAAGTGGGCGGCGGACTGTAGGCGGTACATCAGCGCCGCTTCACGGATGTGCTCGATGAATGGATGTTGGACGGAGGGAGGATCTTGCCATGCGCTGGGCGAGGAGTTGTTGCTGAAGCTCATTTTGAAGTGGAAATGAGGCATCAGCAATTGGTGCTCGAGTGGGTAGAGTGGAAGTTGGCCGCAATTTGTGAGGCGGGAGGATGAAGGTTGAAGGATGAGGTTGAAGGATGAGGTTGAAGGATGAGGTTGAAGGATGAGGTTGAAGGATGAGGTTGAAGGATGAAGGTTGGAGGATGAAGGTTGAAGATCAGTAGCTGCCCCGACTGAGATCTTATACCCACCAGAGTCTCGGCGGTGTGGGTACTGGCGGGTTGAAGGTGAGAATAAGGATGGAGGTTGATTCAAAAGTGAGAGAAGTTCATAGGAACAACGCTAGGCGCCAGGCATCTACTCGCGCCGCACAATCGGTATGAAGTGAGAGGGGAAAGATTGCTATTGTCTCAATGAGCCAGTAAATATAAGTGGCATACGACCGACTGTTTCGAATATTATCGTGCTGAGACAAGTGCAAATAGTTCAACAGGCGCATACGTTGCGTGGTTTTTACTTTTCTATTGTGTGTTGGTGTAAAGTAGCCACCTAGGTACACGAATGCGGACTACAATAGCGTTCCGGGCTCTTGTCGCGTTATAACTCTCTGATTCTAATCGTATGTTCGTAACATCCTCTCCCTCAACGCCATTTGCTGTATACAACAGATTCAGAATATATTCGTCCTTCGTTTGATTCCACATGATGTTGCGGTGAAGAAGTGTCAAAACTCCCAAGATGTTGCTGTCATCAGAGATCCACTTCTTGCCCTCACTTATCTTGCTACGCGTTCGTCATATGAATCATATGCGATTGCTAATCGTTTTTTTTTGTGTTGAAAGCGGTGGTTCAGTGTTGCAATGTTGCTTCTCGGATAGGTGGGCGGTGTCTGGTACCATGGGATGGATGGAAAATTCAGTCCTCCCCTATCTCGACGATTCCCCACAACCAGTATCTTTACTATAGCGCTCACTGCGCATTCCTATCGTCATCAGACGACCACCCTTACGATATGCTGACCTACTCAACACGGACCAACCAGTCCTTGGGTTGTACCTCCATCCAAGGTTACACACACAAAAGTGTCTTGCGACGGAAACGTGCATCGCGAACCCAACACCGCACTGCCAGCGGCCCTGCAAACGTAAATTCCCTTCCGTCTTCTCGTCTACCCCGAGACTCGTATTCGCGGGAACGGGAATTTCGTTTGACGCTGACGGTTGCATTCCGACTACCGCAATCCCGTGTGACCGATCCGCTTCCTGGTTGTGGCACGTTACTTCCAGTGTGAGTGCTGGAATTGGAATGGCTCTTCTGAGAGGGTGGGGTTGCGGCGGGTGGAGGAGGGTAGTGAGGAGAGGTGAAGTCTGGGTTTGAGATTGGGAGGTTGAGGAGTTTGACTGTGGTGGATTGGTGAGTGAGCGGGAAAGCATGTGGATAGGCTTGCTGAAATGGTATAATCTTTTCCATAGAGAGGATTATGTCAAGAGGGTTTTGATGGACAGGAGTGGAAGCTTCCCATTCCTACGCTAACAATTGATGTTATGCTTCGTTGAGACTATCCTCTCACGGTTGTTCGGACTGGGTTCTTGTCAGCAGCCGCAATTGATGTATGCCCATCTCACTCACATCATCTACCACGTAACTGATATCAATGCATCCGCCATGCCTCATCCGCCGTTCAATTCCACAGCACCGGGGTATATACAGCATCCTTCTTCCCATCCCGCACCACCCTTCGCGCGCTTCAAAAATATAGCCCATCATCTCCCACGCCCTCACCAAACATCCTCAGCCCCCACCTCCCACTCTTCCCCATCCTTCCTAACACACTCCCCCTCCTTATCCCTACTACAACTCTTCCGCATATCCAACGCATCCTCGCCATCATTATAATAATCCTTGACAACCCTATACACACTATACCCCATCTTGCGATACAGCTCCTTCGCAATCTCATTGCTCCGGCGCACGAACAAATCCACAAACCACGCGTTGGCCGCGTCGGACGATTGTTCGAGTGCAGACGACAGCGCGGTTGCGTAGCCGAGGCGGCGCGCAGAGGGGGCGACGGTGAGTGCGGTGATGTGGCCGTGGTAGGGGAGGTAGTTGGGGTATTGGACGCCGGTTGTGGAGGGCTTGTAGGGTTTTATCGGGGGGTCGAAGGGCGAGGATTCGAGTTTGCCTAGGACTTGGAGGTGTTAGTGGATGTTGCGCATCTTCACATGTAGAAGGAATAAGAGTTGTCTGGTGTCTTACTGTAGCCTTCAATCTCGCCGTCCATCCCTTCTATTATCTGGCATAGCTCGGGCCATTTTGTCAGGTACTCGAGGTAGAAACCGATGTTGTATGTTTCTGTGAGGTGGTCGAGGTTGCATTGAGATACTCGAAGGAGGTCCGTTGGGCGCATTGGTCTTACTGTCGCCATGGTGGGAGATGGGGCGTGGTCTGGCACGCAGCGACACGTCGGGGGTGGTGGTGGGGTTGTTATTGATGCGAGGTGTTGGAGGGATGATGCATGGCGGCACTCCCGCGGCGAAGACTCGCTTACACTCGCTGGCCTGCTCTTGCGCGAATGCGCTCTATCACTTGCCCGTCAATTTGTTCTTGTTTGTGATGTATATTAAGGATTATTGACATATGAAAATGAACGCCGCTATCGATGCTATGCTAATGTTACGTTTACAGAATGGGTATAGAGCAGATGAACAACAGCGCAGTACAGCCCGACCACCCGGTCTATATATCCTTCATCTTCTTTTCATATGCGACCATCTCGTTCTCAGTCCCAACACTCTTCATGACGTATTTCTTTCAGTATATTCTTGTTGCGCCATCTCTTGTCTCCATGCGAACCGGTGTTGCCGTTCCTAACGCTGCCTCTTCCTCTTCCTGAAAGGGAATCAGCAGTGCTAGATGCGGAAAGAATCAACACTAGCCTGTGCCCCGTTGACATAGTCTTTGACCGAC
>Ga0265780_10007409_pt1 | contig 13487 bp, 16 predicted proteins | sample P1T30metagenome_FD_192432 | JGI IMG/M metagenome (GOLD analysis project Ga0265780, IMG submission 192432) | Plant litter microbial communities from East Loma Ridge, Irvine, California - P1 T30 | ecosystem: Environmental > Terrestrial > Plant litter > Unclassified | place: USA: California... | reverse complement strand
CATGGCCGCGACGTGTACTAAACTCTCTCCCGGTACCGTGTCCGAGCGGCCGAAGGATCATGTCTCGAAAACATGTGTGGGGGAGACTCCACCGTGGGTTCAAATCCCACCGGTACCGCCAGAGGGATAATTACGGAACTGGTCAAATCCGTTTGCGTAATTAGTCTCTAAGAGAAAGCCCCCGGATCTCCGGGGGCTTTTCTCGTCTCTAGGGCCTGATTTCGCCACTTCGACCCCTGCGACCCTGGTCGCTTGAGCTGTGGCCGTTCGCGCCCGAGCCAGAAACCACGAAAGCCGCGCCTTTCGGGCGCGGCGGATTGTTCGGTCTTGCTAGGTGAAGTGTCAGAAGGCGGCGGACTCGCTAAGTCCGAAGCGCGGGAGCGGGTTCCCCTGGGGGTAGGTCTTCTTCGAAGACCCCATCGACCCGGTCATACCAGCGTCTGTAATTCGTAAGGTTGTTCCGGTCACGGCTGCGCTGGATCGGCGGCGTCTTGGGCTGCGCCTCCCTGCGGGTGTTCATGAACTTCGCGATGCGCCGCAGGTTGGTGGTGACCATCATGATCGTGAAGATGTAGGACTGAGCGGCGAGACCGCGGACGCGTCGGCCGGCCGACTCGTCCATGCGCTCGGGTCCGGTCTTGAGGTAGGCGTTGATGCTCTCGATGCTGTTGCGGTCGTGCTCGTAGATCTCGTGCCACTCACGGCTGCCGTAGTGCAGTGCCTGTTCGGAGGTCGAACATGACGTCGTCGCCGACCTCGGTCGCCTCGAGGTCGTCGTGGTTCTTCACCGCCGCGGGCATCGGGTCACGACCGTCTGGCGCATCACGGTGAACAGTTCGTCCTCGGCCATGACGGTGCTGTGGCCCATGTAGCGCACAAGCGAGGACTAATCCTTGCCTCGCGCGCAGGGTTGATCAAGCCTAGGGTTATCCCTCGCAAGCGCGTGATGTCGATACGCTCGATACAGGATCGCTTCTGCGCGCCTGTCCCGATCATCAAGAAGGGCCCATGAATGCGTGTTCTTGCGGAAACTGTCGCTCCTGCAGTTGATGCAGCACCGCTGGAGTTCGGCCCGAGTACGTGGCTCGGCATCATCGTCACGGTTTTCGTGACGGCGTTGGGGTCCCGCGTGCTGGCTACTTGGGTCGAGCACAGAGCGACAGCCGCCGCCGAGGCTCGGCGCCGAAATCAAGAGCACGGTCGACGGCTTCTAAAGCGCCTTCGCGACCTTCGAAATCAAGCGCAGTCCATGAACCTCTCCCCGGGACGGCGGGCCCCAGATGCCAAGGACGTCGCACTCTTGCGGACGCTGCTCAATGACGCCGAAATCTCCGCTTCGGGTTCGGGTGAGGAAGTCGTTGCTGCGGCGTTTACGGTCTACAAAGAGACCGTTTCTAGTTGGGCGATCAAGGACGAAGACGTCAGCTCAGAGCAGGAAACAACCGACTTTGACGCGCTCCTGAGTCAGACCAGAGCGTTCATGCGCAGGAAGTCCTAGACCTCAACGGACTTCAGAGTGAAGATCTTGTCAAAGGACCGCTTCTTCCCGCTGGCCTTGAGATCACGCATGAACTTTGACGGCGCACCGACAAGGGCGACGCTTCCAACATGACGCTTGACGAGCTCCCCGATTAGTTCATCTACGAACGACGGAGTCGCAGTGAGCAGGCCGTTTCCATAGATGACAACTCGTTCATCACGGAGATTGTCGTCCAGGCGAGCTTCAGTGATGAGTTCGACAGCAGCTTCACGTGTGCCAATCATGGCTGGCAATGTGATCGAGTTAGTCACCAGATTCTCCTTTCCGACAGAACGGACATCGTAATCGAAGTATTCCACTTTTTTCGGCCCTCTCGCATCTATTTTGAGAGCGCGTCACAGCTGAACAACGCCCTCGAGAACTGAGCCGGGGAACCCCAGATTGCGTAGGTGCGAGAAGGCATGTGACCCTACGCGGTGATGTCCACGACCGCTTGAAATGGTGAGCGAGCCACCGAGGGCGATGACTTGCTCCTTAATCCCTCGAAGACCATCGCCACGGCCTGCGCTGGTGTCGGACCGTGAGCTCATGCCCGCAAGGGCTTTGCGAATCGCGTCGAGGTCATTGCTTGTGCGAGAGATCCCCAACGCAGAACGAAAGCCGATGCCGGCGTCGCCCACGGCGAAGTGAAGCCGACGCGTGGGGGAGGCGTACTCCTGGGCCATCGCGAAGCCCCCCGACACCTCAGCGTGGCGGGTCACGTTGTCTCCCCATTCCGACAGGGCGTCATGAAGTGCTTCTCCGCGTTCGCGGTCTTTTTTGATGACCATCGCGCCGACTCTCTTCGCAAAGTCCTGGGCTGTTTGCCGCGAATCAAAGCGCGTGAACTCCAGGAGGGTTTCACGCGGCCGGCGATTCACCGGAGGCAAATCATGCGTCACGTCGTAAGCGTCGAGGATCGATTCCTTGTAGATACGGGACGTATAGACGGCTGGATCACGCTGCAGTGGGCGCCGCAAAGTCACCTTCTGGCCTCGGGACGCCGAGTGCTCCGCTGTGATCATCACGGCAATGAGGCCCATGGGGGTCACGAAGCTCATGTTTGTGAGATCGATGAGGGTCTCGCCGCTTGTGGAAGGTTTCAGCGACAAGTGGAGCCGCGTGCTGTCGCACGCCCCTGAAACGGTGATGTTCAACTGCGGTCGCCCCCGGGTATGTGAAAGCCCTAAGGGGCATGATCACTATACGTAATTCCACCCAGGCCGGAGTTCTAACCGCGACTTACATTTGACACTCCGGCTCCAACGACGTCTCATACCGTCTCTCGCGTGTCTTGGAGGGTACCGAGGCGGTCCCACCTCCACGTTGTTCGGCACATGAGTAATAGAAGCTTTCCGGTCTAAGCCGGGCTCGGCTCCGTGCTCTCATCGCCTGCGGACGATGGCGCCTCAATGACCGTGAGCTCCGAACGAAGCGGTAGCCGCCGCGGCTCGCTCGCAGGTGCGACGGTAGGTAGCTGCCCGAGCCATTAAGCGCCTAGGGCGGCAGCATTGAGGCGGAGGGAGTCGTGCTTGATAGCGCCGTCTGCGCTCTGTGTCGGGATGGCTTCTAGGGTGAAGGCGCCGAGGCTCAAGCAAGCTTGGAGGTAGCGAAGGTAGGTGCTACGGGCGACTTCGCGGGGGTTCTTGGGAGCTGCGTCGCTCGCGGTCTCAGATATCTCGAACGTGTGGGGGTCCAGAGCCACAACTGCTCTCTGGCCGCCCAGTTCGACGCCGAGGCCGTGGGCTATGCCTTGTGATGCTGCGGTCCACGTGACATCCGGCGGCGAAGCGCCGTCCAGCAGCGCTCTGAGGTCCAATACTTCCCGACGGATGTTCACCAGGCTCGAGCGGGGAGGTGGGGTTTACTCGTTACCTGCAGAATCGGTCATGGTCCTTACATGTACCACTGGCAGGCCCGCATCGCGAAGGGACTCTAACGTCTGCTGCATCCGCCAAGGAAATGTCGCCTGTAGTGGGGGTGCCAAGCGGACAGCGGGGGCGGCGGCCTCGGCCATGCTCGAAGCATGACATTCACCGGGGGAAAAGGTGTGTCCAGCTATGCCGATGAGCAGAGGGTCACAGCACAGCGCACCACACTGGTCGTCGCCTTGCTTGCGCTCGTCCTCGCTGGGATCCGGTCTTTCGCTCCAGTAGACCCCACAGTATGGCTTGTCCTGGCTATTGCGTCGGTTGTTATTCCTGGCTTCCTGTCACAGCGGTCTCTCGACTTGTGTTGGGCGGTCACTCGGACCACTAGCGCACGCTGCCGGCGTCGACGCAAGGGGTTCCTGACGAGGTGCCGCGATCACCGTGGGACGAACACGTTCGATTACCTGGGTGCTGGTCTGGCTATCGTGGCCGCCTCGATGGCTGTGTGGGCACTCTTCACGTTCCCTGATTTCTCGGCTTGATGTGCCGCATGTCTTTCCCGTGACACGAGGAGAGTCATGAACACGTCAGAGAAGCGGCCCCCCACTGCGGCATCCACTAAGTACGCCGAGTACCCACTAGGACAGTCACGAAATCGGCCTGCGGGTCCGCCCCGGAGGCCTCGACCTGTCAATAAGGCACCTCGTCCACCGGGACGGGTGAGAGATCAGCGTCGATGTGATCCCGCCTTCGGCGCCCGTACGTGTTTGGGAGGAAATCGCGGCAGATGTAGCAGCGTTCGGTGGTCTCGGACGAGCAGGCGCAGCCTTCCTCGAGCACGCCGCGGACCCCCTTGAGGGGACCCGAGTGAGTTCTGTCACCCGTCCGAAGAAGCGCCTCGCCGATAGTGGCTGGCGCGCGGCTGACGACGTCGACTTCGGGGCGACTTGGGAGCCGCAGCCCCTGCACATGCGCCTGTCTCGGCTCGAGGCGGCAGAACTGGGACTTCACTCGCGGCTGCACGCGGTGGCGTGGACTCTCAGCCGCTGCGGCATAGTGCTGCTAGCCACGATGGCGAGCTTGGAGCGACGCGATGTTTCCGACATCATGTCCACTCGGGCAAGCCGTTGCGCTCGCCATATCGTGGATCAACTCCCGGCCGACGAAGGGCAAGGTGACAGCGTCAGGAAGATCCTCCAGCGCCCATCCCATCGCACCCGCTCGCCGTGCCCCTGCTGCCCGGAACGTTCGGCGTGTGGCAGGCTCGCCGGGTGCAAAATGCATCGATTGTCCGCGTTCTGTCCCGCAACGAGGCAGCATCGCCGCTCCTAATATCGAGGTAGCGACCACGAACGATAATTTCACACGGCCGCCCGGACTCATGTTCCAGCTCCTCCAAGCGTCGATCACCAACGAGCATGAAGAACGTCCTGTGCAGACCGAACCAGCCACCGTCAAGCGCGGCGCACCAGTCGAGCTCGTGCGCTGGCGGCTGTCGGCGGACGGCTGGACCGACGACCTGTGGGGCAAGTGTGGGGCCGAGGTGCGCTACACCCATGCTTTCCAGCACGCCGGCACGAGATCTCCGTCGACGATATAGTCAAGGATCTCGACGAGCCGATCCGATCATTGTCGCGACGGCCTAGGCAGTTTCGTAAGGCATGCCGTCTGCTCGGACGAGCGGCCCAACTTGCGAGAGAACACTTGCCGAACGCATGAGGGACTCACCCTCCAGGCCGAGAAGTCGGCAGAGCACGAGGGACAGAATCGCCCGCGTGTCCCTGTCGACACGCTCCAGAATTTCCTCGCCGTCGTCCTGAACGCCGTTGACGTGAGAGCCCGTGTGAGCGATCCGGTCGCGGACATCCATCACGTCGATCACCCATTGCTTGGGGCCGACGCCAGAGGCGGTTACCACGGGTTCAGAGAGATCTCGCGAAAGTCTTTTAAGCTTCTGTCTTAGGGATTGACGGTTGCCTAACCCTCGTAGGAGTGCGCGAAAGTCTTCGTCCTCTTCGTGTTCTAGATGCCATTGCTGCCGATCTACGAATGCTTCTGGATCCATCCGGTTCGATGGCAGATGATCTAATCGGTCGTAGGTGGCTTCAAGGGCAGCAACGGCAGCGGAGACGCTGTGCTCGAGAAATGCCCGGCTCGTGTAGTACCGGCCGGCGAGGATTTGGGTGAGCGGGTAGTAATCGCTGGCCACCGACCACCAGGCCTCAAAGATCTTTGAGACGTTGGACGTTAGGGCGGTAACAACCATGTTGTGACCGCTCTTCTGGCTGCGCGAGAGCCTTGAAGTCCGGTGCCGGTAAATGATGACTTCGCGCCCTTTGCTGACAGCTCGCTGCCTCGTGATGTGGGCCTCGGCCTGGAAGCTAAAAGTCAGGAGATTTCGCGCATCCATCGCAAGATGGTCGTGAAACGCTAGAGGGGCTGGCGGGTCGGAGTGGAAGGCAATCTCGGAGTCGTTGCCGGAGCCGTTCATGATCGCATCACCGGAACCGTCGGCTCGATGCCGAACGATCTGCGGGTTGAGGAGAGAGATCTTCACGCCGAATGAGGCGTCGTAAGGGCTCACATTTGCGCAGTCGTGAACGGGAGCGGGTGCATCGTGATCGACGACCGTTGGGTGCCGGCTCCATATCGCGAGGTGCTGAAACTGCAGAGCGCTTTCCGAGAACAGCTCAGCGTCCTGGTCGCCAAGGTGGGCGCCAACGAGAACTGCCGTCAGGCTGCGGCGCCAGCGCTGTTCGTCTGCGGGGCCGCCGTCTCGGTCTTGGATCGGGTGGAAACCTCTCGCCCAGAGCGTTACGGGGGTCCGATCGTCCAACTGCCCGTACAGGGTAGGAGCGTCAAACGCATAAGCCTCCTGCCCTTCCGCTGGTGTGTTGAACATGAGCGTCGGACGGCCAGATTTCGCGACTCGAACGTGTCCGCTGACTCGTCGATCCGCGGCAGCAGGCAGCCACCATTGACCCCTTAGTTTCACGTCCATGCTCTCCTTAGCGCTCCAATACCGGCCCCAACAAAAGCTCCCAGACAGGCGCAAATCCCTGCTCAGTACAGCTTGGCACCGGTACATTGATCAACACCAACCCGGAGGAGCCGCGTGTGACAGGACTAGTCAGTTACGCCGGCTTTGCCAAGGCCTCATCGTCTCGATCGAGTCGGTGCGCGTCGACGCCGTCAGAGACGCCGACCTCCCGCGCCGCGTGAACGCCGATACCCAACGCTCACCGCTGTTCAGAGCCGAGCAGCTCAAGGAGTACCGCCGACAGAAGCGAGACCGCTCCCGCGGACGCGCCGGACACCCCCCTCGCGTCCGTGACGTCTCTGACGGGGTCTTTTGCGGCCGTTCGGCGGGCGACCTCGTTCGAGAGCTCATCGTTACTCCCGACGCGCCAGTAAGCGACGTACGGGCTCTGGAGGGCCTCCCGCACCTCGAGGTACCCGCGCTGCACTACCGGCTTCGAGGTCAAACTCGGTGGAAGCCGGCCGAGCTCGAGGCCATCGCCCGAGTGTTCCGCGTCTCGGTTCAGAGCCTCACCGTCGAGCCGACCCTTGTCTGAGCCGATCAAGGTTTATCTAGACCAGGCCAAGTGGATCGACTTGCTATTCGCGGCGACTGGTCATTCGCGCGGAGAACGATACGTCGATGCGCTGGCAGCCGTTCGCGCCGCCGTGGCGTCGGGCTTGGCAACATTTCCCCTCGACATGTTCCGCTATCAAGAGACGGCTAAGCGCGGTAATGATAAGTCCCGCGTCGATTTGGCCGACCTCATGTTCGACATTTCTCAAAAACAGACCATGGCCCACCCGAGACAGATCCTCCCCATGGAAATTGACGAAGCGCTACACCGCCAGTTTGGCCGCCCGGGATTTCCCCGACAGGTGAAGGTCTTCGGCGTCGGTATTGAGCACATCACTGCGGGCAAGGTGGCGCCACCTACGTTCGATCTCAGCGCGCTGCCAAGCAACACCCGGATCACCACTGAGGCCCAGAAGGCCGAGCTGCAACGCATTCTTCAGGACTTTGCAGAGAGGGCGCTCGCTCGATCTGGGCCGGCCGACGCTCGCAGAGTGGGCTTCGATCCCTTCGCTGCCGATTTTGGCGGAGACTATGTCGCCCACGAGAACAAAATCGCTGACTCCCTTAGAGGGTATGGCCTTGCCGGTGACCGGCTGGACATCATGGTTCGCGCATCCGATCTTGGTGGTATCCAAACAGCAGTCACGGAAGCGCTGACACGCATCGGAATGACCTGGGAGGGCTTCATAGCAAGCGCTTCCGAAAGCTTTGTGCGGAGCTTCATGGACGATCTACCCACCCGCCACGTGACCAATGTGATGCGCGCGGCCAAGTTCAAGAGTGGACAAAAGTGGGAGCCGAACGATCTGAACGACATCTTGGGTCTGCCGGTCGGAGCTGTGTACTGCGACGTAGTCGTGACCGAGAAGCAATGGGTACATCACTTGCGCCTGGGGGGCATCGAGAAACGGCACCGGACGGAACTGCTAAGCGATACAGCCAAGCTTGTGGACGTCCTGGGCCGCGTCTCGTGATTGCCTTCTGGGGCTTGGTGACGAGCCTGACTGTGGCGTCGGCTGATGCCTAGCTCGGTGCGACTCGAGGTGAACGATCGAGCGTTGCGAAAGATCCTTGAGCAGGTCGCACGCCAGAGCGAAGAAGCTGACCAGCATTTCCGACAGGCCCTCACCGGTCTACCCGTTGACGTGGTCCGAGCGGATGCTCCTGACGCCCTGCCCTCGAACATCTAGCTCACCGACGAGGATCTGGACAAATACGCTGTGGCGGTAGTCGGCGACGAGTCGTTCGAGCTTCATCTAGGCGGGTAGCACCCCGACCAGCTGCAGCGCGTGCTGCATGACGTCGGTGCCCACCTCGGATGCTGCGGCGGTGCCGAGCGCCAGGGCGATCTTCGACACCACCGAGCGCACTTAATTGGCTCGGGCCTCGCCGTCGACTTCGGCCCGGAGCTCTTCGGTCGCCGAGGTCAGCTCGGCCGGACCTGCTCGTCCTCGATGCGGTCGAGCCGGCTGGAGATCTGTCGTTCCTAGTCGGTTTCCGGAGGTGCTCCGGGCGCAATGGCCGCAAGCGCCGTGAAGTCTTCGTTCGAGATGTCACCGACATCAGCAGCGTGCTCACGAAAGCCCACCAAGCGACCGAGGCGCCTGCCCGCTACGTCGGCCCGGCGAGGGCGGTAGGGGGAACACGCTCCTACGCCATGGCCGCGCAGCATGACCGAGCACAGATCGTCACGCTGACTCTGCTGCCCGTCGTTATGCCCAAGAGGTAGAGGCCCGCAGGCTGGGCCAATCACACGCAAACTTGCCCTGAAAGACGTTGTGCCATGAAGAGCCGTTCTAGCTGTCTTTGTGTGGTGGCTTTTGAGGTCAAGTTGGCCCTGTCGGCTGGATCGTAACTCGCGGACTGTGAGCTCGGGGACGAGGTGACTCCGTTACAACTGCCCATCCTTTCGGCTGCGCCGCTGACCCATGTCGTTCAAGCTAGTTGCCAAATAAGAAGAGTTGGACGAAGCGTGACCCACTAAGCCGCTGTTGCGGCATCGGAGGCCGAGTCGGGGCGAGGGCATCTCTAGTTGTTGAGCGCTTCGACCGGAAAGCCACTAAAACCCAAACCAGGGTCTGACCAGTTGCACTTTGCATTCTGGGGCTGCCCGATGCATTGCCCCTCGACGATGACCGCGACGGCGTTGGGGTCAGCCTTGTTGTCGGGCTCACGCTGACGGGAACCGGTGAGTTCGAGGTAGCCCCCGTCGGCGATGCCATGACGGGTGGCGAGAGCGGTGATGGCCTCGCGGCCGTAGGCGGTGGTGCCGGAGAGGGGGATGAGGCCTTCCGGACCATTCGCGGGCTCGTTGCGGGGGCTGGGGCTGGGGCTGGGGCCAGGTTGCTAGCAGCCGAGCAAGCGATCCAAGATTCCCATACGGAGAGCGTGGCAGGGCGGGATACGAGCACGCGGCGCGAGGACAACGGGAAGCCAACTATGTGGGTCGACGTGAGGCTCGTCCTTGCGAGGTAAGCAGACCTCGGTACTGTCGGAGTGCATCGCGGCTCGGGGGCCCGAAGCGAGTCTCAGGAGGGGCACATGGCGCGAAATTGGCGAGATGAAGGGGATCGCGAGTACGGGCTACCTACGCCGATCAAGCCTGCAGGGTTTCGTGAGCGGGTACGTCCTCCGTTGCTTACTTTTCTCGACCTCAATCACTGGATTTCACTCGCCCGTGCTGAGGCAGGTCGTGGAGACCCTTTGTATGTCGAGCTGCTGCTCGTGCTGCGTGACGCCGTCGGAGACGGACGCATCAAGGTGGTGTTGACGGATTCGCTTTACCGCGAAGTGGGCAAGATTGCCGATCCTCGCCAGCGAAATGATCTGACCGCTCTTATGCAGGAAATCAGCGGGCCGTCCTACTTGCCAGGACCTGTCGATGTCTTCCGCGCGGAGATCGTTGCCGCGCTGGACGCGATGACAGGTACGCGTGGGTCACAATTCGAACCAATCGACATAGTCGGGCGCAGTGCCCTGAACATCATCGGAGCTGTCGGTGGGCTCAAGATCGTCGATGCCAACGGTAGGGACGTCACCGACGAATTCGTTGCCGTCCCGTCTCAGGCAGAGTTCCTGGCGGCAGCAGAGAGGGAGGCAGAACGGATGCTTCTCGCTGGCCCGGCCGACGAGGATATTGAAGCTCTCCGAGCTAGTGGGTACCAACCAGAGATCCCACAGCAAAGCATTCGAGACAACGCCGAATTTGAGGCGGCATGGTCCGTTAAGCTTGCGCCGTTCCGAGGTTTAGGTCGAATCCGCGACTTCCTGGTCGCTCGGCACTTACAACTCGAACTCATCGACCTTCTGCTCCGCGAACTAGCCTTGCGCGGTCTGACGTTCGAGGATGTTGCACACTCTCCCGAGGTGATCCGCCGTCTTGTCATGAGCATGCCGAGCAGTGCCGTGACGGTCTCTATGCTTGCGCATTATCACCACGACGCCCAGAAACGCTGGAGCGAGAACGACATCTATGACATCGGATCTCTCTCCCTGGCCGTCCCCTTCTGCGATGTGGTATTTACGGATGCTGCTGCTCGCAATGCCCTTCGACTTCGTCGCATGGACGAGTGGTTGGGGACTGTAATTCCCCGCCGGGTTCGAGACCTGATCGACGTGCTCGAGGGGCTTTTGGCACCACCTGTGACTTGAGGCAGTCTTCTAGGCCCTGGCCAGTCGGCGCCGGACTGCTGCCGTAGCGAGGGAGACAGACACAGTCGCGATGAGCGCAAGAGAAAAGTCCGATTGGGTCCTGTGCGTCCCGGCTGCTCATAGAGGCAAGGTTCTGGCCGGTGTGCGAACGTGAGCTCGCCCGTCCTGTCCCAACGCCTCATGCAGCCGGGCCAATCCAGGCCCAAGCGGTTACTCAGATTGGTCTGACCATCAGTGGCAACCGTCGCCAACGGCCTCAACCGCACCCCAAGTCTTAGCCCTCCACAACGAGACGCAGTCGGCGCAGAATCTCATGCGTGACGCCGTGACAGCCATTCGGGACTTCAAGCAGCCCATGATGGAGGGAGACCGTGTTTTTACGTTGGCCTCTATCGGCGTCGAGAAGACCTTAAGACTCATCCTTGGCAGTGCCCACCTGGCCCAGAAAAAAAGAGTGGCCAAGCAAACGACAGATGATGGACTGGGGTCACGACATAAACGAGCTCAATGGTCTGGCCATGGCAATGATTCACGAGAATCAGCATCTCGGGACAGCTCGAGGGTATGTGCGGGTCTTGGTGGCTCGAATTGAGTCGGATGAGACCCTGTCTCTCCTTTTCGAGACTTTGACCAGCTACGGCAAGTCGGGTCGCTTCCACTACTTGGACGTCCTCGGCAACGGAGAAAGCGGTCGATTCGAACCCCCTGAGGCGTACTGGACTGAGCTTAAAAATCACGTCATCGCGACAGCACCCGAGCTCGCGTCGATGACGTCGATCCTCGACCCAAATGAATTCTCGAGATCGCTGGAGAAACTCAGCGCGATCATCAGTAGAAGGCTTGAGGAATGGTGGTGCGTGATTCACCGTCTCGGAGTTCAGGGCTGCTTCGGCCCCCGTGGCAAGGAAGTTGGATGGGAACTGTGGCCGGCCGGACGGCAGTCCCTAGGTCTTTAATAACGTTGTATTCCACGACAGCCGTCTTGAGATGACGATGCCGGCGAGCACCACGGGTCGGCGGCTGACAGGCGCGGAGAAGGTCCTATCGATGAGTAGTGCGGGCGCCAGCCGAGAAAGACGTTGACGAGCACCGCGGGGAGGTCAGGTGGTGCCTGTGCCGACGCGCGGGTTGCGGTCCACCACCCGCTGCCTCCTCGGCTTTCTAAGCTGACGCCATGGCTCGGACATCATCACCTCGGGTTCCAGCATCCACGGATAAACCTGCCGTCATCGCTTGCGATGAATCCGGTTCGGAGGGGAGAACTTAATGCGCGCGGGTCACCCCACCTTCGTCCATGCCAGCGTGGACTTGTCTGCCGAGGACGCGCAGGCGTTCATGGATGAGCTGCGCGCAGTCACGGGCTCGCGCGCCGAAAAGCTGAAGTCGACAGTGGTCCTACAACCGGCTCACCGCGCTCGACTCCTTGACCTATTGGCAGCTCTCCACGGGCGCGGAAACATCAATCTCGTCGATAAGTCGTACTTCGGCTGCGCCAAACTCATCGCCTTGCTCGTGGAAGAACAGGCAAACACTCGCGGCGTTGACTTAGCGGGAAGCGGACTTGCGCGCCAGTACGCCTCCACCCTCCACGACATTGCCCCCGTCGAACTCGGAGCGGAGCTATGGCGCGATGTGCTGACCACGTACAACGACTTCATCCGTTCGTATCTGAGAGCTCGAAGTGTTCCCCCCACCTCAGAGGCCTTCTTCGCGGCCCTTGGACAGGCGCGCGAGAAAGCTGCCTCCCAACCGCTCGCGATGCTTCTTGAGGCGATCTGGGAGGCCCGGCACTTCGCGGCGGAGTACGACGGGCCCAGAGCTCACCAAATGCGTGAGATGGAACCCATGGCCAGCACCCTGAACAGCGTCTCGATGGCGTGACACCTGCGACTGGGCGACGTTCCGATGGAGTTCCTTGCCGATCAATACTCCACACTGACGGAGGACATGTGCGACCTGATCGTGAGAGCTGCCCAAGCGGAGCTCAAAATTGCCGATGTTGCCCTGCCTCGAGCGAACCTCAAAGCAATTCGCCTCGTGGACTCTCGAGTCGAGTCGAGTCGATGCGCGAGTGCAAGTGGCCGACATCCTCGGTGGTGTCGGACGTGAGATCGCTCGTCTCGCGGAGGCCGGCACCTTCGACGACGACCTCCAAAGAGTGACCAGCGAGATGCTGGACTTCAACGGCATGTGGTCCGAAGGTTCCCCGCTCGACGTCCTCTATGAGCGTCGTCCGCCGCAGTACATCCAGGCCTACCTCGACACCTTGAGCTGACGGGCGACAGGAATGTTGCAGTCGTGGCCGTCACCACCTCAGAACTAGGACGTTCCGCGGACTGGGCTCCTTGCTGGAGTACCGTCTTCCCGTGCATCTTGCCTTGGACTCACCAAACGACTACCTAGCTCTCCCGGCGCTCGTCATTTCAATTATCGCTGCGGCTTCCGGCCTTGGCGCACTTGGCTGGAATGTATGGGCATGAGGTGGATCCGCAATATGTAGTCGAGGCGTCTAGATCAGGCTCACCGTGCCGACTATTGAGGAACTAACTGTCCCCGTCCTCATCCCGCGAAAGCAAGAGGCTCAGGCAAGCAAGGAGCTCGACTCGAGCTGGAGGATTTTTCAACGCCGCCGGGAGGATGGGCCAGAACAAGGTCCGCATCAGAGCCTATGTTTCTGCAGTAGAACGAGTTTCGCAAGCAGCCCGCCAGAGAGAATCCCCGACCAGTCGGGGGTCATCTTCGTTCACGGGGCCGACCGGGCTCCACGGGGGAGGACGCTCCATGACCGACGTGCACGTGCACGTGTTCGCCACGACCCACTGGCTGAACGGGTGGTTCCTGCGCGCGTCCT
>Ga0265780_10007407_pt1 | contig 13493 bp, 7 predicted proteins | sample P1T30metagenome_FD_192432 | JGI IMG/M metagenome (GOLD analysis project Ga0265780, IMG submission 192432) | Plant litter microbial communities from East Loma Ridge, Irvine, California - P1 T30 | ecosystem: Environmental > Terrestrial > Plant litter > Unclassified | place: USA: California... | reverse complement strand
TCCCGCCACAGAACGGAACCGACATGAACACCATCCCGCGACAGTCACGGTGATGTGTGCGCTGCCCGGTGCAGCCTGCGACACGACCGCCACGTCTGTAACAACGATGGCAGGCTGGTAGCTGGCCGCCCTGGCTGAGCGGGCCGGTGAACCGGGCACGACGGGTGCTTGCCACACGCCGGAAAAAAAATGGCGCCCATGAGGGCGCCATTCTGCTCAGTCCCGCAGAGGCAGGGTCAGAACTTGTAGTTCACGCCCAGCATGTAGGTGCGGCCCCATTCCACGTATTCCAGCGGGCGATCGGTGGTACCCGCATAGGTGCGGTACGGTTCGTTGGTCAGGTTGGTGCCCTGCAGCAGCAGGGTCAGGCCGGCCATCGCGCTGCTGTCGCTGAAGGTGTAGCTCACCTGCGCGTCGGTCACGTTCTCGCCCACCACGTAACGCAGCGTGCGGTTGCCGTTGAAGTTGCCGATTTCACCGATGAAGTCCGAACGACGGCGCTGGCTCACGCGTGCTTCAAACCCATTGCGTTCGAAGTAGGCGGTGAAGTTGTACACGCGGTCGGACAGGCCGGGCAGGGCGATCGGATCGCTGCCCACGCTGGAGGCGCTTTCCGGATCCAGGATCTCGATGTCGCTGTCGTTGAAGGTCGCGCTGGCCTGCACGCCGAAGCCACGCAGGGCATCGGTGAACATGTCCAGCGGCAGCGAAGCGGTCAGTTCAAGGCCGCGCAGGGTACCGCCCTTGCCGTTCTGCGGCGAAGAGAACGTTCCGGTCTGCAGCACCGGTGCCACCATGCCCGGCGGCGGCACGTAGCTGGCCAGCAGATCGGAGAAGTCGTAGTCGTCCACCGACTGGGTGTACACGTAGCTCTTCAGGTCCTTGTAGAACACCGCAGCCGCCACGTAGGCGCGTTCACCGAAGTACTTTTCGTAGGACAGGTCGAGCGCGGTGGCACGCCATGGATCCAGCAGCGGGTTGCCGCCACTGCCGCCGGGACGGCCGGTGGCGGTGTCCACGCCGAACTCCAGGCCGGCACGCATCTGGTCCACGCGCGGGCGCGCCACCTGCTTGGCCGCGGCGAAGCGCAGGGTCTGCTGGTGCGGGAACATGAAGGCCAGGTTCAAGCTCGGCAGCCAGTCGTTGTAGGTCTTGCCGGCGTCGATCGGCAGCACGTTCTGGCCGGCCGGACGCGAGCGATCGAAGTAGTTGGACTGCGAACTCTGGTCGGCGTGCTGCATCTGCACGCCGATGTTGCCGCGCACGCCGACCACGCCGATATCGGTGTTGATGTTGGCGCGCAGCCAGGCGGTGGTGATCTTCTCCTGCACCGTCCACGACTTGGGAATCAGGTAGTCGAGATCGGTGACCGGGTTGAACTCCATGTAGCGCTCGACCGCGGCCGGCACGTTCCAGGCCGGGATGTAGCCGATGCCGGCGAAGCCCAGGTTGACCCGGTCACGCTGCAGGTCCGCGGCAATATTCGCATCGCCCTGTGCACCGAGCAGGATGTTGCCCTCGGCCTGGGTCTTGTCCTTCTGGCGGTCGGCGTAGTTGATGCCGATGTCGAAGTCGGCGAACACCGGGGAAAGGCCTTCCGGCGCCGGCAGGGTGAGTGCCACGCGCGCGCCCTTCAAGCGGTCTTCCACCGTGGGCACCTTGCCGTAGCCGGAGCCGTAGATGGTGTTGGTCAGGAACAACGCATCGGGATTGGAGTAGTCCAGCCCCGGGGTGATCTGCGAGAAACCGTTAGGGTTGACCACCAGACCGATGGTATCCAGCTGCGGCATCGGGGTCAGCTGCAGGTTGTTTTCCAGGTTCAGCTCATCGCGGGTGGCCTTGGAGTAGTTCACGTCGGCCACCAGCTTGACGCCGTTGCCGAAGGTGAACTCGTTGTTCCAGCCGAATGCATCGATCTTGTCTTCGCGCTTGTTGTACATGCCACGCACCAGCGGGTAGACACCGCTGGCGGTGCCGCCGGCGAAGGTGCCATCGGCATTCACCTGCGGATTGCTGATCAGCAGGCCCGGCGTGTAGCCACCGTTGAAGTTGCTGAGGTTGACCTCGAACTGGTTGGCGGTGTCGATCTGTTCGGCTTCGGTGTGGAAGGCATCCAGCGTGCTGGTCCAGCTGTTGGACGGCCGGAACTGCACGGTGGCCATCACGCCGTCGCGCTTGTTGTTGCCGGTACGGCGCAGCGCCTTGATGCCATCGCTGAAGGCAACGCCCGGGGCCAGCCCCGGCCGGTTGCCGTTGTCGGTGTGTTCGGTGGTCCACGGCTCGTACAGACCGACCTGGTTTTCCTGGATCGGGTTGTCGCTGTGCGCGTAACCGATGGCAATGCCCAGCGTCTTGTCCAGGAACTGGTCGATGTAGCTTGCACTGAAGCGGTTGCCGAACTCGTCTACGCCAGCGGCTTCGCCCAGCGAGCTCTTCTGGTAGCGCCCGCTGACCGCGATCACGCGGTCCGGGAAGCTCAGCGGACGGGCGGTCTGCATGTCGATGGTGCCCGACAGACCCTGGCCGACCAGCGCCGCATCGGGGGTCTTGTACACGGTCACGCCGTTGACCAGTTCGGACGGGTACTGGTCGAACTCGACGCTTCGGTTGTCACCGGTGCTGACCACTTCGCGGCCATTGAGCAGGGTGGTGGCGAAGTCCGGCGACAGGCCACGCACGCTGATCACCTGGGCGCGGCCGGCCACGCGCTGGGCTGCCAGGCCGGGCAGGCGCGCAAGTGATTCAGCGATGCTGACATCGGGCAGCTTGCCGATGTCTTCGGCGGAAATGACTTCCACCACCGAGGTGGCGTCCTGCTTCACCGCGATGGCGTTCTCGATGCCGCGGCGGATGCCGGTGACCTGCACCGCATCCAGGTTGGTCGCCGCAGAACCGGTCTGGCCGGTGGCGGTGGTGGCCGTGGTGGACTGCGCGAATGCGAGTACCGGTGACAGTGCGACGGCCAGCGCCAATGACAGCGCGTTGCGCTTGTGGTTCGACATTTTCCCCTCCCAGGCAATGTTGCCGAATCTAGTTGTGGTCCGCGCCGGCACTGCCGATACGGGTCGCGGCACGGTGGCCGCTGACTGCGACGCTATGGTATGCAGCGCGCCGCGCGCTGGAATCAGCCTGCATACGTATTCAATGCAACGACGTGCGGTGTAAGCGATTACAAAAAGGGGACGGAGGGAATTAATTTGAATTAATTCCCTCCGTCCCCTTTTTGAAGCGGATCGCCTGGCCGCCGCCGGGCCCCAGCACCAGGGTCAGCTGGTCGGCGCTGGTCACTTCGCGCGTTTCGCGCACGAACGCGAACGGGTCGCTGCGGAAATCCGCGCCGTCGCCGTCGCGGTAGATCTCCGCGCGGTAGCGCACGCCCGGTTCCAGGAAGCCCAGTGATATCGGCAGCACGCGGCCGTGTTCGTCGGTGATGCTGCCCAGGAACCAGTCGCTGCTGTTGCGGTCGCGGCGGACGATGGTGACGAAGTCGCCGACCTCGCCGTCCAGCACGCGGGTCTGTTCCCAGTCCACCGCCACGTCCTTGATGAACTGGAACGCGTCCAGGTGCTGCTGATAATGCCCGGGCAGGTCGGCGGCCATCTGGATCGGGCTGTACAGCACCACATACAGCGCCAGCTGGCGGGCCAACGTGCTGGGAATCGCCTGCCCATGGCGGCCCTTCAATGACAGCACCCCGGGGGTGTAATCCATCGGCCCGGACAGCATCCGGGTGAACACCAGGTTGACCTCGTGCTCGGGCGGATTGGGCGGCTGGCCCCACGCGTTGTACTCCATGCCGCGTGCGCCTTCGCGCGATATCCAGTTCGGATAGGTGCGGCGCAGGCCGGTGTCCTTGATCGGTTCGTGCGGGTTGACCGCGAGCCTGCGTGCGGCCGCTTCCTGTACCACCTTCAGGTGGTGGCGGGCCATGAACTGGCCGTCATGCCATTCGCGCAGCAGCGGGCCACCGGCCGGGTTGCGTCGGTCCACCTGGCCGTCATCGCAGACGTAGCCGGTCTTGAACGAATCCACGCCCAGGCGCGCATACAGATCGAGCGCCGCGCCCAACTGGTCCTCGTAATGGTCGATGGCGCAGCCGGTTTCATGGTGACCCACCAGGTGCACGCCCTTGCTCGCACCGTAGGCGGACAGCGCCTCGATATCGAAATCAGGCGTCGCGCGGGTGAAGTCGAAGTCATACCCGTTGCCCACCCAGTTGCCGTCCCAGCCGGGATTCCAGCCTTCCACCAGCACGCCACGGAAGCCGTTTGCGGCGGCGAAATCAATCACTCTCTTCGTCTTCGCGGTGGTGGCGGCGTGGCGCCGGCCGGTGGCCCAGCTTTCCTCGTCCAGGTGCATCGACCACCACACCCCGAGATACTTCGATGGCTTGACCCAGCTGACATCGCCCAGCGCATTGGGTTCGTTGAGGTTGAGGATCAGGTCCGATTCGACCAGTCCACCCGCGCGGTCGGCGATCTGCATCGTGCGCCACGGCGTGCTGAAGGGCAGGGCACGGCGGACCTTCCAGCCATCGGCGGACGGTGACAACTGCGCGCGCAGGCGCTGGCCTTCGGTGCGGCGCAGCCACATGCCGGCATAGTCCACCAGCGCGGCTTCGTGGATGGCCACGTGCAGTCCGGCGTCGCTGCGCAGGGTGATCGGCGTATGCGCCAGCGGCACTTCCTGCAGCGGCGTGCGCGCATAGAGGTATTCATAGTGGATCGGCTCGCCGGCCGGGATCCACCAGGCCGTGGACGGCTGGGCGATGGCGAACTCGGTCAGCTCCTCATCGATGATCGCCTCGGCCAGTCCCGGCTGCTGCGGAAACACGTAGCGAAAGCCCACGCCGTCATCGAACACCCGGAACACCACGTCCAGCCGGCGCTTTCCGCCGGTGGTCTGGCGCAGGGAAACGGTCAGTTCGTTGTAGTGGTTGCGGGTCAGTCGACGCTCGCCCCACGGCTGCTCCCAGGTTTCATCGAAGGCGCGGGTGCTGCTGCCGGTGATTTCAAAGTCGCGGTCCAGTCGGCCATCACGCAGTTCGAAGCCCAGCTTGGATGCGTCCACTACCGCATCGCCGAGTCGCTGCACCTGGTAGCGGGCCGTCCCGCCGTCCACCTGCAGCGTCACTTTCAGGATCTTCCCCGGCGATTCGACGCTGGCCGAAGGAGTGGTGGCAGCCATCAGGACCGGGCTGGCGAACAGCAGGGCCAGGCCCAGCCACGGCCTGCTGCGCCCACGCAGCAACAACGAAAACAGCGACATTTCCCCTCCCAGGGTGATGCAGGAACTGCGCCGACCATAGCCCAGCCGGTACGGCCGCCTGACCCGACAGGCCATGAATACGTATGCAGGCAGACCGCCCCCGGCGCCTGCCGTCTACCATGTCCGCACGATGCCTTGAGGGAGGCGTTGCGCCCCCGCCGGCCGCTTGGCAGGCAGGGACCTACAACATGCAAAGAGGGAGGGAGGGTGACGGGCGCAAGCCGGTCGTCCGCTTCGATGCTGAAGATGATCTGCCTGACCGTCGCCATCGCGACGACGCTGGGTTCGGCCGCGCATGCCGCCGACCTGGAATTCGCTGGCCGCACGGCGCGCGCCGAATCCGTGGCCGGTGGCGGCTTCGTGCTGCACACGCCGGATCGCCAGGTGCGCGTTGCTGCGCAGGCGATGCGCAGCGATACCGCCAGCGCGATGTTCGATGCCCTGTTCGCGCTTGCGCAGCAGGAACTGGACCAGGACCGCGTGGAGGCGATCCGCGATCCTTCCTTCGACGGAGGCCGCCCGGTGCCGTGCGAATGCTTCAAGACCGGCGCCAACTGGCCGTATGTCTGGACGCGCGATGTCAGCTTCGCCGCTGACCTGGCGCTGGCGCGGCTGGATCCGCAGCGCACCCGGCAGTCGCTGCAGTTCAAGTTGTCCGAAGCGCGCGATGGCCATACCTCCGGCCTGTTCGTGGCGCAGGACACCGGCTCCGGCGGCAGCTGGCCGATCAGCAGTGATCGCATCGTGTGGTTCCTGGCCGCGCGCCACCTGTTGGATGACACCGCCTTCGCCGAGCAGGTCTGGCAGGCGCTGCAGGGCACGCTGGCCCAGGACCGGGCGATGGTGTTCGACGCGGCGACCGGCCTGTACCGGGGCGAAACCTCGTTCCTGGATTGGCGTGAGCAGACCTATCCAGACTGGACCGGCGAGGACGTGCGCTTCATCGGCGAGTCCTTCGCGCTGTCCACCAATGTGCTGCACTATCAGGCCCTGCGGCTTGGCGAGCAGTTGGCGGGTCAACGCGGCGATGCCCGGCGCGCGGCGCAGTACAAGGCGTGGGCCGATGCGCTGGGCCCGCGGATCGATGCGCGCTTCTGGCGCGAAGATGCCAGCCAGTACATGAGCTACATCGGCGAAGCCGCGCACCCGGTGCCCTACGCCAAGTACGATCTGCTGGCGACCTCGCTGGGTGTGCTGGCCGGCGTGCTGCCGACCGAGCGCGCACGCCGCGCGCTGGCTGCGTATCCAGCGAGTACGGCAGGCAGCCCGGTGGTGTGGCCGCAGGAAGGCAATCAGCCGGTCTACCACAACCGCGCGATCTGGCCGTTCGTCAGTGCGTATTCGCTGCGCGCCGCGCGCCTGCTGGACGATGCGCCGCGCATCACCGGCGAAGTCCGGTCGCTGATGCGCGGTGCTGCGCTGGCCGGTTCCAACATGGAAAACTACGAGCTGCTGACGCAGAAGATCCATGTCGACGAAGGCGCGCTGAGTGGCCCGGTGGTGAACTCCGAGCGCCAGCTGTGGTCGGTCGCCGGCTATTTGGACATGGTGCTGCAGGGCGTGTTCGGCGTGGAAGCCGATGGCCGGGTGCAGCCGAAACTGCCGGTCGCGCTGGTGCCGCAGCTGTTCGGTACGCGTGATCGCATCAGCCTGCAGATGGACGGCCGGCGCTATGTCCTGCTGAAGCCTGACGTGCTGCAGGGTGAGCTGCTGGTGGCCGGAAAAGTGCAGCGCGACGGTGACACTACGATCGTGCAGCTGGTGCCGGAAAGGGGGCACCCCGTGGCCAGCATCGTGCCAGGTCACCCGCCTGCCTCTGCCTACGCACCGGCAACGCCCGCGGCACCGGTCGCAGGAAAAGAGCGCAATGGCTGGGCCATCGTGGTGCCAGCCCAGCATGTGCTGTGGCGCGATGGTGCCGCTGTCGACGCGCATGACGGCGCAGTCCGTATCGCCGACGACGGCCTGCAGCACTGCCTCAGCCTGACCCGCCGCGAAGGCACGCTGGAATCGCTGCACAGCCTAACCACCTGCATCGGCCCGCAGCAGCGCCTGCCTGGCGCGCAGCGCTGGTCGTGGACGCAACCCGCGGCCGGTCGCGTGCGCGTGCGCCTGCAGTTCAACAACCCCAACGGACCCATAAATACTGGGATCACGGCGGCGGTGAAGCAGCTCGTCGCCAGCTGCGCTGCACAGCCCGCGCAGTCGCATACGATGGTGATGCCGCACAGCGTGGCGGTGCAGGAATCCACTGCCGCCGAGTTCGACCTGCCTGCGGGCAGCTGCACGTTCCAGCTGCAGGACGGCTTCAACATGAGCGCGCTGCAGCACTTCGCGCACTACACCGGCGGCAAGGGCGGCCGCGCGGGCCTGCTCAACGAGGCGGACGTCAAGGCGCTGCTGCTGGCACCGATCGCCCCGCTTGCAGGGGATCGCCCATGAGCCGTCCTGCCGTCGCCCGGCCCGACAAACCGCAGCTGTCGTTCTGGCAGATCTGGAACATGTGCTTCGGTTTCCTCGGCATCCAGTTCGGCTTCGCGCTGCAGAACGCCAACGCCAGCCGCATCTTCGAAACGCTCGGCGCGTCGATGGACGCGGTGCCCGGGCTGTGGATCGCCGCGCCGCTGACCGGCCTGCTGGTGCAGCCCATCGTCGGCTATCTGTCCGACCGCACCTGGACGCGCTGGGGCCGCCGCCGCCCGTTCTTCATGATCGGCGCGGTACTGACCACGCTGGCCCTGCTGGTGATGCCGAACTCGCCCACGTTGTGGATCGCGGCGGGCACGCTGTGGGTGCTGGATGCGTCCATCAACGTATCGATGGAGCCGTTCCGTGCCTTCGTCGGTGACCAGCTGGCGCCGCGCCAGCGGCCGACCGGCTTTGCCATGCAGAGCTTCTTCATCGGCGTGGGTGCCATCGTGGCCAGCTTCCTGCCCTTCATCCTGGCCCACTTCGGCGTGGCCAATACCGCAGCGCCCGGCGAAGTGCCGGACACCGTGCGCTATGCGTTCTACTTCGGCGCGGTGGTGCTGCTGGCGGCGATCACCTGGACCGTGCTCAGCACGCGCGAATACTCACCGGCCGAGCTGGCCGGCTTCGCCGATGCGGAGCCGCCACATGCCCACGCGGTGGCCGCGCGGGGCGTTCCACCGTGGGCGCAGATCGTGCTGTGGCTGCTGGTGGGCATCGCCCTGGCGGCACTGATCGCCTGGCAGGACGGGGACAAGATGCTGTACGTGCTGGCCGGCCTGTGCGCGGCCTACGGCATCCTGCTGGGCGTGGCGCGCGTGCTGCCCGGCACGCACATGCTGGCCACCATCGTCGATGACCTGCGCAACATGCCGGGCACCATGCGACGGCTGGCGTGGGTGCAGTTCTTCTCCTGGTTCGCGCTGTTCGCGATGTGGATCTACACCACCGCCGCGGTGGCCGGGACCCACTTTGGTTCCACCGATCCACAGTCGGCCGCCTACAACGAAGGCGCCAACTGGGTCGGCGTGCTGTTCGGTGCGTACAACGGCTTCGCCGCGCTGGCCGCATTGCTGATCCCGCTGATGGTGCGCGCCATCGGGCTGCGCTGGAGCCACCTGGTCAACCTGTGGCTGGGCGGGGCGGGGCTGGTGTCGATGATGTTCATCGACGATCCGCACTGGCTGCTGCTGTCGATGGTGGGCGTGGGCTTTGCCTGGGCCTCCATCCTGTCCCTGCCTTACGCCCTGCTGTCGGACAGCGTGCCGGCGGCGAAGATGGGGGTGTACATGGGCATCTTCAATTTCTTCATCGTGATCCCGCAGCTGGTGGCCGCCAGCGCGCTTGGCTTCGCCCTGCGCGCATGGCTGGGTGGCCAGCCGATGCAGGTGCTGGTGCTGGGCGGCTGCAGCCTGCTCGTGGCCGGCCTGTGCGTGCTGCGTGTTCCGTCCCGTCCGGAGGTGGTGTGATGCGTGTGCGTCTGTCTGTTGCTGTAGGTTTCGCCCTGTTCGCTGGCCAGGCGCTCGCCGCCCCGCGCCCGGAGTACGTGGGCACCACCGAACCATTCGCCAGTGACGCGGTGTACTTCGTGGTCACCGACCGCTTCGTCAACGGCGACCCGTCCAACGATCACCGAGACCAGGGTGGAAAGCACCGCACGTTCGACATCCCGGTGCCGTGCCCGGACAAGGTGGACGGCAACATCGGCTACCTCGGCGGTGACTTCAAGGGCGTGCTGGACAACGCGGACTACATCCGCAACCTCGGCTTCGGTGCGGTGTGGATCACCCCCATCATCGACAACCCGGACCAGGCGTTCACCGGCAGCAAGGAAATCAGCTGCACCAGCACCCTCACCGACCGCGGCAAGACCGGTTACCACGGGTACTGGGGCACTAATTTCTACAAGGTGGACGAACACCTGCCCAGCGCCGGCCTGCAGTTCGCCGACTTCACCAAGGGCCTGCATGCAGCCAAGCTGAAAGTAGTGCTGGATATCGTCGGCAACCACGGCTCGCCTTCGTGGACCATGCCGGTGCGCCAGCCGCAATTCGGGCAGATCTTCGACAAGGACGGCAGGCTGATCGCCGACCACGAGAACCTGGCGCCGCAGCAGCTGGATTCGAAGCACAACCCGCTGCACGCGTTCTATAACAACATCGGCCCGGTGGATTCGTCCACGGGCTCGATTTTCGATGGCAACCTGGCCGAGCTCGGCGACTTCAACGAACACAACCCGGCAGTGATGGATTACCTGGTCGGTGCCTACCTGCAGTGGACCGCGCAGGGCGTGGACGCGCTGCGCATCGATACCATCGGCTGGCTGCCGCACCCGTGGTGGAACGCGTTCGTGCGCCGCGTGCGTGCCGAGCATCCGGGCATGTTCATGTTCGGCGAAGCGTTCGACTACGACGCGGCGAAGATCGCCGAGCACACTTGGCCGGCGAACGCCAATGTCAGCGTGCTGGATTTCCCCTCGCGCGGGGCAATGGAAGAAACCTTCGGCCTGAAGCAGAAGGGTTTCGAGACGCTGGCCGTGCCGCTGCACCTGCTGGGTGGGCCGTATGCCAACCCGTATGAGCTGATGAGTTTCTACGACAACCATGACATGCCGCGGCTGGATGCCAGCGATGCCGGCTTCATCGATGCGAACAACTGGCTGTTCACCGCGCGCGGCATCCCGGTGCTGTACTACGGATCGGAAACCGGCTTCATGCGCGGCCGCGCCGAGCACGCCGGCAACCGTGCGTATTTCGGCCAGCAGCGCGTGGACGCCGCTCCGCAGAGCCCGATCTTCGCCCCGCTGCAGCGCGTGGCGAAACTGCGGAAAGCCACCCCGGCGCTGCAGCGCGGGCTGCAGGTCAACGAGCGCCTGCAGGGCAACGAAGCGGTGTTCTTCCGCGTGCTGCAGCATGGCGGGGTCAGCCAGACCGCGCTGGTGCTGTTGAACAAGGGCGATGCAGCAACGCGCATCGAAGTGAAGCGTTATGTGCAGCCCGGTACCTGGCGCGACGCCCTGGACGGCGGCAGCGTGAAGGTCTCCGGCGCCCTTCAGGCCGACGTCCCCGCGCACGGCATCAGGGTGTTCGTACTGGATGCCCCAGTGCAGCAGGACGCCCTGCGCGCCGAACTCGACCGCGCCATGTCCGACCAGCACGCCCGCACCCGCAGACTCGCCGCCCCCTGACCACCCCGCACCGGCGTCTGTGGGTGCCTACGCTTCGGTAGTGACGGCCGCTGGCCGTCATGCATCTGCTCCTGCTCCGGTGGGTGGCGACCGTTGGTCGTCACGCTGTTGCCCTTGAATCAAGAGCGTGACGACCAACGGTCGTCACCCACCACAGCGTGCCAGCGGCCCTCACTACCGCAGGTACAATCACGCTTCTGCCCGCCGTGCACCACCCGCCATGACCGACCTTCCGCCCCAGACCCCGATCGAGACCCTGCTGCAGACCGCCATGGCCGGCCAACTGCCGATCAAAGCCTTCATGCAGGCTTTCGTTGCCTCCGAGGTGCTGCTGCTCACCGGCAGCCTGGTCACTCCCGACGGCAGCGGCTTCGATCCGCTGCTGTTCGACAAGCAAGGCGTCCTCCACGTCGCCGTGTTCACCGATCCGGCGCGCGTCGGCTTCCATTCCGAACAGGCCCCGCATCAGATCCGCTGGCTGATGCTGGACGTGCTGCGCCGCGTACCGGGCGGCTACGGCGTGGTGATAAATCCTGGCACCACGCTGGGCTTTGAGATTTCGCCGGCTGGCGTGGGTGAGATCCTGAAAGACTTCGCTTGACGCATGGTGGGTGTCGAGCAAGCTCGACACTTCGAGTGCACGGGCGCGTCTGGAGCTTGGGTAGTATTGAGCTTGCTCGATACCAGTGAACGATCGCTAGCGCTGCGATGATTCGCGCAGCACCAGTTTCACCGGAATGCTCATCCCTTCGGCGGTTTCGCCGGCCACCAGCGCCAGCAGTTTCTCCACCAACAGCTGGCCGGCTTGCTTGGTGTCCTGCGCCACGGTGGTCAGCGGCGGCGATACCGAAGCGGCCAGCGGAATATCATCAAACCCGGTGACGCGCACATCCTGCGGTACGCGCAGGCCGTGTTCGCGCAGGGCGCGCAGCGCGCCGATGGCGATCAGGTCACTGGCCGCGCAGATGGCATCGAATGGCACGCCGCGTGTCAGCAGCAGCTCGCAGGCGGTCTGCCCGTATTCCTCGGTGGTGATGGCGTCGACCTGCAGCTGCGGATCGGCCGCCAGGCCGCGTGCTTCCAACGCCGCCACGTGCCCGCGGTAACGCTCCTGGAACTCCGGATAATGGCTGGAGGCATGGCCGAGGAAGGCGATGCGCGTGCAGCCCTGGTCCAGCAGGTGCGCGGTGATGTCGAAGCCGCCCTGGTAGTTGTCGCTGCCGATTGATACGCCGGGCTGGCCGGGCAGGGCGGCGCCCCAGCGCACGAAGTGCGTGCCTTGCTCGACCAGTCGCTGCAGGCGGGTCAGCGATTCGTGGTAGTCGCCATAGCCCAACAGGATGATGCCGTCGGCCTTGTTGCTGTCTTCGTAATCGGTATGCCAATCGGTGGACAGCTGCTGGAACGACACCAGCAGGTCGCGGCCGTGCAGGGCACAGGCGCGGGTGATCGAGCCCAGCATGGCGTGGAAGAACGGATTGATCAGCGAATCGTCCGTGGTGGGGTCTTCGAAGAACAGCAGCGCCAGCGTGCCGGCATTGCGCAGGCGCAGGCTGGAGGCGTTCTTGTCGACCTTGTAGTTCAGCTCGCGGGCGATGGCGATGATGCGCTGGCGGGTCTCGGCATTGACCATCGGGCTGCCACGCAGGGCACGCGACACCGTGGGCTGGGAAACCCCGGCCAGGTGGGCGATGTCCAGGGACGTGGCTTTGCCTTTGATGGTCATGAACGCGGCGCTGGGGTGACGGTCTTCATGATGCCACGGGCTGTCGCAGGTCGCTGGTTTGCGCCACGCCGGAAGGCCACCTGCGCCGGAGCACGAGGTGGCGGACGGTGCGGGTCACAGTACCGGCTGAGCATAACCCCCAATGATCCGGCGGATCCGAAGATCCCCGCGCACCGCCCGCCATGGAACCGACGGGACGATGCATTCTCTGTCCTGACGCCAAGCATGGGCAAAGCGCGGGGGTGTTGCTCAAATGGGGACTGTGATCCCCGCGGGCCTCGCTGGACCAGCCCCGTCATCCTGCGCAGGACGGCCCCGAGCGGCTATGGGCAAAGCTGCAATCTGCAGGTGCGCGCCGCCGAGCACGGCTCGGCGCTACCGACCCCAGCCGCCCGCGCGCCCCTGCCGTCCTCATGATCCTGCCGCCCCCGTACACCGGTAGCGCCGAGCCACGCTCGGCGGGATCCCCCCGCAGGCCAACATCCCCGCAGCCCCCTGAAACCCCAAACCGCCAAACCCCGCTCGCCCGGCCCCCACACGGGCAAAACCCGACCCCGCACGACCCAATCCCGCCCGAGTCCAGCGCCCGTCCGGTGGTAACATGGGGCGTTCTGCAATCCCCCCAATTCACTGGGGCGGTCCCGCGCCGGCGCCCCCAAGGCCCGCCCGGACCGTCCCCGGACAACGGAAGAACACTCCTATGGCGCGTGGCATCAACAAAGTCATCCTGGTCGGCAACCTCGGCAACGACCCGGACGTGAAGTACACCCAGGGCGGCATGGCCATCACCCGTATCAGCCTGGCCACCACCAGCGTCCGCAAGGACAAGGATGGCAACCAGCA
>Ga0265780_10007405_pt1 | contig 13497 bp, 14 predicted proteins | sample P1T30metagenome_FD_192432 | JGI IMG/M metagenome (GOLD analysis project Ga0265780, IMG submission 192432) | Plant litter microbial communities from East Loma Ridge, Irvine, California - P1 T30 | ecosystem: Environmental > Terrestrial > Plant litter > Unclassified | place: USA: California... | reverse complement strand
CTGGTCTACAAGGACCTCGACGCCACCACGCTGGACGAATACGACCACGTGATGGCGGTGAACGTGCGCGCCCATTTCGTGGCGATCAAGGAAGCGCTGCCGCACATGGGCCAGGGCGGACGCATCGTCAACATCGGCAGCATGGTGGCCGACCGCGCCGGTGGCCCGGGCTTGACCCTGTACGTGGCCAGCAAGGCGGCCGTCGCCGGCCTGACGCGCGGCCTGGCGCGCGACCTCGGCCCGCGCGGCATCACCGTCAACAACGTGCAGCCGGGTCCGACCGAGACCGAGATCGTCGGCGACGAATCGGTGCGCGCCTGGCTGCGCACCCAGATGCCGGTCGGCCGCATGGGGCAGGACAGCGAGATCGCCAGCCTGGTGGCGTATCTGGCCGGTCCGGAAGCGGCCTTCATCAACGGCGCGATGCTGACCATCGACGGCGGCTTCGTGGCCTAAAAAAAAAGCCCGGCGGTGCCGGGCTTTCGTTCAGAAGCGCTCGTAGTCCTTGACGTAGCGCCAGCGCCCCAGGGGCAGGCTGGACACTGCAACCTTGCCGATGCGCAGGCGCCGCAGCGACTTCATCGCCAGGCCGGCGCCGGCGCACAGCGCCGCCAGCTGGCCGGAGCGGATCCGCTTGCCGGCGAAGCGCAGGCGCGCCTCGCTCTGGCGGCTGACCTTCAGCGGCATGTTGGGCGGAATCGCCGCGTTCAGCCTGGCCAGCGCCTCGTCGGAAACCATCTCGGTGGTCTCGAGCACGAATTCCTGCTCGATGCGATCGCCCTCGTCCACCAGCTTGCGCTGCACGCGCCAGTCCTGGGTGAGCACCAGCAGGCCGCTGGCCCCGGTGTCGAGCGGCGTGGTCGCCACCAGTTTCACCAGGTGGCGCTTGAGGAAGCGCGGTCCCGGGCCGTCCTGCTGCAGGGTCTCCGACGACAGCAGCGCCAGCGCGCCATCGAGGTCGAGGCCGGCCGGCTTGTGCAGCAGGATCGTGACCGGCGCCGGTTCGACCGGCTCGGCGCCCGGCAGCAGCGCCACGGCCTGCTCCGGATTCACGCGCATGGCCGGATCTTCGGCCAGCGCGCCGTCGACGCTCACCCAGCCGCCGGCGATATAGCGCTCGGCCTCGCCGCGCGAACAGGGAACGGTGTCGGCCACGCGCTTGGCCAGGCGGATACCTTCATCGCTCATCAGTTACGCCAATCCTTGAAAAAACCTTTAAAGGCATCCACGACTTTCTTCGCATCGCCGGTGCTCACGCCCAGGTGGGTCACCAGGCGCGTCTGCGGGCCGATCGAGGCGCGGATGCCCTGGCGCGCCAGCGTTTCGCGCAGCGGCGCGCAGGCGGCTTCCGGGATCTCGACGTAGAAGATATTGGTCTGCGGCGTCGTCACCTTCAGGCCGTCGATGCCGGCCAGTGCGCCCGCCAGATAGGCGGCATTCTCGTGGTCCTCGGCCAGGCGCGCGACGTTGTGTTCCAGCGCGTAGTGGGCCGCGGCCGCGATCACGCCGGCCTGGCGCATGCCGCCGCCCAGCATCTTGCGCCAGCGCTTGCCCTGCTCGATGAAGGCCTTGGGACCCAGCAGCACCGAGCCGACCGGCGCGCCCAGGCCCTTCGACAGGCACACCGACACGGTGTCGAAACCGGCGACGGCCTCGCGCAGCGTGATGCCGTTCTTGACGGCGGCGTTGCAGATGCGCGCGCCGTCGAGGTGGGTCGCCAGGCCCTTCGCATGGGCGAAGTCGGTGGCGGCCTTGATGTAGTCCTGCGGCAGCACGCGGCCGCCGATGGTGTTTTCCAGCGCCAGCAAACGGGTACGCGCGAAGTGCATATCGTCCGGCTTGATGTAGGCGCCGATGTCGGCCAGCGCGATGCTGCCGTCCGGCTGGTTGGCGATCGGCTGCGGCTGGATACTGCCCAGCACCGCGGCGCCGCCGCCTTCGTACTTGTAGGTGTGCGCTTCCTGGCCGACCAGGTATTCGTCGCCGCGGCCGCAGTGGTTCATCAGCGCGATCAGGTTGGTCTGGGTGCCGCTGGGCGCGAACAGGCCGGCTTCATGGCCGAACAGCTCGGCCGCGAAGTCCTGCAGGCGGTTGACGGTGGGGTCGTCGGCGTAGACGTCGTCGCCCACCGGCGCAGCGGCCATCGCGGCGCGCATCGCTTCGGACGGCAGGGTGACGGTGTCGCTGCGCAGGTCGATCCAGGGTGTGTTCTTGTCGTTCATGGCTCGTCTAGAGGGTGGCCGCTTCGGTATAGAAGCGTTGGTTCAGCTCTTCCAGCCCGACTTCGGCCAGCACCTGCTGCAGGCGCTCGGCCGGACGCCGGCGCGGCAGGTTCTTGTAGGTGGCGATGATCAGTTCGTTCTTCATCGAATGCTCCCAGCCCACCAGTTCCGTCACCGTGACCTGGTAGCCGTGCGCCTCGAGTTGCAGGCAGCGCAGCACATTGGTGATCTGGCTGCCGAATTCGCGCGTGTGGATCGGGTGACGCCAGATCTCGGTGAGCGCGCTGCGGCCCAGGTCGCGGCCCTTGTTCTTGCGCAGCACCGTCGCCACCTCGGCCTGGCAGCACGGCACCAGCACGATGTGCTTCGCCTTCTTCTTGAGCGCGAAGTCGATCGCGTCGTCGGTGGCGGTGTTACAGGCGTGCAGCGCGGTGACCACGTCGACGGTGGCGGGCAGCCTGGACGATTCGGTCGATTCGGCCACCGACAGGTTCAGGAAGGACATGCCGGGGAAGCCCAGGCGGTGCGCCAGTTCGCCCGACTTCTGCACCAGCTCTTCGCGCGTCTCGATGCCGTAGATGCGCGAGTCATCCCCGCGCCCCTTGAAGAACAGGTCGTAGAGGATGAAGCCGAGGTAGGACTTGCCGGCGCCGTGGTCGACCACGGAGACGTCGGCACGCTCGGCCAGCACATCCTTGAGCAGCGGCTCGATGAACTGCACCAGGTGGTAGACCTGCTTGAGCTTGCGGCGGCTATCCTGGTTCAGCTTGCCGTCGCGGGTCAGGATGTGCAGCTCCTTGAGCAGCTCGATCGACTGGTCCGGCTTGATCTCGGGCGCGAGTTCGTAGATGGTCGGGGCGGGCCTGGCGGCGGGCTTGGCAGCGGGCTTGTTCGAGGACTTGACGGCGTGCTTCATGGTGCGTTCACCGGCGCTGGCGCCGGCGCTCAATGGTTCTCGGCGGCGTGGTTGATCGTGTACTTCGGGATCTCGACGACGAGGTCTTCGTCGGCGATGATCGCCTGGCAGGACAGGCGCGAATTCGGCTCCAGGCCCCAGGCCTTGTCGAGCATGTCTTCTTCCTTCTCTTCCTGCTCGTTCAGCGAATCGAAACCTTCGCGCACGATCACGTGGCAGGTAGTGCAGGCGCAGACGCGGTCGCAGGCGTGTTCGATCTCGATGTCATTCTCGAGCAGGGTATCGCAGATCGACTTGCCGCTCTGGCCTTCGAGGACGGCGCCGTCGGGGCAGAACGTTGGGTGGGGAAGGATGACGATTTGTGGCACTTCTTGACCTCTCAGGTTGATTTGATCTGCTGCCGTCGTTCCCGCCTGCGCGGGAACGACGTTGTTGTATGTCGTCGTCAGCGCATGCCTTCAGACCTGGTCGAGCGACTTCCCGGCCAACACCTTGCGCACGCTCTTGTCCATCCGGCGCGCCGCGAATTCCTCGGTGCCGTGGGCCAGGGCCTGGACCGCCTCGTGCAGCTTGTTCTGGCGTTCGTCGGTGCCGATGGCCTCGTCGTTCGAGCGCGCGTAGGCATCGCGCACGCCCTGCTCCAGCACGGCGACCGCGGCGCGTTCTTCCTCGCTCAGCAGGTCGGCGTCGGTGTCCAGCGCCGAGGCGGTGGCCAGCAGGATGCGCTCGGCCTCGACCTGCTCTTCGCGCAGCGCGCGCGCGACCATGTCGCTCGACGCCGCGTTGTACGAATCCTGCAGCATGCGCGCCACTTCATCGTCGCCCAGGCCGTAGGACGGCTTGACGGTGATCGCGGCTTCCACGCCCGAGCGGGTTTCGCGCGCCGACACCGACAGCAGGCCGTCGGCGTCGACCTGGTAGGTGACGCGGATGCGCGCCGCGCCGGCCGCCATCGGCGGGATGCCGCGCAGCTCGAAGCGCGCCAGCGAACGGCAGTCGGACACCAGCTCGCGCTCTCCCTGCACCACGTGCACGGCCAGGGCGGTCTGGCCATCCTTGAAGGTGGTGAATTCCTGGGCGCGCGCGCAGGGGATGGTGGAATTGCGCGGGATGATCTTCTCGACCAGGCCGCCCATGGTCTCGATGCCCAGCGACAGCGGGATCACGTCCAGCAGCAGCCAGTCGTCGCCCGGCGCGCGGTTACCGGCCAGCAGGTTCGCCTGGATGGCGGCGCCCAGCGCCACCACCTTGTCCGGATCGATGTTCGCGTGCGGGATGGTCTTGAAGAAGTCGCCCACCGCGCGGCGGATGTGCGGCATGCGCGTCGCGCCGCCGACCAGCACCACGCCGTCGACGTCCTCGACCGCCACGTCGGCATCGCGCATCGCCTTGCGCACCGCGTTCATGGTCTTGGCGACCAGCGGCTGGGTGATCTCGGCCAGGGTATGGGCGGAGACGGTGACCTGCACCAGCTCGCCCGATTTCAAGATGGCCTCGACGGTGGTCTCGTCGTTGGTCGACAGCAGTTCCTTGGCCTGGCGCGCCTTCACCATCAGGATCGCGGTATCGACGTCGGACAGCGGCGCCAGGTTCGCCTGCTGGGTGATGTGGCAGAACAGGCGCTGGTCGAAATCGTCGCCGCCCAGGGCCGAATCGCCGCCGGTCGACAGCACCTCGAACACGCCCTTGGAAAGCTTGAGGATCGAGATGTCGAAGGTGCCGCCGCCCAGGTCGTAGACCGCGAACACGCCTTCCTTGCCGTTGTCCAGGCCATACGCGATGGCGGCGGCGGTCGGCTCGGACAGCAGGCGCAGCACGTTCAGGCCGGCCAGCTGGGCCGCGTCCTTGGTGGCCTGGCGCTGGGCGTCGTCGAAGTAGGCCGGGACCGTGATCACCGCGCCCACCAGTTCGTCGCCCAGGGCGTCCTCGGCGCGCTGGCGCAGCGTGGCCAGGATCTGGGCCGAGGTCTCGACCGGGCTCTTGACGCCGGCGACGGTTTTCACCTGCACCATGCCGGGACCGTCGACGAAATCGTAGGGCAGGTTCTCGACGTGGGCGATGTCCTTCAGGCCGCGCCCCATGAAGCGCTTGACCGAGACGATGGTGTTCTTCGGATCGGTGGTCTGCGCGGCCTGGGCCTTGTAGCCGATGTTGGCGTGGCCGTCGGGGAGGTAGCGCACGATCGAGGGCAGCAGCGCGCGGCCGTCTTCGTCGCTCAGGACTTCCGGGATCGAGCTGCGCACGGTGGCGACGAGCGAATTGGTGGTGCCCAGGTCGATGCCCACCGCCAGGCGGTGCTGGTGCGGCGCGGTCGACATGCCGGGTTCGGAGATCTGCAGTAGTGCCATGGTCGTGTTACCTGGTTTTATTTTTGAAGTCGTTCGCGTCTGTCGACACGGTCCGCGTTTCGGATAGGGTGGACAGCTGCGCTGCCCACGCGTTCAAGGATCGCGGCGCCACCGCGGCCGCATTCGGGATGGTCGAACCCGTCCACCCTACCCCGATGCGTGCGCCGGCTACGCTTCCAGCGCCTCGAAGGCGTACTGCAACTCGTCCCCGAATTTATCCAGGAACATCAGCGCACGCACGCCCTGGGCCGCCTGCTGGTAATCGCCGGCGTCGAGCAGCTTGCCGACCTGGGCCAGCCGCGCCTTGCGCTCGCCCTTCACCTGGGCCTCGAGCTCGTCCAGCGCGCCCGCGTCCCTGGCGGCGCGCGCATCGCCCAGCGCTTCGCGCCATTCCATCTGCTGCATCAGGAAGTCCATCGGCATCGCCGTGTTGGACTCGATCTGCAGGTCGACGCCGTTCAGTTCGCACAGGTACTGGGCGCGCCGTTGCGGATGGCGCAAGGTCTGGTAGGCCTCGTTGGCGCGCGTCGCCCACTGCATCGCGACGCGCTTCTCGGCGTCGCTGGCGTTGACGAAGCGGTCCGGGTGTACCCGGCCCTGGATTTCGCGGTAGGCGCGGTCGAGCGCGTCCTGGTCGACGTCGAAGGTGGCCGGGATCTGGAACAGGTCGAAGTGGTTCTGCATTGCGGCGCCGCGGCTCAGATGCGGAAGCTTTCGCCGCAGCCGCAGTTATCCTTGACGTTCGGATTATTGAAGCGGAAGCCTTCGTTCAGGCCTTCGCGCGCGAAGTCCAGTTCGGTGCCGTCGATATAGGCCAGGCTCTTCGGATCGACGAAGACCTTGACGCCATGCGACTCGAACACATTGTCGTCGGCAACCGGCTCGTCGACATATTCGAGCTTGTAGGCCATGCCGGAGCAACCCGTGGTACGCACACCGAAACGCAAGCCGACACCCTTGCCCCGGCGTTCGAGGAAACGGCTGATGTGACGGGCGGCTTTTTCGGTCAGGGTGATTGCCATGTAATTTCTCCAGCTTGATAACGGTAACTGCTGGTGGGCACGGGGTACCCACCCTACATTGCATTCGCAGGGTGGACAGCGCGCTGTCCACCCTGGCGATCACGCGGCTTTGACTTCTGCGGCGTGCTTGGTCTTGTAATCGGCGACGGCCGCCTTGATCGCGTCTTCCGCCAGGATCGAGCAGTGGATCTTGACCGGCGGCAGGGCCAGTTCTTCGGCGATCTGGGTGTTCTTGATCGACAGGGCTTCGTCCAGCGACTTGCCCTTCACCCATTCGGTGACCAGCGAGCTCGAAGCGATCGCCGAGCCGCAGCCGTAGGTCTTGAACTTGGCGTCTTCGATCACGCCGGCTTCGTTGACCTTGATCTGCAGCTTCATCACGTCGCCGCAGGCGGGCGCGCCGACCATGCCGGTGCCGACGTCGTCGGCGTTCTTGTCGAACGAGCCGACGTTGCGCGGGTTTTCGTAATGGTCGAGGACTTTATCGGAATATGCCATGGTAGTGCTCCTTGGATGCGTGTTGTATGCGGTGCGCGATCAGTGGGCGGCCCACTGGATCGAATTCAGGTCGATGCCTTCCTTGTGCATGTCCCACAGCGGCGACAGTTCGCGCAGCTTGCCGACCTTGGACTTGAGCAGCTCGACGGCGAAGTCGATGTCTTCCTCGGTCGTGAAGCGGCCGATGGTGAAGCGGATCGAGCTGTGCGCCAGTTCGTCGCTGCGGCCCAGGGCGCGCAGCACGTAGGACGGCTCCAGCGAGGCCGAGGTGCAGGCCGAACCCGAAGACACGGCGAGATCCTTGACCGCCATGATCAGCGACTCGCCTTCGACGAAGTTGAAGGACACGTTCAGGTTGTGCGGGACGCGGTGTTCCATGTCGCCGTTGATGTAGACCTCTTCGATCTCCAGCAGGCCCTTGGCCAGGCGGTCGCGCAGTGCCTGCACCTTGGCCAGCTCGGCATCCATCTCTTCGCGGGCGATGCGGAAGGCTTCGCCCATGCCGACGATCTGGTGGGTCGGCAGGGTGCCCGAACGCAGGCCGCGCTCGTGGCCGCCGCCGTGCATCTGCGCTTCCAGGCGGATACGCGGCTTGCGGCGTACGAACAGCGCGCCGATACCCTTCGGACCGTAGGTCTTGTGCGCGGTGAAGGTCATCAGGTCGACCTTGAGCTCGGCCAGGTTGATGTGGACCTTGCCGGTGGCCTGCGCCGCGTCGCAATGGAAGATCACGCCCTTCTTGCGGCACAGCTCGCCGATTTCGGCGATCGGCTGGATCACGCCGATCTCGTTGTTCACGTACATGACCGAGACCAGGATGGTGTCAGGACGGATCGCCGCCTCGAGCTGCTCGAGCGAGACCAGGCCATTGTCCTGCGGTTCCAGGTAAGTTGCTTCGAAACCCTGGCGTTCCAGTTCGCGCACGGTGTCGAGCACGGCCTTGTGCTCGGTCTTGACCGTGATGATGTGCTTGCCCTTCGTTTTATAGAAGTGCGCGGCGCCCTTGAGCGCCAGGTTGTTCGATTCGGTTGCGCCCGAGGTCCAGATGATCTCGCGCGGATCGGCGCCGACCAGTGCGGCGACGTTGGCGCGCGCTTCCTCGACCGCCGCCTCGGCACTCCAGCCATAGGCGTGGCTGCGCGACGCCGGATTGCCGAACTGCTCGCGCAGGTAGGGAATCATCTTGTCGGCGACACGTGGATCGATCGGCGTGGTGGCCGAGTAATCCATATAGATCGGGAAATGCGGCGCAGTGACGAAGCTCTGCTCGATTTTTTTGTCCAGGGGCGCGTTCATGTATTTCACTCCATCCGAAATGCTGTTTAGTTTTGTCCGACAGCGGCGTGGCGGTGGACCACCACGACGTTCTGATCCTTCTGCTTCTGCTGGTCGACCAGGTCCTGCAGGGTGACCGAATCGAGGAAATCCACCATCTTCGCGTTCAGCGTCGACCACAGTTCGTGGGTCATGCAACGCGTGCCGCTGGCGGCATCCTGGCCGCGGCAGTTTTCCTTGCCGCCGCACTGGGTGGCATCGATCGGCTCGTCGACGGCGATGATGATGTCGGCGACGGTCACCTTGGCGGCACTACGTGCCAGACTGTAGCCCCCACCCGGCCCGCGCACCGACTCGACGATCTCGTGCCGGCGCAGCTTGCCAAACAATTGCTCCAGATAGGACAGCGAAATGGCCTGGCGCTGGCTGATGCCCGACAGCGTGACCGGACCATTGCCCTCGCGGAGGGCCAGGTCGATCATCGCGGTAACAGCAAAACGGCCTTTGGTGGTCAGACGCATCACAACCCCGGTTGTTGTCCAAACAGTGATAAAATCTTGCTTCTCTACAAGCAACCGGTTTTTGTCCTCCGGCTCATCCCGAAAAACCCGATTAGTTGATTGATTTAGTCAAGTATAGCGCATCCGCCACGGTTTGTCTTGGAGCCGGCCAAAACCCCCGGACCAGCCATGCGCCCGGGATCCCGTCCCATTGCCCAGCATCCACTCCCGTCTCTCACAATATCCCTCCAGCAACGCCCCCTCGCAATTCAAGCTCAGCAAATCCGGCGTCAAATTCGGGGTCAGAGCACATTTTTCTGTAAATTCGGGGTCAGAGCACTTTTTTGGGCAAGAGCCCTTGATCACTTCGCAATCATCTCGCCAGCGTGCCCAGGGGCGCTGTTGCCTGAACACGCATGTCTATTGCACTGTTATCAATTGCTCAAAAAAGTGCTCTGACCCCGAATTTGCTTCAAAAAGTGCTCTGACCCCGAATTTTGCTTGTTCGGGGGCTGTAGCAAAATGGAGTGATCCTGGTTTGGGGATTGGCAGACTAGCGGCGGTGCAGGAGGTGCATCGGGGCGAACAGGTGGTGCATGCCCTGGTGGCCGATGAAGCTGAGGTTGTAGGGGTGCTCGGCTTCGATGTGGGGGAAGGCGGCAGTTTCGGGGATTTTTTTCAGTTGCTCGGCGATCTTGCCCCATAGCACCAGGGTCGGCTTTTCCGCGAGATCGGCCAGGGCGGCGAAGACGGCGCGCTGGAACGGGATCCAGGCGCGCGCGTCGACCACCGGCGCGACGTGCTTGCGGAACACCAGCGAGGCGTTCAACAGCAGGAAGCCTTCGGCCAGCAGATTGGCCTGCAGCTCGGCCAGGGTCGCGATCGAGCCGTCGTCCGGCGCCGCCCTGGCGATCGGCGCCAGCGCGGCGCCGCCGGTGTCGTCGATATTCAGGCGGCCGTCGGCCACCAGCAGCATCTTCATGAAGTTGCGCAGCGAGGTCGCGCGGTTGACCGGTTTCGACAGGCCGCTCTCGGACCACAGCGCGCCCACCGCGCCATCCATGAAGCACACCCCGGTCGCGCTCTCGGCGCGCGGGTACGGCCCCTCCCCCACCAGCACGTAGCGCACCTGCTCGATGGGCATGCAGAACGCCGCGAACAGGCGGCCGCCGGTCGGCAGGTAGTCGTCGCCGGCGAGGGTCGGCAGGTAGTCGGGAGTGGCTTCCATTACCGCTTCCAGGCCGGCGCGCAGCGGCCCGCGCCAGGAGGAATCGACCAGGTTCAGGGCATCGAGGATCGCTGCGGGAATCGTGCTGTTCGGCATGGGTCTGGACGGCAGGTGAAAGGAGCCAGATTGTAGCCGAGGCCAGCCTTCGCAAGCCCCGTGCGCAGCTTTTTTCGCGCGCCGTTCCTGATGTCAAGGTGGCGTCCCCCGCGCGCGAATCCGTGCATGATGCAGCCCGTTCGAACCGTCTTCAAGGAGAAGCAAATGCAGACCATCCAGGATGTCATGACCCGCGACGTACAAAGCATTTCGACGAAGGACACCGTGCAGCGCGCGGCCCAGTTGATGGATGAGCTCAACGTCGGCGCGATCCCCGTGCTCGACGACGGCAAGCTGGTCGGCATGATCACCGACCGCGACATCACCGTGCGCTCGACCGCCGCCGGCCAGGCGCCCGACCAGGCCCGCGTCGGCGACGTGATGAGCATCGACGTGCGCACCTGCGCGCCCGACCAGAGCGTGGACGAGGTGCTCGACCAGATGGGCGACGTGCAGATCCGCCGCATCCCGGTGCTCGACCAGGACTCGCACGAGATGGTCGGCATCGTCTCGCTGGGCGACATGGCGGCCAAGCACTCGGCCGGCATCGACCATACGCTCGAGGAGATCTCGACGCCGGCCGAGCCGGACCGCTCGACCGTCGGCTCGCAGACGCGCCACTAAACACGACGACGCCGGCGTCAAGGCCGGCGTCGGTGTGCGCCTCCGCGCCTCCGCGTCGTTGCGGATAGCGGATGAAGGATGGCGTGACTTATTCGGCGTCCGGCTGGTTCGAGGGATGCGCCGCCACGAAGGCCGGCAGTTCGATGCAGGCGGCGTTGATGCGCGCGATGTTCGGGTACGCCGACATGTCGATCCCATGACGCACGGCATTGAACACCTGCGGCACCAGGCAGCAGTCGGCGATGGTCGGCAGGTAGCCGTGGCACAGCGGACCGGCGCTGGGATCGCGCGCGATGTGCTTTTCGAGCACCGCCAGGCCGCCCTCGAGCCAGTGGCGGTACCACTGGGCCTTGGTGTCCTCGGACAGGCCGAGGTCCTTGACCAGGTAGCGCAGCACGCGCAGGTTGTTCACCGGATGGAGGTCGCAGGCAATGATCTGGGCCAGCTCGCGCACGCGCGCCCGTCCGGCCGCATCCTGCGGCAGCAGCGGCACCTGCGGATGCTCGTCCTCCAGGTATTCCAGGATCGCCATCGATTGCGTCAGGGTGATGTAATCGTCCTGGAAGGTCGGCACCAGCCCGCTCGGATTGATCTTGATGTATTCCGCCTGCAACTGTTCGCCGCCATCGCGCAGCAGGTGGATCGGCAGCGCTTCGTACTTCAGCCCCTTCAGGTTCAGCGCGATACGCACCCGGTACGCGGCCGAACTGCGGAAATAAGTGTAGAGCTTCATTCCTTCCTCCCGGTGTAAGGGGCGACTTGCTGGTCGATCGCCCCGAAAATGCTGGCGCCCGCCGCGTCCAGCATCTCGATGCGGACGGTGTCGCCAAAGCGCAGGAACGGCGTCTTGGGTGCGCCCTGCTCGATCGTCTCGTACATGCGCAGCTCGGCCAGGCAGCAATAGCCGACGCCGCCGTTGGCGATGCTCGATCCGTGCAGGCCGCCCTGCTTGTTCGACACCGTGCCCGAACCGATGATGGTGCCGGCCGCCAGTTCGCGCGTCGCCGCGGCGTGCGCGACCAGGCGCGCAAAGCTGAAGGTCATGTCCTCGCCGGCGTTCGGACGGCCAAACGGCTGGCCGCTCAGCGTGACCTGCAGCGGCAGGTGCAGTTTGTGGTCGTGCCAGGCTTCGCCCAGCTCGTCCGGCGTCACCGCGACCGGGGAAAAGGCGCTGGCCGGCTTGGACTGGAAGAAGCCGAAGCCTTTTTCCAGCTCCCTCGGGATCAGGTTGCGCAAGGACACGTCGTTGACCAGCATGACGAGGCGGATCGCCTTGCCGGCTTCCTCGGCGCCCGCGCCCATCGGCACGTCGCCGGTGACCACCGCCACTTCGGCCTCGAGGTCGATGCCCCAGTCCTCGGACAGGGCCGCGATCGGATCGCGCGGGCCGACGAAGGAATCGGAACCGCCCTGGTACATCAGCGGATCGGCATAGAAGGACGGCGGCACCTGGGCGCCGCGCGCCTTGCGCACCAGTTCGACGTGGTTGATGTAGGCCGAACCGTCGGCCCACTGGTAGGCGCGCGGCAGCGGGGATGCGCAATCCTGTTCGCGGAAAGGGATGGCGGCCGCGGCGCTGCCGCCGTTGAGCTGACCGTAGACTTTTTCCAGGCTCGATGCGACCTTGTCCCAGTCGTCCAGCGCCGCCTGCAGGGTCGGCGCGATATAGGGCACGGCCTGGCAGGTGGACAGGTCGCGGCTGACGACGACGAGGGTACCGTCGCGGCCGCCCGCTTTCAGGCTTGCGAGTTTCATGGCGTCTCCTTCATTGCGATACTGGAACGATGTGCTGCCGCGTACATGAGGCTGGCGACGGCAATACCGCCGCCCCGCCACACGGGCCGGCCGGACGTGCGCGCTTCCTGCGCGCTCCATCCCTGCCACCTGGACTATCCACAACGCCCGTTCCAGACTCCGGTTGATAAAAAGTTGCCGCCATTAAAAATCAATTCGGACTATCATACAAACAATATTTTCTGCTCAATTTATCGGATTATCTGATGAATCCCACCCTGCGCCAGATGCGCGCCTTCGTCGCCCTGGCCAAGACCGGCAACTTCACGCTGGCCGCCCAGTACATGCATGTTACGCAATCCGCCCTGTCCGGCCTGATCAAGGAGCTCGAACAGACGCTTGGCGTACGCGTGGTCGACCGCAGCACGCGCCGGATTGCCCTGACTGCGACCGGACGCGAGCTTTACCCGCTATTCAGCCAGATGATCGACGATCTAGACGGTGCGCTTGCGAACATAGCCGACCAGGCGCAGCTACGCAAAGGCACCGTAAGGGTCGTCGCGCCCCAGTTGATGGCCTGTACCCTGCTGCCGCGTGCGATCGCGGCGTGGCGCGAAAGCCATCCCGACATCAAGATCGTCCTGGCCGATTCCCCCGTCGAAGGCGTGATTGCGCGCGTGCAGTCCGGCGAGGCCGACTTCGGCATCGGTCCGGAACGCAATGGCACGCCCGAGCTCGATGCGCGCGAGCTGATGGCCCTGCCTTTCGAAGCGGTGGTCCCCGCCGGCCATCCGCTCGCCGGACGAAGCGATGCCGGCTGGACCGAACTGGCCGGCCACCCCTTGATCACCCTGCGCGGCCAGTTCACCGAACGCTTGCTGGCCGACATGGGCGAAGCCCTGCGCGACCTGACGCTCAAGCCCGCCCACGAAGTGAGCTACATGACCACCGCCCTGGCCATGGTCGCGGCCGGGCTCGGCATCACGGTCTGCATGCCTTACGCCGCCCCGCTGGTGCGCCTGCACGGCCTGCAG
>Ga0265780_10007404_pt1 | contig 13498 bp, 15 predicted proteins | sample P1T30metagenome_FD_192432 | JGI IMG/M metagenome (GOLD analysis project Ga0265780, IMG submission 192432) | Plant litter microbial communities from East Loma Ridge, Irvine, California - P1 T30 | ecosystem: Environmental > Terrestrial > Plant litter > Unclassified | place: USA: California... | reverse complement strand
CGAGGTCAAGAAGCCGAGGACAAGTGGAACAAGTTGTATGCCGAATACCAAAAGAAGTTCCCGGAGGAAGCTGCCGATTTGAAGAGGAGGATGGAAGGTAAATTGAGGGAAGGATGGGAGAAGGATCTACCTACCAAGGATCAACTACCTAAAGAAGCTATCCCTACTCGAAAAGCATCCGGTATTGCCGTTCAGGCTTTGGTCCCCAAGGACAAGACTTTCGTAGCTGGTTCTGCCGATCTGCTCGAATCGACATTTGTCAACTACAAAGACCAGGTCGAGTTCCAGAACCCAGCGGGTGGACTTGGTGAATACTCTGGTCGACAAATTCGATATGGTATTCGAGAACACGCCATGGTCGCCATTGGTAATGGTCTCGCCGCTTTCCAAAAGGGAATGACGATCCCAATCATGTCGACTTTCTTCATGTTCTGGCTATACGCAGCTCCTGCCGCTCGTATGTCTGCCCTACAGGGTTTGAGGTTTATCGGTATTGCAACACACGACGCTATCGGTATTGGAGAGGATGGACCTACTCACCAGCCTATCGCCCTCGCTCACTTCTACCGGGGTCTACCAGGACTCAACTTTGTCCGACCGGCCGATGCAGAAGAGACACTCGGAGCTTGGATCCTCGCTCTAAAGGATGCCGACCATCCATCCCTATTCGCCCTCTCTCGTCAAGCCTTACCTTTGCTAGAGGGCACGGACCGTAATCAAGTCTCAAAGGGTGCCTACCCAGTCTACGGTCCCGAGAACCCTCAAATCACTTTGATTGCCACTGGGGCCGAAGTATCTCGAGCTATCGAAGTCGCCAAACTCCTCGAAAAGGATTCCAACCGCGTACGGGTCGTTTCAATGCCTTCTCAGGAACATTTCGATAGACAACCTAAAGAGTACAGGCGATCAGTCCTACCATCCACGTCATTGATCGTTGCTATCGAAGCATGGGGATCATTGGGTTGGGCCCGATACGCTCATGCAGGTGCTCACATGCATACCTTCGGAATGAGTGCTCCTGCAGGCACATTGTACGACTTCTTTGGTTTCAAGCCAGACAACCTCGCCAAGAAGATCACGAACTGGTCTTCCGGATTCAAGAAGGGAGACGGATACGAGCTGCCTGGTGTAGGAGAGTTTGAGGAGTTGCTGTTGGGCATTCAGCCTGATCATCACTCGCCTATCCCCTACAAGGTTTAGGTCGGCCTGTGTTCGAGAGAGATTCCTAGATTTGTAAGATGATAGCAATGCATAGCAGATACACGATAATGTATGTCGCGAGGATCCAGATGGCGTGAGCTCACCCAGTGACCAATGGACCAATGAGGTAGCAGTCCTGTCATAGCCAGCGGCTTGTTATTTCGCGCTCCCTTCATCCTCAGCTGAAGTACTGCTGACATGACGACCTGCCCAGTGTTCAAGGCTCGCATCCTTTCACCGGTGAATCCACTTCCGGCAGTGGCGCAAATAGAGCCAGTAGTGCCTTCTTCTCTTCGAGAGCTGCGTATAAGTTGCGGAGCTCTTCAGCTTTCAGCGTCAATTCGATCTTTCATCTGCTTCTCGTCTCCAAGTATCAGCCTTCAGAGAACGATGCGGTCTGACCTCTCAGCACACAAACCCTCCAGTGGAGCATCGCGCTCTCGTACTCCGAGATCCAACGTGAACGTCAATCGCACTTCGAAAGGCAGTCTCCCTTTTCCTGAGCGAACAATCGACTGGATCTTGCAGAGGTTAGAGAGTTACGACTTGAAAAAAGGATCTAGAATGCATCGTCTCGAGATGAAGTGCGAGGAAATGTTGTGCGAGGTGTCGGAGTTCAGGCAACGATGGAGTGGATTTTGGGCAAGCAAACAATGTAGCCGTCAAACATACGCACATCCACATTACATTCAAGGTCGAGCAAGCCGGCGGACTTGGAGTGAGACTTCGTCGCTGAGGGGTCAAGAAGGAGGTCACAGAGCCGCCAGACCAGGACACGGTCGACAGGAACTATCGAAGGGTGGAACCTCACGACAATCACGGTCGCAACGTCAAGACCGAGGTAATACTGCGGGACGAAGTGGACCTGAGAATCGAGGAACAAAGGTGACTCATGGTTCTCAGACCCGGTCAAACTACGAGGAATCCCCGGAGGGAACCGCCACCGACACACGAAACACCCACTCTCGCCGCGCGACTTCAGCGGCCCCGGACGCGCGACGTCGACCTTATCATGTGGCTTCCGAAACCTCGGGCCCACGATGGGAGGGCAAAGTCACCGCCAAGAGCGACAAACCACCTCAACAGTCAACCAACAAGACCGATTACTCTAAGGGGCGAAACGTTGACGGCTGTGCCTCGACCCAGCAGCCGAAGGATACTTCCACGACTTGCAAAGAAGGAGCGTTCGGCGACGTTGGTCCAGCGATGAAGAAGGTGAGCTTCGCCCCTTGGTCACTATCCGAGAATAATCGCCCCAAAGAACCCAAGAGCACTAATCGGAATCACCCCTCTGTCAGTCCGTTGATTTGGTCAAGTTTGTCGCAGCAGGGAATTGGGGGCCATAGGCGGTAAGTCGGGAGGAATGTAGTCGGATAGGGGTGATCTCAGTGCCAGCGAGATTCCTTATCGTATCGGCTGTAAAGCAGGAGTTAAGTAACATTATACAGTATATCATCACGCGATCGTTAATATCTATCTTCACTATTTATCAGCCCTTTTCAGGCTTTGAAGACGCACATTTTCCTAGCATTCTGTACACGTATGTATAACCAATTGATTGCCTCACGGACACCCGTACTTCACATCAGCATTATCGAGGCGGTACCGATTGAAGGACTAACCCTTCTAGAGCAGAAACACCAAGAACATCCAAACTAGCCATTCTCTCCTCTACAGCTCCATCATCGTTGTCCCATCCATCTGCCCTCTGTACCTCTTTTCCTTTTCCTTTCCTATCTGTTTCTATCTCTTTGGTGTCCTCCTCATTGTCATTTTCAGATTCTAGTGCGGCTCGCCGGCGTTCTGGATGAGCCCTAGTCCAGGCATCAAATGATTCTCTGATCTCTTGGACTGAGAGGGATGTAGGAGAATCTTGTTTATTCGCAAGCAGTAGTAGAGGTAAATTGAGTAATCTTGGGGAGTTTAAAACCTCGTCTACATCTTCAGTAGATACCCTCAGCAATATATGAGGAGCTTACCAAAGACTTCCCATCCTTCACTCAAACGAGCTTGATCACAGGCGTCAAGTACGAACACTACCGCATGACATTCGTCATAGTATTTTGGCCAGATTGATCTGATATCCCTCTGTCCTCCTAAATCGAAGAAATGTAGTGTCGTTGAAGGGAGATTGATCTTTCCGACTTGACCATCAGTCCAATCCACCAGGAGACTTGATGGGACTAACTATTTTGTCCGACGGTAGGTCCAATCTTCTCGGGTGCCATACCCGGTGTGGGGTTGTAGAGGGTTTTTATCTTCTCCAACATTGTCTACGAGTCAGTCTGCCTTTATCATGAATATACAAAAGGGGAATTACCGTTTTACCAGCCTGTCCATCAGCTCATATTCACAATTCATGAAAAGGATAGAGCTCACATTGTCAAGACCTATGATGACTACTGAGTACTCATCTTTCCTCGTGAGATGGGCATGTAGGCCCTTGAGGAGATGATACATTATATATAGCGTATGAGCATTAGGGTATATGCAAGCAGGAAGGAGTGTGAGATGAAACCGGGGTACGGACGCCAGTTGATTCGCGTTAGTTTGCCTCCACTCCACCCCTAACTCGTCCTCGTCTGGCGACACTCGTTGTTATGTCAATTTCAATCTCGATGCCAAGATCACTGCCCACAGAGCAACGGAAAGCATGAGCTGGGTCACGATACAATCAATACATTTCAAGCTACGAATACTCGTACTGCCTGCTTCTTTACCACGACCAAATACTCTAAATCAAAGCCGATCATCTACTTCCCGCAAACCCGTACCTCTCACCGACGGACCTGGCCATGATATTCTTGACGGGACCCAGTAGACGTGTGAAGGCCTGTTCACCAAGAGTTGCAACTACCAATTTGTCCGAAGTAGCTCGAACGGATGCAGCTCGGGATTGACGATTTAGTAATGCCAATTCTGCACATCAGCATTCCCTCTTACTGTGAGGGTAAATTGGGACTGACCTCCAAAGTAATCTCCCTTGACGTATTGCTTGACGACAGTATCATTGCCCTTGATAGCAGAGGCTGTACCGCTTTCAATGAGGAAGAACTCTTCTCCTGCATCGCCCTCCTTGATGACGTCTTCTCCTTCAACAAATGTCCTGGATTCGAGGACATCGGCAATTTTGGCTCGCTCTTGAGGTTGAAGAGAGGCCAGGATGGGGACCTCTGAAAGGAAAGATTCATATAGTCGTCTCTTTCGAGAGGTGTGCTGGTAACTGTCAGCGTCCGCATGTATGCTTGGAATATGGCTTACATCAAGGAGGATGGTTCGGAAAGAAACTCTGTCAAGAGCCCAGAGAGTACATGGGGTCTTGGACAGAATCGAAGCAGCTCGGGGAGCACTGTTGATCAGCTTGAATCGCATTTGACAAGGAAATGACCCACTTGTGCATCAAGGCGAGTTCACCAAACGAGTTGCCCTCACCACAGGTCGCAACCTTTTTGCCCAATAGTGCCCTATCACCGTTGGTCTCCTCGATTACCTGACCCTCTCTCTTGACGAATACATCCAGCTCTCCACTCTCGACGACATAAAAGTAATCTCCAGCAGCTCCTTGCTCAATGATCATCTCTCCTGCTCCGATAGTAACCTCCTTCATAGCTGCGAGGACATCCGCTTCCTGCTCTTCCGTCAAGCTTCGGAATAAGAAGTTAGGTTGGATAGCAGTCTTGATTCGGTGTAGCTGTTCTTCGGATTTAGGGAAGACAGGCCTAGAAGGCTGGTTGGGTGTATCCTCATCTTCCTCAAGGGTCGTACCGAGTCCTGAAGAGGGAGCCATAGATCTTTGGTTGGCGGGTACAAGAGATTCAGCAGATACCGAAGTCCTTCGTCCTAGAGCATAAGATGGGACATTGGGCTCATCGTGATGTTGTTCCATCTGACCGAAAGGGGAGTTGTCAAAGACCGGTGCATTTCCGCTAAATGGAGATGATTCGACACCAGTGATAGGAGGAGCGATTGGTGGGGCCGCAAATGGCGAAGCAAAGAGTGGTGTACCTGCCAAGTTGGATCCAGACTGGTTTGCGGAGCCAGAGGGAGGTGCACTAGCAGGTGCAGTCGCTCGTCGTGGTCCGCCGAAAGGAGAGTCGGACGGTCCAGATTCGGAGAAAGGAGATGGAGCTGGGGCATGAGCGTGCATTGATTGGATACCGGGGGTGTTGAAGGCGATGTTCCCTGGTGGACCACGTTTGGTAGGAGCGGCGGCGGGGGCATGGGAAGTTCGCTAGAATCAGCATCGCATTCCTTTCAATACAACCTCATCACTCACGTCCTTTCGAAGTCGCGCTTGGAACCAATCTGCACCCCACTGTACTACATCGCTAGGTTGTTCCGTCGAGACATCACGATTGAGCTCGGACAGTATGTCATTCCATGAAGGCGCTGACTGCGACATGGTGAAGTGTTGTGAATTAAGAAAGGAGTATAGTAGTAGGCGATAGTCAAGCAAGCATCTCCCAACCATATGCACCCATGCTCTCTCTTGAGTGTCCAGGGCCAGGCTAAAGAGACCACGTGCCTGACCAACGCTAACCTTATAACGCCTGTCTTTAACCGGAAGGGGAAATACTTATCAGGTATGTTCACAAATAGACACGTCATTGTCCCCCGCCAGAGTGGAGGTGAGTCCTCCCCGGTCCTTGGTGCGCGTGAGTAGGAATACAAAGGGGTTTAGTGTCTTGATGCAAACATATAACACAAAGACTGTCAACAGCTCACTACTGACGGTGTCAGAAGGAGTTGGCATACTTTGCTTGGAGAAATTGTGGTCATCATCGAGGGTCATCTCTCGGTATGGACACTCAAGATGAACTTCCTGAGCTCCTCAACCGATTGTCACTGCGGTCATCCACGCATGGGGACGGTGTGACTGAAGATGTGGACTCGCTACTCCGAGAGATATCCTCGCTCTTTGGCTCTATATACGGTAGGTCCGCCTTCCCGTCCCGCGAATCCGCTGATGAGTAGAGATCGAAGAGGTCCGTCACTCCAGCTCGAATGGACACGATAGCTCCGCCGCGACCAGCGAAAACCTTGTGTCTCGCCTCGATGCGGCCATGACTTCGATTGAGAAGAAAGTCAGTCCAATCGTTGACGAGACGTCGACAGCCAATCGAGATGGATCGACGAGTCGAGACGACGTGGACGAGCTGAAGGAACAATGGGGGAAACTGGTCCGGGTACGCGCTTTGCTAAAGGAAGAATTGAAAGAGGATGGCTGGTTGATCCGGTTTAGAACGTGAGCCGCTGACGTGAGCTAAGCTGATAGCAGGACGGCATCACAGGCTGAAGCTATGATGGATCCTTTACAAAAGAGTCTGGCGGATTGTACTGTGGGTCCACCCAAACCTGCGCAGGTCGAGACTAAAGACAGGCTATGCTAGATCATCCTCAGGATCGAACCACGCCCGACCCGGCTATTGAGAAGATGTTCGCAAGTTACGAATCTATGAAGGCGTGAGCTTTCCGTCTGGTTGACCACACAATCGAGCTGAACACCAGGACATACGTGCCGAGCGTAACCAAAATACTTAAAATGCTAAAAAAGGGTGTCCAGGAGCGATCCACGCAGAATGGTGAAGCACTGCGCCGGTATGTCAGGTCTCCTCGGTGGTAGTCGTCAGCTGATCGTGCAGATTGGGCGAGATGCAATCCCGCTGGGCCGACCTATCCCGACAGCTGCAACAGCTCGATCGACGATTCCGTACTGCCAAACCTCAGAATGCTGATGAGGATGAAGCTGTGGAATTGCTGAAAGACGGCAAATCATCTATGACACGGCAAGGCGATTACTTCGGCGGTGCCTCGAACGGGCGCCTCGATCCGGATTCCGCCTTGGGTCATTCTAAACCTGCATTATCACGTGTCGGCTCTCGAAGTCCCGTTGCCGAAATGGCCAGGACCACCAGAAGACAATCGTCAACGATCTCACAGGGTGCTAATGGAGAAAAGCCACGATGGGATGTTGGTACCCGTCCACCTCCCGTGCCGAATGTTCCCGCAATGTATCAAACCCCATCATCTCGTCGACTCAGTACATTCGGACCGCGACCGCCTGCTCCACGCAGCCCGACACCAAGCTCTAGCTCTATCACATCAAGTTCCCGAATATCAGTACCAGGAAGTAGGATCCCCGTGCGAAGTCCCCCTCCTACCGGCACACGGTCAGAACTGGTCGTTCCATCCTTCACATCTTCCAATTCCCATGAGAGCCTAATTGCTGGAACCTCACGCAGACAGACACTCGGTCCAGACTCGTATCTAACACCTACCCGACCTCGTCAGAGTGTCCCTTTCTCCCTACCGCGATCTACGACCCCCTCACTCGCTCCTCGTTCTACATCCTATGGCGCCACCCTCGGTCCAGGCGTGCGGAGCGAGCCGAGACGTACACTGGGTCGGAATCCACCATCATCATTCCGGTCAACCACTCCAACCCCCTCACGCCCCTCATCGAGAATGTCGGCATCCTCTTTCCTTGTTTCACCCGCTGCCCTCCACCCATTCGAACCCTCAAAATACGATCTTTTAGATCAGGAAGTACACAGAGTGATGCAAGCCACTGAATTCAACCTATTCGTGGCGCGCCTTGATCCAGCGCTAAAGAGGGGTCAGAGGAAGAGAGACGATGAAGAATGGAAAGGGGAGTTTGTGTTTGGTGCAGGTGAACGAAGTAGCAGTGTGAAGCTACTGAAATTGGTGGGAAGGGCGATGGATGGTGGCCAGGTGAGAACGAAGGTCATGTGTAGAGTTGCTGGAGCCTGGCAGGAGCTATCGGCCGTTCTGAAGGACAGGATGGCAAGAGCGCCTCAGTCGCCATGATCAAGCCTTTTGAGATGATCTCCCGAGATACATCACTCCGTGAAAACGTACAACGAGATTGCTTGCTTGTTGTAGCCATATCTATATTATACTACACGAATCGTAATGAATGATGAATTATGAATACAATACAACCCATATGCTCGACTCAGCTCTCGTCCTCTGGATCTAGCTCATCCCCCTCTTCTTCCCCTTCTGCTCTTGATAACGAATCGAGGATCCTATTCCACATTCCCATGATCTCTGTTTCCCAGTCTCCAGCTTGTATAGAAGTTCTTGTAGGAGTCTGAGTACCATTACTACCTAGAGCAGCACCTGGAAAAGAACCATAAGTTCTCGCCCATGCCAAGATCTTTGCTCGTCCAGTCATCACTATTGATCGCAGTCGGATTCTATTATGAGCCATCAATCTATTGCTCAGATTGCTAAGAAGACTCACCGTTCAGTCTGACCGACAGTACCTGCGTAATTCACCCTCACTGCCTTCCCGGATTCCGGGGAAGAAGGATTCACTACCCAAGCATTTCCCTTCAGTACCGTTCTCCAAGCGTTATCGACCTCGTTCAAGAAATCGATGGTATCCTGCATCACTTGCCCTGCTTGGTCTTCATGATTCCCAGCATATTCATGAGATAAAAGCGGTAAGGAGGTAATGTAATTGATCATTGATCCGGTGAAGGCGAGGAGGTAGGATATTCGTAATGACGACCATGGTTCCACGGGCGGTATTTGGAGTATCAGTCTCAATATTGGTCCCAACCTCGACAAGAGGGCTTCTAGTGATATGAAGCCACTGACTGTTCAGCTACGTATATAATCATCAGGAGCAGAGACACACTGAGTCTTGGAATCCCGCTCAAGATCGGTCAATCTACCATCGAGATGATCCCTCAATCTCCCTTCTTGCCTCGCTGTAAGCCTGAGCAAAGGCTCTGGACCGATATCAGGCTTCTTATCTCCTCCATCTGTCTTGTCTGGTAATACTTGTGAACCAGGAGGAGGTATGAACCCCCCAGACATGGATGATATAGTATCAATCTAGTGCCACAGACCACATCCAAAGGTAATCTGAGTTGACGCAAGAATGGTTCCGGACCGGTTGGCCTGTTCCACTCTCCTCTGTAACTACATCATATCCCATCCATCACCCATCACTCCACCCTATACGTAGTCAAGATGTCACGAACAGGAGCGCTTAATGATGCGGAGATCCAGTCTGAGATGAACAAGATGGTACGCTCGCTTTCACAGGCTTATATACCTCAAAGGAAGCTAAATGCCAGGTCGCCTTCATCTCGCAGGAAGCTCGAGAGAAGGCCCGAGAGATCCAAGTCAAGGCCGATGAGGAGTTTGCTATTGAGAAGGTACGTCTATGTCCGCTTTCAACTCGCGATTGGTGACGTCGAGACCCACTCTAACAGAATCTTGATGACAGAGAACGTTGCTAATTCCTACAGGCCAAGATCGTCAGGCAGGAAAGTCTTGCTATCGACGCTCAATACGAGAAGAAGAGGAAGCAGGCGGAGGTCGGATGGAAGATGTAAGTCACCTAGTATTGAGTCAGCGGTCGCTGCAGGAATCGTTCCCAGACCACCGAACTGACGCATCAGCAACCAATCCACCGCTCTCAACAACTCGCGTATCTCGATCCTCAAGTCCAGGAACGATCAGCTTGACACACTCTTCGAGGATGCCAACAAGAAGGTCAAGGATCTTAGCGGAAAGAAGGACTATGAGAAATGTCTAGAGGCTCTCACCCTAGAGGCGAGTCCCGGCACTACCCACAAGCCTGTCAGTCCAAACTGACCATATTTTAGGTCCTACTTAAACTACTATCCGAGAATGTCACCCTCACACACCGAAAGAAAGATACCAAACTCATGCAGAAAGCATCCAAGAACGCTGCTGCTAAATACAAGGAAATGTCTGGTCGAAGTGTTGAAGTTAAGCTTGAAGAGGGATTGAACGATGATGAGGCTGGAGGTATTATGGGAAGCTCCATGGGCGGGAAAATCAAGATCAACAATACTCTCGATGAGAGGTTGAAGCTTCTCGAAGATAAGGTATGTTCTGTTGGTAGGCTATAGTCGCCCGCTGACAGGCAGATGTTGCCCGAGTTGAGAACGGATTTGTTCGGCAAGAACGCCAACAGGAAGTTCTACACTGTAAGTTGGCAACTGTGAGACTGTACTGGGCACGAAGCTGACCGGTAGTAATACTCATTGGATCCTATTGTACATGACTAGAATGCATTCTGTTGACGAGGCTGTTCACTGGCAGGGGACACTGTAAAATCGGAAGCTGGCTCTCCCTCTTAACGATATGTGCAAACTACCACACATATTCGAACCACCTTGCGTGACCTGGTATCAGTAAATATGTGGCGAAACCGACCTCGCCCATCAACGCCCTCCAACGACGAAGAAGTCGGCCTCGAAAATGACATCAGCATGAAAGAGATCGTCGTAAAGTCGTGGTGCATGGCATTATCTCCTACAAAGTCTACTCATCTACTGCGAGAACATCGATAGCCCCTTTACATGGCGATCTACAGCCCCCCTAAACTGAGCCGTCAGCCGACTGTACTGTTCCATTGCGTAGCAGCGGACTCACCAAATCACTGTCAACGCCTCTCGTCCTATCATCCATCTGTATCAGGGGATTCCTGACTACATGTTCCAAGAATGGGCCCGTGTATAGTTGCCTCAGAACGAAGCGTAGTGAGTCTGATGATGGATCGGAGAGAAGTATGAAGCGATATCCTGTCAAGGTCTCGTAGTAATGTAACTTATATGAAGGGGTCTTGAACGAAGTGAACGCCTCGTCCCTACCTGGTCAGCGCTCTTATCTATGTCAGGTCGAGAAGGAATGACTCACTTGCCAGATAGCTTCTTCAACATATTTCTCAGCGACAGTATAACTCCATAAACCAATTTCGCCTCTTCATCAAAAGGTAATCCCCCTCCTGTCGTATACGTCGTCCTCTTGTCTCCATTTCCGTTCCCATTCCCATTGACTAATTGGGATTGGGTAGAATCTCGATCTCTTGCTACGCTATTTGAGAATATACTGTCCCTTGTTTGAGTGGTAGTCGGTAACGCCGGTAAACGGTGAACCGCGGGTTTGAAGTTGATATGAGGAGGAGGTCGGACTGGACGCGTACGATGCCAGTCTTGGTAGTACACGCACTCGCAGTGTCTACATATCAGCTCGATACTTCATCACAGTATTATGCCAGCTCACCTGTCATATATGTATAGCGAGTAGATGGTCATGTTTCCCCTCCGTGATTTGTTTCAGAGACAGCATAGATAGAACAGCACCAGAAGAGGAGGTGGGTGGGTGTCACACGTGGTGCTTGGTGCCTGACCGAATTTTGGTGATGCAACTCTGTCCACCACCTTTTCTAGCAACCCTTCACCTATACCGACGCTGTAAGATGGCGCCAAAGAGGAAGAGAGAAGAGGAGAAAGATGTGGATAGTGTATTCCGTCCACCGGCCGGAACGAGGTCGTACGAAACTGGTCAATCAGTGAAAGAAGGTCTAGCTTCCGGGTCACGGCAAGGTGAGTATCTTCCTACATGTGAGGAGTGGATGTTGACAAGTAGCTTTTGTTGCGTTCTATCAACAGATTCATACGTATAGATCGAAGCTTCCATTGTCAATTTCGGATCCGACAATCACAGTAATACAGCATTATCTGGATGTTTCACCTGATTGCGAGGAGATCCTGAACACATGGAAGGAAGGAGATAGAGTGCGTCTTACTGGACAAGACTTAGGTGATAGGCTGACTGGCAGACTCGTAATGATCGGCTGGTCGAGACCGCAGTCTCGCTTCTCGGAGCTATTGTGACTATACTCAGTCCATTACCGTTCTTCAGGACCAACCTGATCACTCTGGTCAACAAGGTGCTCAACAATTCAGAGCCTTTTGGAGATATCGTAAGTCTCGTCTTCTCATTGGCGTAAATCTATTGACTGACCAACAGATTAATAGGTCACTACAATCTGAACGACGAGACCTCATCCAGGCGACACTGAATTTTGTTGCTGGCGTCGTCAACCTTGATCCGCCAAATATCAGTCTAGGACATGGATCAAGTGGGAAGCTCTCGCTGCGGATGTGGTCTGTCTTATCGGATGGCGGAAGCGTTAAGAGTATGGGCAAGATGTTTGGAATGAGGATCAGGAACCACGAGGGAAAGCCATTGAACGACGGGCATGATCCGCTTGACCGAGCTGGTGAGTCTGCCAGCGGTCGAGGTGCTTAATGCTGATCATACAGATATCCGTCATCTTGCTCTACAGACCGTCCTACCTCTATTGTCCCAGCCAACTGTCCACTCTTACGCTAGGACTCTGATGCCCCCAATCTACTCGCAGCTAGACCAGGATCCACCCATCACCGTTCTCCGAGTCCTCACAGCAATCTGGGACGCCATCACCCTCTCCTCCCCCGGAGTCAGCAGAAGAATATCGCTAGCACTAGTAAACGAATCATCCGTGGAATTCCTCATCCGCCTGCTCGGTCGAACCGACATTGAAATGAGGAGCGGTCAGAAAGTAGGAGATATGGTCAAAGGATTCCTGGAGGGGGTTACTACCAATCCAGGGCGTGGAATCTGTTTCGTCGATGAGGGATGGTACCCTCGTGAACTTGATGCGAAGACGCGGGACAACGAGGAAGGAGATCGTGGGAACTTGCAGGATAAAGAGAAGAAGAGGCTACATAATCGAATCTTGGCAAATGTCATCCGGAAACTGGGTGCGAGGGTAATTGATGACGATGGAAAATTGGGCAGTTTGGTCACTCAGATCGTTCATTCTTGTCCGGAGCTCGTCGCTGGGTATGTGATCCGCCAGAGCACTGGTATACAGGCTAATCTACAGGTACTGGGCGCATTCCGCTCTGGCTGTTGACCCGAAACTCAGCGTTCGATGGATGGCTACCATGGCCTTCATTGGTGGAATTATCTCCCTTCCCCCACCTGCCATGTCGACATTCCGACTCCCGGCCCCACGAGGATCGGAGGCGGTAATGCCATTCCGGGCTGAACCGCCAGCCGTATCTACCATTATTGAATCAGTCCTCCCCTCGCCATTGCATAAGAACTTCTTGACCAAGGGTCTACAGCACGCCGACAGCCTTGTGAGGCATATGACCGCTATTACCCTCGCTAGGGGTTTGCAGAAACTTCAGGTCGTCCAGCAGTTGTTGGCAGATATCGCTGCCGAGATCGATCATGAACCCTCGAGCTCAAAGGAATCGCCATGGTCGCGAGTCAGGCGTGAGCTTGAATTCGAAGCTAGACGTCGAGTCCCCGACGTGATTGTTGTCATCACTTTCGCTCAACAGTCAGCTCAACTCGCTCCCGCGGAGACTGAGACAGAAGAGGAACAAGCTCAAGCAGCCAAGTCCACTCTTCTCACCGAATCAGCCCTAAGGCTATTTGGACTGTTATATCG
>Ga0265780_10007403_pt1 | contig 13498 bp, 19 predicted proteins | sample P1T30metagenome_FD_192432 | JGI IMG/M metagenome (GOLD analysis project Ga0265780, IMG submission 192432) | Plant litter microbial communities from East Loma Ridge, Irvine, California - P1 T30 | ecosystem: Environmental > Terrestrial > Plant litter > Unclassified | place: USA: California... | reverse complement strand
GATGATGGAAGGAAGTGAAGTTGTGGTGGGAAATCATGACCAGTGTTCTTTGATTGAAACTCCTCTTCATCGTATCGTCAAACTCTTGGCGGAAGATACACGAGCCGTAGAGGGTGTCTGGGCTGCCATGAGGGGCATTTGGCGAAGTCAGTTTGATGTCGGGCGAGTTGTTGGTGATGGCGAAGTCGTAACAGAGGTCTTCGGCGGTCTCTGTGTTCTGTTGCTCAGGAAAACTAGATGCGACTTAGATTGTACCACTCGGAACTGGCGGACGAATGTACCTGTTGAAGCATATAGCACTCAGGTCGGCCGTCGTAAAGGGCACATCTGGAGGGTATAGAATCTCGATTTCTGGGCTACAAACTCAATACATTACTCTCCGAAGACATGGCATTCGGATAACCTACCCGATATCAACATTGAAGTTGCAGACTATGCTGCTGATGTAAGTACTCGTCACTCGGGAGACGAACAAGACTTACAAAGCCACGGCCCAGTGCTTGAACCCGCCTGTCGCGATGGGCGAGACCTTGGGCTCCCTCAGTTTCTCCATGTCATCCTCTCGCCGCGAGCGACGGTGGGCGTTCAGGAATTTATTCTTGAACTTTTCCATGTCGACGCTGGTCGCACCTGACAGGGGCAGGTGAACCCAAGGGTGATGTGAGGCGGCGACGACGGCGAAGGGTGTTGGTCAGAGCGAGCGAGTGACTTGGAAGACTAAGCGCCTAGCGGAAAGGGGAGCTGCCAATCGCCATGACACTGGGGGTCGTGAGAATGGGCAGAGGGCAGTCGTCGAGACATGCCTTGGGCATCTGCTCGGGGTTGCTTTTGGAAATGTCTCGTTTATCGGCGGGTGCTAGTGACAAGGATAGGCGGTTGTGTAGGAAGGCACGATGACGTGTGTGCCTTCCGTTAAAAGCGCAGATCCCTGTCGTGACCCCGTCGGCTCGAGCATCGTGGTTTACACCGTGAAGGGCTGCACGTTCCTCCTCGCCCTGCTTCACGACGCTCCCGATACCCCGCACGCTGTTACTCCAAGATGCGATAGGCTAGCCGCTGCACCATGTAGACTTGTCCTGCCCGCGACCTCACCATGGACGTCAATATCACTAAAGCCCTCAACGACAAGCTCTACGACAAGCGCAAGAGCGGCGCGCTCGAGCTCGAAGGCCTCATCCGCGACGCCCTCGCCGCCCAGGACCACGACAGGATAGCCCGCATCGTGCGCCAGCTGTGCCAGGAGTACGCCTATGCCGTCCACCAGCCCCACGCCCGCAACGGCGGCCTGATAGGGCTGGCTGCCGCCTCGATAGCCCTGGGCCCGGTGCGTAGACATATCTGATACACAGCTTGATATCCCTACTAACATTTCGCCAGGAAGTCGCTCGCTATCTCGAAGAAATCGTGCCCCCGGTCCTCGCGTGCTTCAGCGACCAAGATGCCCGCGTCAGGTACTATGCGTGCGAGAGCATGTACAACATCGCAAAGGTCGCCAAGGGCGAGATACTCGTATACTTTAACCAGGTCTTCGATGCCCTGTGCAAGGTGAGAAGACCCATAATGCCTCCTGCAACTGGTGAGACAAGGCTAACACGGCCCGGACCGTCCAGATGGCTGCAGATTCGGAGCTCTCAGTCAAGAACGGCGCAGAACTGCTCGACCGTCTGATCAAGGACATCGTCTCCGAGTCGGCTGCCAGCTACGTATCTGTCCTACACGACACGCCCGACCAAGAAGACCCCGAAGACGAGCCCCACCCATTCGCTTTCAACCTCGAACGCTTCCTGCCCCTCCTCGAAGAACGCATCTATGTCCTTAATCCGTTCACACGTTCCTTCCTGGTAGCATGGATCACGCTGCTCGACTCCATACCCGACCTCGAGCTCATCGCTCACCTCCCTCGCTTCCTCGGTGGCCTCTTCAGATTCCTGAGCGACACCAACCAAGATGTATACACCATGACGCAGGCGGCATTGGACAGGTTCTTAAGCGAGATCAAGAAAATCGCCCGCATCAAGAAGGGCATAGCAGAAAGCAAGAGGAGCAACAGCAAGGACGATCGCAGGAACTCTACGGGTAGCATCCATAGTGGCAGCGAAGCGACAGACAGCACCCCTCTCGAGCTGGACGATTCGATCAACGACAAGGGCGAGGCAAGCGGAGAGAGCGGCTCCATCTCTGGCGACAGCGGAAAGTCTGTCAACGGCGACGGAAACTGGATACCTGGCCAGGATGTGCACGTAGACCATCCCAAGATCCTTGAGATTCTAGTCGACTTCCTGGTGCCCCCATCAGGTGGGTTTAACAAATACTCTATACAAGGATCGAAGCTGACTGGTGTAGGCACAGAAGAAGAGCAGACTGAAATACTGCTCACGGCACTCCGCTGGATAGACAACTTCTTCGACATTTGCCCAGAGGACATCATGCCGTTTGTTCCCAGTCTATTGTCGCACGTCCTGCCGCGCATGTCGCACGACGTCGACACCGTTCGCAAAGCTGCAGTCAAGGTCAACGCCTCGTTGATGGACTATATACTGTCATTATCTGACGATAACCGCCCCCGCGATGGTGCTGCAGGTGGACAGATTCAGCTACCGCCTTCCCTATCTGAGCTAGGTAAAGAGCTCACCGGCACGCAGCGGCGCGATTCTAATCTATCTGGCCGATTGCTCAAGGCAGTCATCCGCGATCAAGCAAACAAGGCTGAATCGCCAGATGGCAAGGGTACGCGATCGCCCACACCAGCAGAGGAGCGAGGCCCATCCCCGCGTCCAATACCAGAGCTGGACTACCAAGCTGCTGTCAGCGCTTTGACGCTGCAGTTCTTGAATGAACACGAAGCCACTCGCGTTGCGGCCATAGCATGGCTGATAATGCTCCATAGAATGGCACCTGGCAGAGTGAGTGTAAACATGCTGGCAATAAGGCAATTGCTAACAATCTCAAGATACTGACAGTGGACGACGGCACATTCCCTGCATTGCTGAAGACGCTTTCGGACCCTTCAGATGCAGTCGTTACGCGCGACTTGCTTCTTCTATCACAGATCTCACTGCACAGCGATGATACCTACTTCACTTCATTCATGGTTAATCTCCTGAAGCTGTTCTGTACAGACCGCCGACTCCTCGAAACTCGTGGTAACCTCATCATCAGACAGCTCTGCATAACATTGAGTGCTGAGCGTATATACCGTACCATGGCTGATTGCCTTGCGAAGGACGAGGATGTCGAATTTGCCAGTATCATGGTGCAGAACCTCAACAACAATCTCATTACTGCCCCAGAGCTTGCTGATCTACGAAGACGACTCAGGAACCTCGACAACAAGGATGGCCAATCGTTCTTTGTCATTCTGTTCAAGGCGTGGTGCAACAACGCCGTCGCTACCTTCTCACTGTGTCTACTTGCCCAAGCTTATGAGCAAGCATACCATCTGCTTCAAGTTTTGTATGTTCCTCAACGTGGTATTCAACGGGCATTACTGACTGTGATAGTGCGGACCTTGAGATGACCGTCAACATGCTCATCCAAATCGACAAGCTCGTCCAGCTACTCGAGTCTCCCGTCTTCACATGTAAGAACCTCTCCTCGAACCGTGGCACCTTACTAACTGTAGTGACTAGACCTGCGCATGCAGCTCCTGGAGCCAGAGCGGTACCCGCACCTCTACAAGTGCATGTACGGCCTGCTCATGCTGCTGCCTCAATCGTCAGCGTTTGCAGCGCTCAAGAACCGTCTTAACAGCGTCTCGGCCATTGGCTACCTGCATATTGCGCCGCAGCGCAGCAGCTCGACGTATGTGCACCCTTCCTCCTCCTCCCCTACCCTAAACCACTTGCGGCAAAAAAGCTCAGAAGTTGGCTCGAACAGCAGTGCTAGCAGCGGCATTCCATCCTCTGCAGGATCCAATGTTTCGACATTCGAACGCCCTGGCCGCTTGAAGCCAAGAGATGGTCTGGGTGGCCCCGAGGCTGGTGGAACCGTGAAGTGGTCAGAGCTGCTCGACAGGTTTAAGCAGACGCAGGAGAAGGCGAGACGCACTCAGCGGATGGCCAGCATGGGTGAAGAGGAAGAGATGCAGGAGAAGATGGGCCCCAGGGCACCTACGCCGAGTGCACCTCCCAAGAGCGTTGCTGGGCTGAGACCCGGTAGTCCTGCGAACGCGATGCGACCCCCACCCCAACCTGCGCCACCGGGTCCAGTGCAGGGCCATAAGCCAAGGTCTAGCCTGAGCAACCTTGGGCGGTTCGCTGGGGGTGTAGCCGGAAGAAGGAAGGATAAGAAGTAAACGTTGAGACTTATTTCTAGCTTGTGATTTGTGCGTTGGCGCGGGGGGACTTCAACTGCATTGCAGGCGTTGTTTGGGGAGCAGTAATGATGGGTATTCTTCCAAGCATGAATTGGCGTAATCTGAATCACATCTTCAACGATGCTTGCCCTTTCTGAACCTGACTCCATCCACGTCTTTCTCTTTCCACCCTGTTGTGTCCCCCTCCTTACCCTCGTCCTCGCCCAGTACCCATGTCTTGACTATCTCCTTAATCTCCGGCTTCTTCTTTTCTAAGCGCTTTGCTTCCCGCACCTTCCTCACATACCCACTGTATACAGCTACCTCGGCAACTGCAATACCCAACGATCCTCCCATGCTCAGTCCTAGTCTACTGCCTACACTCCAGTGTCGCGCTGCTACCCATATGAATACTGCCACACACACAACCGAGACCAAGATGTTTATGATGAGGATGATCTGGCGATGCACTTCCTCATATGATAGTTCGTCTTCCTCGCTAGTAGTCTGTGTTGCTCCAATCGAGAATGGTTCTGGGGCGCGGGGGAAGCGCTGAGAGAAGGATTCGCGTGTTGGCGGCGGGTGTAGCATGCGTTCATAAGAGAGGGCTTCTTGCTCGGCGCGGAGACGGGCCATTAGGGCGTGGTATTCGGGGGTTTGCGTGGGCTTGGGGGGAGGCGGTGGGATGTAGATTGTTGTGTTGTGCAGGAGGGCGGCGAGGGTCGTTGGCGTGGGAGATGAGGTGTCTTCTGTGGTCTCTGAAGTGTCTTTGGTGTCTTTGTCGACATGCTTCTTCAGCAGCTTTGACAGGTCGATCAACTGGCTGTGGGAGATGGGATTCCCGACTTTGGGCTCCGCAAGCGAGGGCTCGTCGGCATGCTGGAGTTTCTCGTAGTCGTCGGCGGATACGTCTTTGGCTGTTGCGACTGCCCGGACGATACCGGGAGTCATAGTAAGCAGGACCATGGCTGTGTGGAGTGTGTTGTGTAGACGGTAAGAAACAGCGTCACAGGCACGCGCCATAGACGACGCGACAGGGATGTGCGGCGACCGAGGGGAGCTAGCGTTCGGAACGTCATGGATATTTTGACTTCGACAAATCTAGCCGATAGCTGCGGGCGAACATATCACTAGCCCACTTCACCACCACCACCCACTCTGTGTGTTCCGAGACGCTGCTCCAACCCCTCAATTGCACCGTCTCTGCCCGTTTCAGACAAAGTTTCACGGCCCAACCCCCCATGACGAGCCGCACACCCCGGCTCGCGACGTCCATCGCGCGACAGCAAACTTCGTCACTATCGCACATCTCAACATGTCCCTACCGTAACGCCGCCCTCGCCCGCTCAATACACACGCAGAAAAATGCGACACCAAGCCTCCACCACCCCTCGCGGCGGCGAAACCAGTCGTCCTGGGCCGCCGCCGCCCACGTAGCGCAAAACGTCATGTCGTCGCCGCCACCGGATGCGCCCATCAAGATGGACCCCTTCCAAACCGTCGCCCGCGAGATGAAGTTCCTCACCGGAAACATACGATCCCTACTTGGATCCGGGCACCCCACCCTCGACACCGTCGCAAAGTACTACACCCAGAGCGAAGGAAAATACGTGCGCCCCATGCTCGTCCTGCTCATGAGCCGAGCCACAGCCCTCACACCGCGGAGTTCAAGACGGGACTTGGGAATTGGGAGTCAAAGCGCGGATATCTCGATTACCAATCCACGGATCCTGGCAGATGAGAACCCGGATCAAAGTCCTATTAGCAGTATACGACATGACTCTGCGTATACGGCTGAAGACAGCGATATCCTCCCTTCCCAACGCCGCCTCGCGGAAATCACAGAATTGATTCACACGGCTAGTTTACTCCACGACGATGTAATCGACCACTCCGTCTCCCGCCGCGCCGCACCCAGCGCGAACATTGAATTCGGCAATAAAATGGCCGTTCTGGCTGGCGATTTCCTGCTTGGCCGTGCCTCCGTCGCACTCGCCCGTCTCCGCGACCCAGAAGTCACAGAACTCCTCGCCACCGTCATCGCAAACCTCGTCGAGGGCGAATTCATGCAGCTCAAAAACACGGCTCGGGACGAGAAGAACCCCAGTTGGACAGAAGACACAGTAGCATACTACCTCCAAAAAACATACCTCAAATCCGCGTCCCTCATCTCGAAGAGCTGTCGCGCCGCCGCTATCCTGGGTGGCTCGAGTCCCGAGGTCGTGGAGGCGGCGTATCTGTATGGAAAGAACCTGGGTCTTGCATTCCAGCTCGTAGACGATATGCTGGATTACACGGTTAGCGAAGCGGAGCTCGGGAAGCCAGCGGGTGCGGATTTGGAATTGGGACTTGCGACTGCGCCGTTGTTGTTTGCGTGGAAGGAGGAGAGTAGTTTGGGGAAATTGGTTGGGCGGAAGTTTTCTGAGGAGGGGGATGTTCAGAGGGTAAGTCTTGGAATATGCCCGCATTGTGCGGGGAGTTGAGAAGAGTGGAGTGCTAATCGTTTGACACAGGCTCGCGAAATCGTTTCTCAAAGTTCGGGTCTGGAGCAAACCCGCGCTCTGGCACAAGACTACGTCGACAAAGCCATCGAGGCTATCTCCTTCTTCCCCGAAAGCGAAGCCAAGACCGGATTGGTGGATATGTGCACCAAGGTTATGAAGAGGAGAAAGTGAACAAAGACTCGGAATCATATAAACGACACTCATCCAAAAGCAGCATCTTCGTTTGAGCCATTTGCAGAATATCTGTATGAATACCATTTGCAGGTCGATACATGGCACGGCGCGGCATTTCGCGATATGAGGACAACGCATCCAGAATCTGACGAACAATGGTGGTCATGTTTCACGCATCGATGGTACTGGAGTGCTGCACTACGATGCGTCAACTTGCTGACGCGGGTCTACGGGTTCACGATCGATGCCTGGCGGAGATACACTCTACTTCTGTATATATACATGTTTACGAATTACTAGAGAGGGCATAGTCAGGGATTCCATTGGGAGTCCAAACATATGTTTATATATCGTTTTCGAACGGCCGCACGACCTGTCCCTTTTCTTGCAGGTGGTCTTTAACTTGTTTGACTGTGTATTCGCCTCTGTGGAACTGCAACATGTTAGTCACTATAACCATGTTGGGAATGAAAGTAGAATGGATACTCACCATTCCAGCACCCAACGCAGCATCCGTCTTCGTCTTGGCAAACACCTCTTCGAAATGACCGGGGTGTCCTGCGCCACTACTCGCGATAACAGGGATCTTGATCGCGTCTTTGACGTCGTTGATGAGCTCTGTGTCGAATCCACTGTTGCTTCCGTCTTTGTCGATGCAGTTTAACAGGATCTCTCCTGCGCCCATGGCTTCGACTGCGGTGACGAGTTGGCGGACGTCGAAGTCGCGGCCCTCGCGTCCGCCCTTGATGGTGCATTGGTACCAGCAGTATTCCTCGCCGTTGGGACCTGGAGTTGTGGTTTTGATAGTGTGGTGGGGAGTCGCGTCGGGCGAGGGGACGTATACGCGCTTGGGGTCTACGCTGATGACGACGGCTTGTCTGCCGTAGGCAGATGAGATGGTTTCTATGGCCGTGGCGCCAGAGAGTTTGCTGCCTCGCGCGTAGTATTCCTCGGCTGCGGTGACGGCGTCAGAGCCTATGCTTACTTTGTCCGCGCCGGACTTGAAGTACATGGTCGCGATGTCAAGAGCAGAGATCTTGCTTCCGTCTGTGTCTACCGTGTCGCGTATGCCTCCACCGATCGTCAGAGGCACGAAAACGGTTTCGCTGGTTCGGCGCAGAATCTCGAGCATGGGTGTGTCGGCTACGGGGCAGTTGCGGAAGGATGTGATGTTCAAGAAAGTGACTTCGTCGGCGCCTTGTTCGTAGTATTTCTTAGCCATTTCGACGGGCTTGCCTAGGTTGCGCACTCCGCCGCCGGCTCCTTCCTTTTCGCGGACATCGTATTGGTCGCCTTTTGTTACTACGAGGTCTCCTTGGTCGTTGGTTCGTACGTCGAGACAGGCGATGACGCGTCTTGTTAGGCCTTCTTTTGTTTCGGCGGCTGATGGCTTCTCCGGTAGCTTCTGTGATATGTTGCCATCCAACCAAGCCTTTAGGACGCGTAGACCTGCTGCGCCGCTCTTCTCAGGGTGGAACTGTGTGGCGAAGATGTTTCCCTTTGCGACTGCGCCGATGAACTCCTCGTCGCCGTACCGTGCTGTAGCGACTGCCCAGCCATCCTTCTCTAACAGACCCTCCTCATATATCGCGGCGTAGGAGTGGACATAGTAGTATTTCGACGTCGGTCGCAGCCCGTACAATGAGTCATCCGTGACTTCTCCGGTGCGCGATGTGTTTGCGCTGTTCCATCCGATGTGCGGTACGCTCTTGTCTGCGTCCTGGAACTTCCGTAATCGCATAGGGATTACCCCCAGACCCTTCACCTCAGGACTCTCCTCCGAGCCTTCAAACAATGCCTGCACACCGACGCATATTCCCATGAAAGGTTTCCCCGCCCTGATGTGTTCGCGGATGGGTTCGACGTAGCCGGCTTTCTCTAGCTGGGACATGCAGTGGCCGAAGTGGCCGACGCCGGGAATAATGAGTTTCTAGGGGCGATGCTGCATCAGCACTTGTCAATTGTTGCGCGCGTCTTGGTGAGAGGGCGGTGGTACCTCGGCAGAGGGCACGTCCGCGGGCGTCTTGACCCATTCGACGGTGTAGCCAACCTTCTCGATGGCATTGACGAGGGAGCGGACGTTGCCGGCGACGTAGTCGAGCAAGTGAACTGTCGGCATATTCGTGGATGCGTTCAGAGGAATGACTGTAGGATGTTTGACTCGAAGAGTGAAAAGTAAATTGGATGCACCCCACGCGTCATTGGAGGGGCAGTCGCGCTACTGCTAGCGCCCGCTGCACCCCTGTCAAATAATTCTTTGGATCTTCATCGTCGTCGCGAAGCCATCGCAAGCACTCACGACCCACCACCCACGACAATCCCATTACAACCTCGTCAATATGGTGCGCAAACTCAAGCATCATGAGCAGAAGCTCTTGAAGAAGGTATGAATCACCTGCTCCACTCCACCACCGTTGCGCATCGCCGTCGGGACCGCCGCGCGAACAGCCGCTATTCTCGCCATGCCCAGCGGCGCTCTCTCCTGTACATGGAGAGACAACGACTTATTAAGAGGCACTAACACTTTTGACAGGTCGACTTCAACACCTACAAAAGCGATAATGACCACCGAGAAGCCGCCGTCATGCGCCGCTACGCAATCCAAGGACGCGACGACTACCGAAAATACAACCAGCTCGCCGGCTCATTGCGACAACTTGCACACAGAATCGCCAATCTCGACCCATCAGATCCCTTCCGCGCCAAGCAAGAGGATCTGATACTGGAGAAGCTGTTCTCGATGGGCTTGCTAGGTACTGGTGGCGGCGGCCGTGGAAAACTATCCGATGTCGAGCACAAGCTTACAGTGAGCGCATTCGCACGGAGGAGATTGCCTGTCGTCATGACCCGGCTACGTATGGCGGATCATGTACAATCTGCTGTCACACTCGTTGAACAAGGGGTAAGCACACTGGACGTCGAACATGATCTTTATAGACCTGGCCTCTTTAGACACAATCAGGAACTAACAGACACACAGCATGTAAGAGTTGGAACCGACGTCATCACAGACCCAGCGTATCTGGTCTCGAGGAATATGGAAGATTTCGTCACATGGGTCGATTCCTCCAAGATTAAGCGCAACATCATGAAGTACCGCGACAAGCTGGACGATTTCGAACTCGAGGCCCTATGAGATTTCCGTTTCTTTATTTGTATGGCGTTTGTGGATACAGCATTTGAAGGCGTTACGACATACTCGCGATATCCAGCTATGGCAAAAATTGATCTTTGTTCTTCCACTTATACCTGCCATCGCAATTCAAGTACGCAGCGTATCAGATGATACCACGTCTCATCCTACGAGAATGAGCGAATGCGATCACATGTCCTTTCTCAAGGGCGTTCGCATACGAGAACAGAGCTTGGAAGAGATGCATTGGATGGATGGCACACCATGCGCTCGGGGGGACACTAAAAAACCCACAGCAATGCGAACTCCAGTGCGTAATCCTCCGCTGACTGTTCCGCACACAGGACAACGATAGCCAACACCGGGTATACTAAGTCGGCATTGGCTATGTTTTTCCGACTGAAGGAGCCGTGACCAATCATGTTCCCTCACTGACGCCATACGACATGCAGTTCTTTACCCAAACCGGCAATGACAGTGCTTATGCTCATATCGGTACAACGCTCCCAAGTGTACTAGAATTTTGAGACGCTTGCATGTGCATAAGTGCCATGTCGCTATCTCCACGCATGGGTGGGGATGTTTGGGGTGAATTCCGGGGTAGCTGACGGATCACACTAGGAACAGCGGGACGGTATTTATGACAGTGCTGATCCTCCAGCTCTGGATTCGGATATTTTTCAGTACTTCGTAGTACTCTTCTCCATTGTCGCTTGCTACGCTATGGCTGCGAAAGGAGACCGCGAGCCCTCGGTGGCACACATCGAAGCGCTCGAGCACAGCACGAATACATCGGATCACGACAATTACATCTCCAGCAATGACGCCAACGAAGAGATCATCCGCCATCTACAAACCACCGGTGAAGATGTCGGCATGACCTGTGTGTAATGCCCAACATCCGGACTGGCCACCAGTCATATCTAACTCATTCCAGTTCGCACATTGATGGCCGCCGTGTCTATGGCCATGTGCTACAACGCCTACCTCTTTACCCTCCTCATCCCACCAGCGATCCTCACGTATATCAATGCCGATCTTGGTCCAGATCCTAGATACACCTGGATTACGATATCGTGGAACCTTGGTGGCGCGATGTTTGTCACCGTTGGTGGACGACTTTCAGACATCTTTGGCAGACGATGGTTCTTCATCGCCGGAGCTATCATTCTCATCATCGGCAGTATCGTTTCAGCAACCGGACAAAGCATCAACCAGATGATAGCCGGCGGTGCTTTGTTTGGCTGCGGTTCAGGCTTCCTGGAGATGGCCTTTGGTGCTGTCCAAGAGATCGTGCCGAGCAAATATCGTCATGTTACCATTGGGTTGTTCGACGCTGCTTCCATCATAGCGCAGATTATGCCGTTGGTCAGTTGGGTCATCATCAAGCAGACGGGCAACTGGCGCATCTGCTACTATGTTATGATAGGCTTCCAGGCTATTAACCTTGCCCTTCTGATCTTGTTCTACCACCCGCCATCCTGGAAGGACAAGAAGGCTGAACATGGTAAGACTGCTGGACAGCTTCTACGCGAATTCGACTGGCTGGGTCTCTTTCTATTCCTGGCTGGGTGTACACTATTCATCGTTGGTGTCAGCTGGGGTGGATCTCAGGCTCCTTGGGTTTCTGCTACAGTTCTCGGGCCTATCATCATCGGACTAGTGACCTTGATCGGTCTTGGATTCTACGAGGCCTACTATAATCTGACGGCACCACTTTTTCCGCCGCGTCTTTTCAGAGCACTTCGCCACTTTACCGTGCCGATGTTAGTCATGGCCATAGGCGGGTATGTTGCTCCACTTGACAATAAGGCCTATGCTAACGAATTACAGAATGCAATACTACTCGAACGCAACTCTGTGGCCACGCCTATCCCAACTCATCTACGCCACCGACGAGATATCCAAAGGCTTGTATGCCGAAGTCCTACCTCTCGGAACCATCATCGGTGGCATCATTGTGGCTTTCAGCAAGGTCATCGGACACCAACGTTGGGTCATAATGTTCGCCGTCGCGTTACAGACAGCCTGCGTCGGCGCCATGTCCACATCTACAATGGACAATCCCGTCAAGTCAATCATCCTTACAGTCATCATCTCGACATGTACCTCTGTCAACCTCTTGAACGGCATGGTCTTGGTAGGCTTCGGAATCGTATATCAGGAAGATATAGGCACGGCAGCCGGTCTTGCGGGAACCTCTCGTCTACTTGCTGGCGCTGTCGCTACCGCCATCTTTGGAAACGTTACGAACAACAAGTACGGAGACGCCTTACCTGCGCGCGTTCGTGCTAATCTTGCCCCCTTCAATCTCTCCTCGGATATCGTCACTAGGTTGATCACCGCGGCGAGAGCGAACACAGCTGCCGGGTACCAAGCTATCCCAGGTATAACTCCTGCTATTCGAGCTGCAGCCAGTTTAGGGAATAAGCAAGCATACTTGGAGGGTGCGCATTTGTCGTATCTAGTGGCCTTGGCGTTCGGTCTGCTGGGAGTGGTCGCCGCGTTCTTCATTCCGTCGGTAGACAAGAGAAAGTACACCAGTAAGACCGTTGCTGTACAGAGACGCGACAGGAAAGAGTTGCAGGAAAAGAAGGTCGCGGGGACTGTAGGGCCATGAGTTCGTTTGCTCGTCGAGCTGCGTCCTTGTGAAAAGTTATACATCAGCAATTACATGCGAAGTATTACCGCACCATCTACATAACATTAGTGTCGCTTTCAAAAGACACGATCCCATGCTCAATCTTTCTTCTCGCTCGCATTTGCACCAATCTCGACATCCGTCTTCGCCCAGTATTTGCTAAGATCTCCAACAGGCGGACATACAGACCAGCGCATCTCTGCAGCCATAATGACGAAGAGCATGTACCAGCCCAGAAGGCCTACTATGAACAGGAGCGCTCCACCAGCCTGTACGCATCAGTAATGACCCCTCAAAAGTGCCAGAGTAACTCACCTTCTGCAACTTCAACGCCTTATCAAAATTTCCCGTACTCAACGCCCAGTACGCTCCACTCAACACCCAAGCCCCGACCGTCACAAACCCGAAGATACCCGCAAAGACCATGTTGATCCGGATAGTAAACAGCCAAAACGTTGCTAGCGCAAACCCCCACACAAGCAAATACAACGCAATGACCGCGTTCATCTCCTTGCTCACCATTCCTGCCGCTGCATCGCCAGTCGGTGAATAGGCGGCGGCGAGACCGAGGCTGGGCAGTTGCAACATACCGAAGGAGAGCCAGAAGACGGCGAAGAGACCGCATACCATCATGGGGAAGAATTGGGCTTGGATCCAGAGGAAGATTGTGGAGAGGGTTAGGAGGAGGGGGCCTGTGAAGAAGAATATGCCGCTGCAGGGGGATGGGGGTTAGTATGGGGTGGAGTTGGGAT
>Ga0265780_10007402_pt1 | contig 13500 bp, 8 predicted proteins | sample P1T30metagenome_FD_192432 | JGI IMG/M metagenome (GOLD analysis project Ga0265780, IMG submission 192432) | Plant litter microbial communities from East Loma Ridge, Irvine, California - P1 T30 | ecosystem: Environmental > Terrestrial > Plant litter > Unclassified | place: USA: California... | reverse complement strand
GTTGACCAGGATCGAGCCGTCGACATACACGTGCACCAGCGCGCCGGCCTGGTTCAGGTGGGTGACGTTGAAGGCGATGCCGAACTTGAGCGGCGTGAGCGCCAGGCCTTTTTTCAGTACGGGGCTGGTGCGGTTGTAGCCGGCGATCGCGGCGCGGCGCGCGCGGTAGTTGCTATCGGCCTCCAGCTCGGCCACCAGTTCGTGGAGCACGTTGTCGACGATCTGCTGGCCGAACGGCGTGACGTTGCGTTCGTCGTTGCCATAGAAATTCAGGCGCCGGATGTCGAGCGCATCGCGGCCGAGGTTGCGCGCGATCTCGTCGATCACGTATTCGATGGCGATCGCGCCTTGCGGTCCGCCGAAGCCGCGAAAGGCCGTATTCGACTGGGTATTGGTCTTGCCGCAGGCGGCGCGGATGTCGACGTCGGACAGGTAATAGGCGTTGTCGAAGTGGCAGACGGCGCGCGTCGCCACCGGCCCGGACAGGTCGGCCGAGTAGCCGGCGCGGGTGACCATGTCGACCTTCGCGGCCAGGATGCGGCCGTCGTCGTCGTAGCCCACCTGGTAAGCGTAATGGAAGCAGTGGCGCTTGCCGGTGACGAGCATATCGTCGTCGCGGTCGGCGCGCAGCTTGACCGGGCGCCGCGTCGCCACGGCGGCGATGGCGGCGCTGGCGGCCCACAGCGCCGACTGCGATTCCTTGCCGCCGAAGCCGCCGCCCATGCGGCGGCATTCGACCGTCACGTGGTGCGAATGCAGGCCGAGCGCGTGCGCGATCACGTGCTGCATCTCGCTCGGATGCTGGGTCGAGCAATAAACATGCATGCCGCGGTCCTCGCCCGGGATCGCGTAGGCGATCTGGCCTTCGAGGTAGAACTGTTCCTGGCCGCCGACGTACAGCTCGCCCTCGACCGTGTGCGGCGCGCGCGCGAACGCCTGCTGCGCGTCGCCGCGCGCCAGGCGCATCGGCGGCAGCACGTACGACCCGGCGGCGCGCGCCGCCTGCGGCGTCAGGATGGCCGGCAGGTCGTCGTAGTCGACCATGGCCAGGCGCGCCGCGCGGCGCGCGTTGTCGTGGCTGTCGGCGACCACGATGAAGACCGGCTGGCCCACATACTGCACCAGGCCGTCGGCCAGGATCGGATCGTCGTGGATGATCGGGCCGCAATCGTTCAGGCCCGGGATATCGGCCACCGTGAGCACCGCCACCACGCCGCGGCTGGCGCGCACCGGCGCCAGGTCGAGCGCGCGAATGCGGGCGTGGGCGCGCGCCGACAGGCCGAGGGCCGCGTGCAGCGTGCCGGCCAGTTCGGCGATGTCGTCGGTATAGGTGGCTTCGCCGCGCACATGCAGCTCGGCCGACTCGTGCTTGCGCGCGCGGCCAACCTCGGCCCAGTTGTCCACGCTTGCGATCCCGGCGTCGTTCATGTCCCTCTCCTCACGCGCGCGCGAACGGCGCTCGAAACACATTCGCGGCGGCGGCCGGCAGCGGATCGTCGACGCGCGTCTCGAGCCAGAAGCGGCGCAGCAGGTTCTGCGCGGCGCGCATGCGGTAGCTGCCCGATGCGCGGGCGTCGGACAGCGGCGCGTAATCGTCGCCGAGGGCCGCCATCGCGCTGCGCACGGCGGCTTCGCTCCAGGCCTGGCCCAGCAGCGCAGCCTCGGCGCGGGCGGCGCGCCTGGGCGTGGCGGCCATGCCGCCGAAGGCGATCCGCACGGCGGCGATGGTGTCGCCATCGAGCGTCAGCGCAAATGCGGCGCACACGGCCGAGATGTCCTGGTCGAAGCGCTTGGCCAGCTTGTAGGTGCGAAAACGCAGTCCGGCACGCGACAGCGGCACCCGCACCGCCTTCACGAATTCGGCCGGGCGCAGGTCTTTCTGCTGGTAGCCCAGATAGAAATCCTCGAGCGCCAGCACGCGCACGCCCTCGTCGCCTTGCAGCACGACCTGGCTGCCGAGCGCGATCAGCCACGGCATCGAGTCGCCGATCGGCGAACCGTTGGCGACATTGCCGCCCAGGGTGCCGGCATGACGGATCGGGAGCGAGGCGAAGCGCTGCCACAGTTCGGACAACTCGGCCGGATAGCGCTGGCACAGCGCCGCATACGCATCCTGCAGCGAAACGCCGGCGCCGATCTCCAGCATGCCCTCGTGTTCGCTGACAGTCTTGAGCGCGTCGACCTGGCCGAGATAGATGACGTCGCCCAGCTCGCGCAGCTGCTTGGTGACCCACAGGCCGACGTCGGTCGATCCGGCCAGCATGACCGCGGCCGGATGGGCCGCCCGCAGCCGCACCAGCTCGTCCAGCGTGCGCGGCATGTGGAACTGCCGGCCGTGGGCGCTGTAGCTGACACCGTGGCTGCGCTGCAGGCCGCGCAGGCGCCCGGCCAGCGCCACGCGGTCGAAACCGACCGCCGGCAGCTCGCCCATGCGGCGCGCCGCGTCGATGATCGGGCGGTAGCCGGTGCAGCGGCACAGGTTGCCCGACAGCGCATCGTCGATCTGGCAGCGGGTGGGCTGGCGCCCTTCCTGCTCGAGGTACATCCCCCACAGCGACATCGCGAAACCCGGCGTGCAGAAGCCGCACTGCGAGCCGTGGCACTCGACCAGCGCCTGCTGCACCGGATGCAGCGCGCCATCGGGCCGGGCCAGGTCCTCGACCGTGAACAGCGCCTTGCCGTCGAGCGTGGGCACGAACTGGATGCAGGCGTTGAGCGGCTTCAGCCGCACCTCGCCATTCTCGAGCGCGCCGACCACCACCGTGCAGGCGCCACAGTCGCCCTCGGCGCAGCCTTCCTTGGTACCCGTGCAGCGCAAGTCCTCCCGCAGGTGCTGCAGGATGGTCTGCGTCGGCGCGGCGCCATGCAGTTCGCGGACTTCGCCGCGGAAGAGGAATCGGATCGGTTCTGACATGCCTGCCTGGTATCTGTGCGTTCGCTGTTCGCCAAGGGCGCAAGGCTACCACCCGGCGCCCTCCCGCTTATCATCCCATGCTGATATCCATTATCAGCGATATCCAATACCAGAGACACCCTGCCGGGGGTGCTCCGGCGCAGCCTACTCCCCGCAAGAATGCGCCTTTTTCCAGTGATTGGCGATATCGATCCTGCGCGCGACCCAGACGCGCTCGTGCCGCTGGACGTAATCCAGGAAGCGCGCCAACGCCGCCGCCCGCCCGGGACGGCCGGCAAGGCGGCAGTGCAGGCCGACCGACAGCATCTTGGGCCGGTCCAGGCCATCCGGATCGCCCTCCGCGTAGAGCACATCGAAGGCGTCCTTCAGGTAGTCGAAGAACTGGGCGCCGGAATTGAAGCCCTGGCTGGTGGCGAAGCGCATGTCGTTGGTGTCGAGCGTGTACGGCACCACCAGGTGGGGCGTGCCGTCGACCCGCTGCCAGAACGGCAGGTCGTCGCCATAGTGGTCGGCGTCGTAGGCGAAACCGCCGTGTTCGACCACCAGCCGGCGGGTGTTGGGGGAATCGCGTCCGGTGTACCAGCCCTGCGGCGCGGCGCCGGTCAGCTCGCGAAAGATCGCGACCGCCGCCTGCAGGTGGGCGCGTTCGGTGGCCTCGTCCATCGTCTGGTACGAGATCCAGCGCAGGCCGTGGCAGGCGATCTCGTGGCCCAGCTCGGTGAACGCCGCGACAGCGTCGGGATGGCGCTGCAGGGCCTGGGCCACGCCGAACACGGTCAGCGGCAGGGCGCGCTCCTCGAACAGCCGCAGCAGGCGCCACAGGCCGGCGCGCGAACCGTATTCGTAGAGCGACTCCATGCTCATGTGGCGCATCGGGAAGGCCGACGCCCCCACGATCTCGGACAGGAACGTCTCGGACGCCGGGTCGCCATGCAGCACGCAGTTCTCGGCGCCCTCCTCGTAATTGAGGACGAACTGCAGCGCGATGCGCGCGCCCCCGGGCCAGCGGGCATGCGGTGGGTTGCGGCCATAGCCGACCAGGTCGCGCGGATAGGCAGTGTGCATGGGGGCCACCAGTGGAGGAGATACGCCCGATCATATAGTGCGGCCACTGCAGCGGTATATGGGTGGAAGCATACCCGCTCTCGGCGGCCCGATATGGGGCCGCCGAGAGCGGGTATGCAGGCGTCACGCCCGCAGGGCCGCCACCAGCCGGTCGACCTGCGCCTCGGGCGTGAAGATTGCCGGCGTGACGCGCACGCAGGCGCCCGACGCCAGGCCGTCGCGCATGACGGCGAACACGCCATGCTCCTTCAGCAGCCTTTTCGACAGGGCCAGGTTGTCGGCCACCGTGGTCTTGCCGCGCAGGCGGAACGAGGCGATGGCGCTGGAAAGGCGCGGATCGCTCGACGCCAGCACCTCGACGCCGTCGATCCCGCGCGCCGCCTCGACCCAGCGGTTGCGCAGCCGCTGCAGCCTGGCCTGCTTGTTGGCGACGCCGATCTGCGCATGGATCTGCAGCGCCAGCGGCAAGGCGAGATAGGCGGCGAAGTTGACGGTGCCGGTATGCACGCGGGTGCGGATATCGTCGCCCGCCCGCTCGCCCATATGGGGATCGATGTCGGCCACCCGTCCGCGCCGGATGTAGAGGGCGCCGACACCGACCGGCGCCCCGATCCACTTGTGCAGGTTGATGCCGGCGAAATCGGCGTCCAGGTCCGGGATGCGCATGTCGAGCTGCCCGAAACCATGGGCGGTGTCGACGATCACGCCGATGCCGCGCGCACGCGCCATGCGGCTGATCTCGGCCACCGGCAGCACCATGCCGTTGCGGTGGTTGACGTGGGTGAGCAGCATCATCCGCAGCTTCGGATAACGCGCCATCGCCTGCGCATAGGCATCGATCAGCGACTGGTGCGTGGCCGCGGCCGGATCGGGCAAGGCGATCTGCACCACGTCGACGCCGCGCCGCTCCTTCAGCCAGCCCATGGTCGTGATCATATTGTCGTAGTCGACGTCGGCGCACAGCACCGTGTCGCCCGGCCGCAGGCGGTTGTAGCCGCCGATCAGCGCCTGCAGGGCCTCGGTGGCGCCGCGCGTGAGCACGATCTCGTCGCGTCCGACGCCCAGCGCCTCGGCCACCGCGCCGCGCGCGGCCTCGTACTCGGGCGGGAACGCCAGGCGGCCGTAGTAGGCGTTGCCATGGTTGACCCGCGCAGTGTGGCGCTGGCAGGCCTCGAGCACCGGGCGCGCCATCGAGCCCCAGTAGCCGTTGTCGAGCATCGCTACCTCGGTGGTGACGTCGTAGGCCGCCGCCACCCGGTTCCAGTAGGCGTGGTCCCCCGCCAGCGCCGCAGGCGACAGCCTGGGCGGCGTCAGGTCGATCGCCGCCGCCGCGCCGCTGGAGGCCAGCGGCAGCAGCGCGCCGGCGCGCAGCCAGGTGCGCCGTTGCAGATCGGGTTCGCTCAAAACTTCACCGTATAGTCGAGGTACAGGTTGCGGCCGTCGGTATCGTACGGCGCGTTGCGCGAGTAGATCAGGCCGCGGCTGGCCTGGAATACCGCCTCGTCCGGGTACTTGTCGAACAGATTGTCGACACCGAAGCGCAGCGCCTGTTTCGGCGTGACCCGGTAGCTCATGGCCACGTCGAAGAAGCGCATGGCGCCGAAGCGCTGGAAGATGTCCCCCGTCGCGTTGCCGGTGCTGTCGGTCCAGGCGCCGTAGTGGCGCAGGCGGCCCAGCGCGCTCCAGGCGCCGCGCTCGTAGGCGGCGCTGACGGTGGCCTTCTGGCGCGGCAGGCGGTCCTCGAAGATCGTGCGCTGGGTCAGGTTGGCGGCGACGCTGGTGCTGCCGGCGTCGACTTCGGTCTTGTTGTAGTTGTAGGCCAGCGTCAGATTGAGCTTGCCGTCCGCCACCCGGCTCAGGTGGCTGGCCACGATGTCGACGCCCCGTGTGGTGGTGTCGAAGTCGTTGGTGAAGTAGTTGACCGAGGTATAGCGCAGCGGATTGGGCATCCCGGCCGGCACCGCGAACGAGGCGGAGGTGCTGAAGCGGTCGCGCAGCGCGATCCGGTACAGGTCGAGCGATCCCGAGAAGCCCATGGCGCCCTTCCAGGTCAGGCCCAGCGACAGATTGTCCGATTCCTCGGGCGTGAGGGGCTTGGCGCCCAGCGCCTGCGCGATCGGGTCGCCCGTGGACAGGCGGCCGCTGGTGAACACCAGCAGCGTGCGGGTGTCGAGGCCCTGGCTGGTGCTGCTGGTATTGAGCTGGCCCGGCGTCGGCGCGCGAAAGCCCGTCGAATACGAGCCGCGCAGCGCCAGGCCGGGGCTGACCTCGAAGCGCGCCGACAGCTTGCCGTTGACGCTGTCGCCGAACTCCGAGAAGTCCTCGTAGCGCGCGGCGGCGCCGAGCGAGAAGCGCTCGGTGAGCGGCACTTCGACGTCGACATAGGCGGCGTAGCTGTCCTGGTCCCAGCGGCCGGCCTGACGCTCGGAAAAGCCCGGCGCGCCGTTGGCGCTCGGATCCAGGCCGAAGGCGGCGCCCGGGCCAACCGCATACGACGCCGCTTCGCCCGCGCGCACGCCGTAGCGCTCGTTGCGGTACTCGAGGCCAAAGCCGAGATTCACCGGTCGCGCCAGCGCGCCGACATCCCACTCGTAATTGAAGTTGGCGTTGACCAGCTTTTCTTCCTGCGTCAGGCGCCCCAGGTCGAAGGCGGTCGGGCTGTCCGGGCCGAGCGAGGCGTTGATCGAGTTGTGCAGGCCGTAGTCGATGCGGTTGCGGCCATACGAGGCGCTCAGGTCCCATCCCAGCGCATCGGTGAAGTGGCCGCGCAGGCCGGCCAGCACCTGCAGGTCATCCTGCTCGTTGCTGTACTGCGGGCTGAAACCGGCCGGATAGATGCTGCGCACATCCCAGCCGGGAAATGCGGCTGTTCGGTTGTACACGCTGGCGCTGGTATCGGGATTGCGCCAGTTGAAGTCGGACACCCCTTCGCTGTGGCCGAACATGGCGTAGCTGTAGGCTTGCGTCTCGCCGCCCAGGCCGATGCTGGCGTGATAACCGATACGCTGGCTTTCCAGTTCGGGCTGGCCCCAGCGCTGCACCGGGTTCGGCACCGCCAGTGCGGGATGTGCTGCCTGGAACGCGATGGCGTCCGGACGCTGGCGCGTGCGCGAGGTAGGATCCGATTTGGCCGCTTCGGCGAACAGGTTGATGCGGCCGTCGGCGCCGACGGCGAAGCCGTACCTGGCGCGCGCCGTATTCGATTTGCCGTCGTTCTCGCCGTACTGCGCGTGCTGGGCGTTGATCTCGCCGCCGAGCGTATCGTCGAGGATGATGTTGATCACGCCGGCGATGGCGTCCGAGCCATACTGGGCCGAGGCGCCGTCGCGGAGCACTTCGATGCGCTTGATGGCGCTGGTCGGGATCTGCGCCATGTCGGCCGCCTGCGAACCGCGCGCACCCAGGAAGGCGCTGCGGTGGAAGCGCTTGCCGTTGACCAGCACCAGCGTCTGGTCCGGCGACAGTCCGCGCAGGGTGGCGGGCCGCACGAACACCTGGCCGTCGGCCATCGGCAGGCGCTGCACCACATACGAGGGGACGAGCTGCGCCAGCACGTCGTTCAGGTCGGACGACTCGACCGCCGCGATCTCTTCGCGGCTGAAGACATCGACCGGGGCCAGCGTGTCGAACTGGGTGCGGTTGCTGGCGCGGGTGCCGGTGACGATCACGGCTTGCGGCCCGGCGCTCGCCAGCAGCGGCGCTTGTGCGTCAGGGGTGGTCTGGGCATGCACGCCAACCAGTGCATGGGTCACGCACAGCGCCGCGGCGCTGGCGATCTTGCTTCGTTTGATGGTCATTGCGGGTCTTCGGGTTGGATGAAAGATCGGCCTGGCGCGGCACAGTAGTGCGCGGGTTGGCAAACCGACATCCTAGAGATGCAATATTTCGTGAGTATGAATGCAGCCTGCATGACGACACCGGATGGATCATCACAGGGGATCTGCGCCGCTGCGCGCGTTATGATGCGCTTCCACCAGCCTCGTTCGACAGGGACCAAGATGGGAAAACTGACCACCCACGTACTCGACACCGCCCACGGCCGCCCCGGCGCCGGGATCGCCATCGAGCTGTTCGCGATCGGCGCCACGGGCCGCACGCATGTCAAAAGCGACGTCACCAATGACGACGGCCGCTGCGCCGGCGCGCTGCTGGAAGCCGCCGCGCTGCAACCGGGCCGGTACGAACTGGTGTTTCATGCAGGCGACTATTACGCGGCGCGCGGCGTCGCGCTGCCGGAGCCGCGCTTCCTCGACCGCATCACCCTCGCCTTCGGCATCGCCGACGCCAGCCAGAACTACCACGTGCCCCTGGTAATGACGCCGTGGTCGTACTCGACCTACCGCGGCAGCTAGCAGCTGGCAGTTGTCGGCCAGTAGCTGGCAGCAGACAGCCCGCAGCGGGCAGCGGGCAGCTAACAATATGCATGGGGCGGCCCAGTGCGTCCGGGACGCGCCGCGCCGTGAAAACACGCCCGCCTGCCCACCGCCGGACCTGCCGTTACAGCAAACCTGTCTGACAAGGAAATGTGTCAGTACAGCCACAGTCGCAGATGATTTCGGATGAAATCTCACCAAATGTCATAAATATGTTGCTGATCAAATTGCCTGCTAGATAGAATAAATTCCAATAGGAACCTACGGAAGCAGGTTCCAGGTACGGCGCTCCTGCCTGCTGCCCTGGTCAGCGCCTTTCTCTCTAGCAGCTCACGTAACACCGGTCGTACTCCCTCAAATGAACAAGAAGATCCTCGCCAGCCTGCTGGCGTTCCCCCTGCTCGCCCCTACGGTCCAAGCGCAGGACAATCCGCTCAAGATCAGCGGCTTCGGCACCTTGGCCGTGACCCGTGCCGACGACGCGCGCGCCGAGTTCGTGCGCCCGAACCAGGTCAACGGTTCGGCCGACAATTTCCGTACCGGCATCGACTCCAACCTCGGCCTGCAGGCCGATTACGCCGTCAACAGCTGGCTGTCGCTGACCGCCCAGGGCCTGGTGCGCCAGGACGCCGAAGAGCACTACGGCGCCGAACTGAGCTGGGCATTCGCCAAGTTCCGCATCTCCGACGACCTGAACGTGCGCCTGGGCCGCATCGGCCTGCCGGTATTCATGATCTCGGACTACCGCAACGTCGGCTACGCCAACACCATGCTGCGCCCGCCTGCCGAGGTGTATTCGCAGGTGCCGTTCAACAGCGTCGACGGCGCGGACGTCACCTGGCGCCACGACATCGGCAACACCAGCCTCACGTCGCAACTGGCGATCGGCGCCATCAAGACGCCGCTGGCCGGCGACCTGCACGTGCGCGGCAAGGACATCCTGGCGCTGAACGTGGTCGCCGAGAACGGTCCGTTCACGCTGCGCGTCGGCCATGCCCGCACCAAGGTCACCGTCGACGACTCGGCCTCGCTGAACAACCTGGTCGGTGCGCTGCGCGCGGCCGGCGCCGGCTACCGCCTGCCGCAACTGGGCCTGCTCGCCACCCAGATCGAGGCCAAGGGCAACAAGGGCACCTTCAGCTCGATCGGCCTGGGCGTGGACTGGAACAACTTCGTGCTCCAGACCGAGTTCGCCAAGCGCAAGACCGACACCTATATCAACGACACCAGCTCCTGGTACCTGATGGGCGGCTACCGCATCGGCAAATTCCTGCCGTATTACACGCGCGCCAAACTGAAGATCGACGGCGCCATCGAGAACACCGTGCCCGCATCCTGCCCGGCCGGCTATCCCGCCGCCTGCACCCCGACCCTGCAGCAGCTGGGCACCGGCGTGCTGCGCCTGCCGTACACCGGCGTCGGCCAGGGCGAGCAGACCACCGACACCATCGGCGTGCGCTGGGATTTCGCCCAGTCGATGGCGCTCAAGGTACAGGTCGACCGCATCAAGCCGACCGGCAATGGCCTGTTCGTCAACGCGCAACCGGGATTTTCCGGTCCGGTGACCGTTGGCGCCGTCGCCCTCGACGTCGTTTTCTGAGGGGATGAGCATGCACAAACACCTGGTGGCCGCGTTTGCGGCAATGAGCTTGGGCGCCGTGCCGGCCCTGGCCGAAGTGGTGGTCGTCGTCAACCCGAAAGCTGCTGAAAGCACGCTCTCGAAGGAACAGGTGGCCCAGTTCTTCCTCGGCCGCTCCACCGCGATGACGCCGATCGACCAGCCGGACAACGCGCCGCTGCGCGCCGAGTTCTACAAGAAGGTCGCCGACAAGGACACGGCGCAGGCCAAGGCCTTGTGGTCGAAGCTGGTCTTCACCGGCAAGGCCACGATGCCGCGGGAAGTCGCCGACAGCGCCGCCGTCAAGGCCGCCGTCGCCGCCAATCCGAAGGCGATCGGCTATATCGAGAAGAGCGCGGTCGATTCGACGGTCAAGGTCGTCTTCACGGCGCCATAAGCAGCACCAGCGGCGCCCTGCAACGAGCGCCGGACAACAGCCACGCCCGACCCGCCGCCGGCGCGCGCCGCGCGGCCGGTCGGGCAACCCTGGAGACACCATGAACATCAAGCGCAGGATCTGGGCACTGCCCGTCATTTCCGCCATCATCTTCGGCCTCGGGGCCGGCGCCAGCGTCGTCATCGCGAATGGCGCGCTGTCCTCGATCACCACCACCGAGACCGTCGACTATCCGCTGATGGATGCCTCGAAGGCGCTGGCGCTCGACATCGCCGCCGTCACCGGGGCCCTGACCGACGCCGTCACCGAAGGCGACAAGGCGCGTCTCGAGCAGGTGAACCAGCAGGCCGACAAGGTGCGCGCGGGCCTCGACCGGTTGGGCAGCATCCCCGGCCAGCAGGACGCCGGCAAGCGCTTGAAGCAGGCATTCGACGACTACTACGCCCCGGCCCTGGCCTCGGCGCGCATCATGCTCGAGATGGACCAGGGCGACCCGCAAGCCACCGTCGGCAAGATGCAGGCCGCCCTCGCCACCTTGAACACCGACCTGGCCGGGACCGCCGACGCGGCGCAGCGCCAGTTCGCGGCCGGCATCTCGGCCAGCAAGGACAGCGTGCGCAATTCGGTGATCGTGATGGTCGCCAGCGCGCTGACCGTGATCGCGGCGCTGGCGCTGGTCTCGTGGTTCGTGGTGCGCACCATCTGGCAGCAACTGGGCGGTGAGCCGGTCTACGCGCGCCGGATCGCGCAGGCGGTGGCCGCGGGCGACCTGTCGATGGAGATCCGCCTGGAAGCGGGCGACACCGGCAGCCTGCTGGTGGCCCTGAAGGACATGCGCGACCATCTGTCGAGTCTGGTGTCCGGCATCAAGACCTCGGCCGACACCATCGCCAGCGCCAGCCTCGATATCGCCAGCGGCAATGCCGACCTGGCGCGCCGCACCGAATCGCAGGCCGCCAGCCTGGACCGCACCACGCATGCGATGGACGAACTGACCGGCGCCGTGCGCCAGAACGCCGTCAACGCCAGCCAGGCCAATGCCCTGGTGGAGAGCGCCAGCAGCATCGCCACCCGCGGTGGCGAGGTGGTCAATGACGTGGTGACGACGATGGGCGACATCGACGCGTCGTCGAAGAAGATCGTCGACATCATCGCGACCATCGACGCCCTGGCTTTCCAGACCAATATCCTGGCGCTGAACGCGGCGGTCGAAGCGGCGCGCGCCGGCGAACAGGGCCGCGGCTTCGCCGTGGTGGCGAGCGAGGTGCGCACGCTGGCGCAGCGTTCGGCCGCCGCCGCGAGAGAGATCAAGGAACTGATCGGCGACTCGGTGGCGAAGGTCGGCGCCGGCAGCGCGCTGGTGGGCCAGGCCGGCGCGACGATGGAACAGATCGTGGACGCGGTGCGCAAGGTGCAGACCATCATGCTCGAGATCCGCGACGCCGGCGCGCGCCAGCATGCGGGGATCGAGGACATCGGGCGCGCGATCGGCAGCATCGACGAGATGACGCAGCAGAACGCGGCGCTGGTCGAGCAGGCCTCGGCGGCGGCCGAGTCGCTGACCGGACAGACCGGCGAGCTCACCGGCGCGCTGGCGGTGTTCAAGCTTGCGCAGGCGTCGGCCCAGCGTGACATCGCGCCAAAGGCGCGTGTTGCAATTGCCCGCTGAACCAGCAATCCCAGCGATACCGGGGCCGATCCGTTGTTGAATGGCCCTGGTTTTCAATCCGACCATGACCGTAATCGCTTTACCAAGACAGTTTCAATGCGGTCAACCCCTCTCACTCTACGCACGTCAACGCATGCGCACCGGTTCCGGGCGATTCTGCCCCGATGCCAATTCGTCCACGTGGTACGGACGCATCTGACCCGCACCAAATCCTTTACAAATTTAGTGCCCGTAGGCATCATCCGTTGAATCCGCCGGCTTGCCCGACGCCCTTGTCGCTTCCCTGAGGTCCCTACACGGTTCATATGGCAGCAGTCCTTCCCAACACGACCACCGGCACCGTGCTGCCGGGCCTGGCGCGCGCGCTGATTCAGGCCAACCGCTTGAGCACCGTGCAGGCGGATGCGCTGCACAAGAAGGCGGTCCAGGAAAAGACCACCTTCATCGACGCCCTGCTCGCCAGCGGCGCGATCGAGCCGCGCATGCTGGCCGCCTTCTGCTCCGAGACCTTCGGCTATCCGCTGATCGACCTGTCGGCGTATTCGCCGGCCTTCCTGCCGGCCAGCGCCATCGACGCCAAGCTGATGCAGGCCCAGCGCGTGATCGCGCTCGCCAAGCGCGGGAACAAACTCTCGGTCGCTTTGTCCGACCCGACCAATAGCCAGGCGCTGGACCAGATCAAGTTCCAGAGCGAGGCGACGGTGGAGCCGGTGATCGTCCCCCACGACGCCCTGCTGGCGATGCTGGCGGCGATCGCCAAGGGCGCCGAACAGGACCTGAGCGACCTGGCCGGCGACGATGGCGATATCGAATTCGCCGAGGACGACAAGCAGGCCGCGCCAGCTGCCGAAGCGGCGAGCGACGTCGAGGACGCGCCGATCGTGCGCTTCCTGAACAAGATCCTGATGGACGCGGTGACGATGGGCGCCTCGGACATCCACTTCGAGCCCTACGAAAAATATTACCGCATCCGCATGCGGGTGGACGGCGTGCTGCGCGATATCGCCACGCCGCCGCTGTCGATCCGCGAAAAGCTGGTCTCGCGCATCAAGGTGCTGGCGCGCCTGGACATTTCCGAGAAACGCGTGCCGCAGGACGGCCGCATGCGCCTGATCATGTCGGCCACCCGCACCATCGATTTCCGGGTCAGCACGCTGCCCACGCTGTTCGGCGAAAAGACCGTCATGCGTATCCTGGACGCGACCCAGGCCCAGATGGGCATCGACGCGCTCGGCTACGATGCCGACCAGAAGGCGCTGCTGCTCGACGCCATCACCCGCCCCTACGGCATGGTGCTGGTGACGGGGCCGACCGGTTCCGGCAAGACGGTGTCGCTGTACAGCTGCCTGAACCTGCTCAACAAGCCGGGCATCAATATCTCGACCGCGGAAGACCCGGCCGAGATCAACCTGCCCGGCGTGAACCAGGTCAACGTCAACGACAAGGCCGGCCTGACCTTCCCGG
>Ga0265780_10007401_pt1 | contig 13501 bp, 7 predicted proteins | sample P1T30metagenome_FD_192432 | JGI IMG/M metagenome (GOLD analysis project Ga0265780, IMG submission 192432) | Plant litter microbial communities from East Loma Ridge, Irvine, California - P1 T30 | ecosystem: Environmental > Terrestrial > Plant litter > Unclassified | place: USA: California... | reverse complement strand
TCACCTGCGAAGGGACCACGGCAGCGCCGTTCAATGTGTCGTTTGAAAGCACGTTCGTCAGCGATGTGCCGCCCGTGTATCCGTTTACGGAAGTTCCGATGTCATTCAAGGCGTCGATCACTGGGGCGGTGATAACCACTGTTGCAGTGGCGTTAGCACAATTAGATGGACTTACATTAGCATTTGTAGTTGGATTTGCTTCGCATAATTGATACGTAATACTATAAGTTCCAGCTGTGGTATACGCAGCTACAGTTACAACTCCGTCAATGTTTATGCTAAGAGGTCCTGTAGTTAATGGAGTTACATTTGTATTTGCTATAGTTGCAGCAACTCCACCTAATGTATCATTTGCTAAGGCGTTTACTGCTGTAACTGCTAAATTTCCTGAAACAACGGTAACTGGACCATCGTTTACAGCAGCAATTGTATTTGAAACGACGATTGTCGCTATCGCCGTATCGCAATTTGTTCCGTTTGGAGCAACTTCGCAAATTTGATAGGTTATTGGATACGATCCAGAAGGTAATCCTGCAGGAACTGTGATGAATCCGCCTGAATTTATGGTAAATCCTGTTGGTGGCGTAACCAAAGAAACAGATACTGTTGTGGAAGTCACACTATTAGCAACACCACCATTTGTATCATTTCCAAAGACAGAAGTCGCAAGAGTTCCTCCTGTATTTGTACTATTAAATGTGTCATTAACGGCATCCATACCTGGTTGAATACATAGGAATGTATCATCTACGTGACCATAATTTCCTACGTAAACTCTATATTTATAAGTTCCGGCTGGTAAGAATCCAGAAGTTCCACTTACATAATACCAGTTATTTTTGGGAGTTGCAGTTGTAAAAGACTGGGTTGTTGAAGAAGCAACTATTTGATTTGTGCTGTTTAAAATTTCAACTCTTCCGTCCCAAGCCACGTAATTTCCAGTTCCGCCTTCTCTATTTGCCAGCCAAGCCGAGAAAGTAAATTTTGAAGCATAATTAAGGGTAAATGTCTGTGTTGGATAATCTGGTGCATTTGCAATATCTAAATATTGGTAGCCATTACCGTGGGCATTGTTTGGTCCACTTGAATATTCGGTTCCATTTACTCTAATGATATTTAATGGGTGACCATTTTGAGTTGCCCAGCCTTGATAAGGCGAATTATAAATGTTATTATTATTTATAACTGTCTGAACTGGTGTCTCAAAACTTGGGTTTACCAATACATTGACGCAGGGACAGGTTTCTGAAGTAAAATCTCTTTCGGTAGAAGCTACTCCATTACAAACAACGGGTAAAACATATCGAACTCGAACCGTTCCAACGCCAGTAAATGTTAATGTATTTCCTGATATTGTTGCAAACTGTCCTCCACTAATAATTGAAAGCGTTCCTCCATCTGGAGACGGGCTCAATACTAAACTGCTACCCACGCAATAATTACCATCGCTTTCTGCTAAACCAACTGGCTGTATTACCGGAATTGATTCAGCACCACAGATCTGCACAGGAGGAGTATTAAATGTGTATGTTGTTTCTTCTTGATCTAGATTGCTATTATTTCCCATACTTCCGCTTACACGGTGACCGACGTATCCAAAAGTTGGAGAACAATTTCTTATTACCATTGATGTGTGCCCGCCTGTTTCTACTGTTAAAATTAAATCACCAGTCGTAAGTCCGTTAGGGATTGAAGGATTTTTGTCAACGGTTCCACCACCAAGCGAATATCGCGTGTCTTGCCCAAAAGAATAAACATTTTTTGCCGTATTTACAACGTTCATACCAGCATAGGTATTATCATGTTCTTGAGGGCTAAACCATTTAATATTGCTCATCACTTGACCTGCCGCAGAATCATATCTTGGTTGTATCCAAGAGGTTCTTTCTGTTGTAGTCCAATCTCCTAATTGTAAATTAGTGTTTTTTCCGATAGCAAATAGTCTGTTATCAGTTGACAATACATAATAAGCTCTTGTGTTCGTAGTTCCTGTTGCGCCGATCATTTTTGGCGTAACTCCCATTGGCAAATTAATTTGGATTGCTTTTGTCTGATTTGCAACCAAAACTCCTCCTCCTCTATATACATTTGTTCCCCAAGCAAAGACGGTTCCGTTAGATTTTAAAGCCATTAAAGTTCCAAATGCACCTCTACAAGCTACAACTCCTGTTAACGGAGTTCCGGATTCTTCCAAGACTCTATGCCATATTGTACCATCGGTGGCATTAACATCTGTTCCTCTGGTCGTTGCGTTTTGAGACATTACCCAAACATCTCCAGAACAAGTTGTAAGAGCAAGGGTTTGATAAGTTGCAAATATCATTTTAACATCAGCTGGAGTTACTCCGGTTGGTAAACCATTTGCGTTTCCGCCGATTGTTAGTTTCTGAAAATTAGTGTCTGGAACAATAAAACCTGCTGCTCCCGAAGTTCCCCAAGCAAACAGACCTGTAGTCGTTAACAAAACCCCTTGAGTTCTGGTATTAGAGTTACTCGCTAAGGCGGCTTTTAAAGGTGTTCCTGTTAACGCTGGATAATTCGCCTGAGTAATATTTGTTGGTACCAAAAGATTTCCTCCTGTACTAGACATCCTTTCGCCCCAAGTTTGAAAGACTCCTGTTGAAGTTCTAACGATCGTCGAGTGAAATGACGAGATATAATTATCATATTCTATTGTCGCCGCATTGTTATCTGAATCTGTTCCAAAATTCTGCAAATCAGTATTTGGACAACCAACTGGTGGCACCGCACATTGCGAATATCCAGTTGTGGTAATTAATGAAAACGCAAAAATTAGGCTAACCAAGAGTTGCCTAACATTTAATCCAGCGTATTTTGTAAAGTAATTTTGTATCATCGCTTTGCTTAATTTATTATTTGGGGAAGATTGTAACATTGCACTTGATTATTTACATCAACAAAGTCAAACATCAGATAAGCTTCTTCTTTTGCAACGCCTGATAATTTATACTTTAAAATTTGCGTTCCTTCTTTTAGGGTAATTTCCGTTTGAAGTGGTTTTGCAATAATTTCAGAACCAATTCCTGCCACCATCACATCCGGAGAATTAAATTTAGCCGAATTACCTGTAGCAAAACTTACATTCACAGGAACCGAAACAATGATATTATCAGAATTTCTTCCTTTTTGAATTTTTTCTGAAAAAGTAACTTTCGAGAAATCAAAAACCATTTTCACGGCGCTCACCTCAACGGTCATATTTTCATCAAATGCGGCGTGAGAACATTCTTCGGAGTGTTTTTTAACTTCTATGAATTTTACTCCATAAGTTCCTGGCTTTTCAAAAACATAATCATTGATTTGATTTCCGTTTAAATAAGCAGGCGAAGTTCCTCCAGATTTATCGCTGACAACCCAATTAACCGAGTTATCAATTGTTCCAAAATCAATCTTTTGCCCGTAAGCGATTGTTTTAAACGGAGCCTTAACCCCAAAATTTGCCTGAGCAAATGTGCTAGACGTAAAAAATGTCAATAGAAGAAAGGAAAGAAATAACCCGAAAGTGAAATTTTTATTTGCTTCTGAAAAAATGTAATTCTTGCAGTTCATAATAAAATGAATTTGTTTGTAATGAAAATTGAAAGAAGGAAAGAATTAATGGGCATCAAAAAACACGAAAAGACATGCAAAGTTGATCTAGGTCTATAAATTAGATCAGATCAATTGCAGCTATTGATGTTTTTTGAAGTAAATGTAGTGGCGTTCCAATTTGGGGAAATCGGTCACGCAAAGCGTAGTTTTTTATCATATATGTGGTATTTAGAATCTTTAGTAGTCTGATTATAAAGGGGGTTCAGACTAGGTTAAATTCGCCACGAAGATCAACATTAACATTATCTTAAGATGTAGAATATTTATTATTTGGTTGTAGAATTAATTCTACAAATCTTGTAGAAATTGAATTCCGCTAGAGAATCGGTTATTTGTTCATTTATTTTCGTAATATTGAAACTTATAAGGACTTAGATAAATTTTACCACAAGATTTATCTGACATAAGTATGCAACCCCAAAAACGCTACATATATATACTACTTATTATTTGCCATTCGATATTAGCTCAAAAATCTAATTCGAACTACACTGCTCTATGGCATTCTGCAGACGACAACACACTTCCCCAAAATAGCGTAAAATCTATCGCGAAAGACAATTCGGGCTACATTTGGCTTGCCACAGAAAATGGCCTTGTGCGTTATGACGGACAGCATTTTAAAACTTTTAATTCAGAAAATAGCATTGGAATAAAAAGCAATCGAATGCGATATTTTTATGGGAATCCAAATTTAGACACAATTTACATCAGAAATGATATCGGTCAATATTTCACGATTATAAACCGGCAGTTTAAATTTATTCAAGAGGAAAAAATTCTTGCCAAATTCAAGTCAAGTTATACTAAAAACAAAAAAACAGGAACTTTAATCGAGGACCAGAAAATACATTTAAAGAATTACGATTATTATAGAATCACAGCAGATTCCATTCTATTTTTAAGTAGTAAGAACAAAACCTTATTTGAAACGCCAAAATTTTCAGCGAACAAACATTTTGTATTCAACACGTCTGGACGATTGTTTATTTCAGAATATGGAAATCAGTATTTTTCGCTAGTTCACAACAAGTTTTACATCCATACTTTTGATTTTAAATTTGTTATTGATCAAATTTTCCGTAACGATTTAATGCAACAAAGTCTTATCCAATCTGGCGAAAATTTGTATTTCTTACAGTTTAAAAATGGCAAATTAATCCCTAAATTAGTTTATACTAATTTCAATAAAAAAGACAATATTAACTGTTTTTTTTATGACGAAAATTCAAAAATCTTATATTTAGGGAGTACCTCGAAAGGACTTTTAATCATAAAAGAAAAAGGCTTTAAAGCTTTAGAAGGAAAAAACGAAAACGGCGTTTATTATGCTCTAAATCCTGATGTTGATTCAAGAATTTTAGCAACAAGTGGTGAGATTTTCAATGACGAAAAATCTTTCGATAAAATCGTTTTAAATCCAATAAACGACGGTTATATTTTAAGAAAAGATCGCAACGGAAATCTTTGGACAAAAGCAAACAACGTATTAATTTGCCACACAAAAGAATCAAATTTCAAGAGAAGCAGACACTGGATTTTTGAGAATCGAATAACTGAAGTTATTGAAAATACCGAACGAAAAATAATCGTTGCAACTTCCATCGAAAACCTTGCAAAGGGTGAAATTTACAGCTTAAATTTAGCAGAATCTGAAACTACTTTTTATCGAGAAATGAAAGTGAATTTCAGCACGACTTTTTTGCTTGAAGGCAAAAAAAATGAGTTTTGGGCTGGAACCTCATCCGGCTTGTATCATGTGAATCTTCCGCAGAAAAAAGTTGCTAAAATTGGGCCGATTACTGCGAGTTATGTCCGAAATATTTACAGCAACAACGCAGACGAAATTTGGTTTACTACTTATGAATCTGGACTTTATTTATACAGACCTTCTACCAAGAAACTGACCCAATTTCCTGTCGATGTCGATAAATTTTTGCTCACATCACACTGCATTATTGAGGACAGAGATGGCTTTTTTTGGATCACAACGAACAAAGGATTATTTCAAGTTGCAAAATTAAATCTGTTGCGTTATGCTTCAGGAAAGACTGCTAACATTTATTACCACTATTATGATAAAAAAAGTGGCTTTAATACAAATGAGTTTAACGGCGGTTGTAATCCATGTGGACTGTTCTTAAAAAATGGAAATATTACTTTTCCGTCTATGGATGGCATTGTCTATTTTAATCCAAAATTGATAATTCCACTTTTACCAAACAGCGAAATTTATTTCAACGAAGCCGAAGTTGACGGAAAAAAAATTAACTTGAAAGATAATTGTCTGACTTTAGATTACAATTTTGAAAGACTTGATATTGCGGTCAGCAGTCCTTACTACGGAAACATTCAAAATCTAAACTTACAAATTCGCCTTGACGGTCCTCAATCTCAAAATTGGCTTCCAATAAAAGACCAAACAGTTTCGTTTAGCTCCCTCCCTCCCGGAGAATACACATTGACAGCCAGAAAATTGACTGGATTTGACGCTAACTTTCAGTATAAGACAATAAAAATAAGCATTCCTCCCCCATTTTGGAAAACGCTTTGGTTTAATTTGTTGATGATTCTGTTATTTTTTGCGGTCGTATATTTCGTAGTAAGAATTCGTGTAAAATACATCAAAAGAAAAAATAAGATCCTGGAGGTTCAAATTGCTGAAAAAACGTCGCAACTTCGACTGACGATAAAAACATTGAAAAAAACTGAAAAAAGGTTAAGTTTAGAAATTATCAACCACAAAAAATTACTACGCCAAATCACGCACGACATTAAAAGTCCTTTGCGATTTCTGGCAATGACCGGAAAACATATTTATCAAAATCCGGATAATGAGCAGGATGTGAAAGAAGGAATTGAGTCTATTTATACTTCGTCAGCGCAGATTTACAACTTTGTCGATAATCTTTTAGAATATGCAAAAACAAACGAAAAGGAAACTATCGTGAAATTTAATGTCTATGAATTAATCGATGAAAAAATTATTCTTTTTCAGAATTTAGCCAAATCACACAACACAAAAATCACCAATTTAATTAATGACAAAGAAACATCGACAGGTAATAAAATGTTGCTTTCCATCATATTTCACAACCTGCTCGACAACGCTGTAAAAAATACTTTGGGAGGAGAAATCACCTTCACCAGCGGAAAAATTGAAGGAAAAACATTCATTACAATCGAAGATACCGGAAAAGGAATGTCACAGGAAAAAGTGGATTATTACAACAAGAAAACCAATGTCGATCCAAGTCAAAACAAAGAAAAGAAAGGAACGGGATTGTTGATTATCAGGGAATTACTATTGATTAAAAGAGCGCAAATGATTGTGGAAAGCGTTAAAAATCAAGGAACAAAAATCACAATTATATTATCTTTAGTTGAAAAATAAAGACGCTAATTGTTATAAATTTTTAAAATTTCCACCAAACTTACCACATTATTAATCTTCAATTTCTCAAAAATTCTATTTTTATAAGTACTTACAGTAGTCATTTGGATGTTCAATCGGTTTGCAATTTCAAGGTTTCCCTCACCTTTTGCCAGCAATCTAGCCACTTCTGCTTCTCGATCTGATAAAGTTTCCAATGGATTTATAGGCGTTTTTAAAAATACATTTTCTAGAATTTTCTCTTTTATAGAAGGACTGATGTATTTTCCTGTTTTCAAAACTGATCTTACTGCCAACAAAATCTCAGCATCAGAGCTGTCTTTATTCAAAAAACCGTTAGCACCCGCGTGAATGTAACGCAATGCATATTGCTCCTCGTCATACGCAGAAAACATCAGGATATTTACTTTCGAATTCTTTTCTCTTATCTTTTCAATCATCTTTGGGGAATTTCCGCCGGGTAGATTAATATCTAAAAATATAAGACTGACTTTTTCTTTCAATTTAAGCAGAACTTCATTAAAATTGTCGGCGTGGAGAATTTCCGCATTACCATATACTTCTCTCAGAATTAAAGAAATTCCGTGTCTTACAACGCTATGATCGTCGGCTAATAATATTTTAATTTTGTCTCCCATAAATACCACTCAAATTTACTGCAAATAAAATTCCGAAATGAAAAAATTAGGAAGTTTTTACGCTCAAAATAAAAAAATTTCACAATCTCATTAAAATTTTGCAAATCGTCTTTATTTTTAGCTATTGCCGATTGGTTTTCAATAGTTATCTTTGCCAAACACAACACACAAAACGATGAACTACTTCTCTTCCGATTTCAAGCTCGGTATTTTAGGCGGAGGCCAATTAGGCAAAATGCTTCTGGCAGACACTCGCAAATTTGACATCCAAACTTATGTTTTAGACCCAAGCGAAGAAGCGCCGAGCCGAATCGCCTGCAATAAATTCTTCCAAGGAAATTTAATGGATTTTGATACCGTTTATAATTTCGGAAAAAATGTTGATGTCCTGACTTTCGAAATTGAGTTAGTCAATATTGAAGCTTTAGAAAAATTAGAAAACGAAGGCCTAAAAGTTTTCCCTTCTCCAAAAACCTTGCGAAGCATTCAAAATAAAGGAAAACAGAAAGATTTCTACGTAGAAAATAATATCCCAACAGCGCCACATAAGAGATTTAATTCTATCGAAGGTTTAAAATCATCTGTCACATCGAGCGCAGTCGAAATGCCATTTGTATGGAAAAGTGCTGAATTTGGATATGATGGAAATGGCGTAAAAGTAGTTCGTTCTATTTCAGATTTAGAAAATCTTCCCGATGTGGAATGTATCGCTGAGGAAATGGTTCCGTTTAAAAATGAATTGGCTGTGATTGTGGTAAGAAATCCGAAAGGCGAAATCAAGACTTATCCGGTTGTGGAAATGGAATTTCATCCGGAAGCAAATCAAGTAGAATATGTAATTTGCCCTGCGAGAATTGACGAAAAAGTGGCTGAAAAAGCAAGAGCAATTGCTTTAAATGTTTCAGAAAAATTCAATCATGTCGGACTTTTGGCAGTGGAAATGTTCCAAACTAAAGACGATGAAATTTTGGTAAACGAAGTCGCTCCAAGACCGCATAATTCTGGCCATTATTCTATCGAAGCCAGTTATACATCGCAATTTGAAAACCATTTGCGAGCGATTTTAGATTTGCCTCTAGGAAATACCGACAGCAAAGTTGCCGGAATTATGGTCAATTTAGTTGGCGAAGAAGGTTTTTCTGGACAAGTAGTTTACGAAAATATCGAAGAAATTTTGGCTATTGATGGCGTAACACCGCATATTTATGGAAAACGCGAAACACGTCCGTTTAGAAAAATGGGACACGTGACAATTGTCAATGAAGATATTACGGAGGCTAGAAAAATTGCAGAAGATGTGAAGAAATTGATTAGAGTAATTAGCAAATAAAAAATGGATTATCTAGACCTCATAATCAATTTCTTTAATGTAACAAATAATTCAGGTTTAGTAAGAAAAAATTTTGATAGATTTAGAGATTCTGACGAATATAAAGGACAAAGAATAATCAGTTTTATTAATTTTATATTATTACTTCTTTCATATATCGCTATAGTCTTCGGAATCGTTTACCTAATATACTATTTCATAAAATAAAAACAAAAATGAGCAAAGTAGCAATTATAATGGGCTCCATTTCAGACATGCCAGTCATGCAAGAAGCCATCGACATACTAAAAGATTTCAATATTGAAACAGAAGTTGATATCGTTTCGGCACACAGAACACCTGAAAAATTATTTGATTTCAGTAAAAATGCACACACAAGAGGAATTTCGGTAATCATTGCCGGAGCTGGCGGTGCTGCACATTTACCAGGAATGGTGGCTTCAATGTCGCCTCTTCCAGTGATTGGAGTTCCTGTAAAATCGAGCAATTCTATTGACGGTTGGGATTCGGTTTTGTCGATTCTGCAAATGCCTGGCGGTGTTCCCGTTGCAACTGTGGCCTTGAACGGAGCAAAAAATGCCGGGATTTTGGCAGCACAAATTATCGGAAGTTCTGATGCTTCCGTTTTAGACAGAATTATTGCTTATAAAGAAAATCTGAAACAGGCTGTTATTAAAGCTTCGGAAGGTTTGAAGTAATTAAGTTTATAAAGTTTTTTTTAAAAATTTTTAAACGCAAAGTTCGCAAAGTTTTTCGCAATCCCGAAGCTTCGGGACGCAAAGCCGTCTTGGCTTTCTTTGCGAGATCTTAGCGAACTTTGCGTTTAATTTTTTTATAACGTCAACGTTTTCATAACGCACTTTCAATTCTATCTCCAATTTCATACTTTTGAATCCGACCTTAATGAAACTTAATCTCTTAAGGGTTCAAAAATATAATTAGAAAAACACATGTCAATACTCACACAAAAATTCACGACACAACACGATACCGCTCCTTTTTCCCAAATTAAAAACGAAGATTTTCTTCCCGCTTTTAAAGACGGAATCGCAACTGCAAAAAAAGAAATCGACGAAATAATTGCCAATCCAGAAGCGCCAACTTTTGAAAACACAATTGAAGCAATGGATTTCAGCGGTTCGACTTTGGATAGAATTTCAAGCATTTTCTTCAATTTGCATTCAGCGGAAACTAATGATGAAATCCAGAAAGTTGCTCAGGAAGTTTCGCCACTTTTATCAGAATTCGGAAATGATATTCGGTTGAATGCTGACTTATTTCAAAGAGTTAAAACGGTTTATGATTCTAAAGAAACTCTGAATCTGAATGCAGAACAAACAACTTTATTAGACAAAAAATATAAAAGTTTTTCAAGAAACGGTGCCAATTTATCCGAAGAAAAGAAAAATCAGCTTCGCGAAATTGACAAAGAATTATCAAAATTAAGTTTGGAATTTGGAGAAAATGTTTTGTCAGAAACTCAGAATTTCCAGCTTCACATTACAGACGAAAAAGATTTGTCAGGTTTGCCAGAAGGAACAATTGAAGCCGCAAAAGAATTGGCCAAAAACCAAGAAAAAGAAGGCTGGATTTTCACTTTAGATTATCCAAGTTATGTTCCGTTTTTGACGTATGCAGATAATCGCGAATTGCGTAAAAAAATGGCGATTGCTTTTGGTTCAAAAGGTTTTCAGAAAAATGAATTTGACAATGAAGAAATTGTTCTTAAGATTGCAAAATTGCGTTTTGAACGAGCAAAACTTTTAGGTTATGCTTCTCACGCACACTTTGTTTTGGAAGAAAGAATGGCGGAAAGTCCGGAGAAAGTGACCACTTTTTTGAATGAATTATTAGAAAAAGCAAAACCTGCAGCTGAAAAAGAATTTGAGCAATTGAAAAAATTTGCGAAAGATTTAGACGGAATTGAAGAATTGGAAAAATGGGACGGAGCGTATTATTCTGAGAAATTGAAACAGCAATTATTCAATTTGGATGATGAAAAACTGAAGCCTTATTTCAAATTAGAAAATGTTTTAAACGGCGCTTTTACTGTCGCAAGTCGTTTGTATGGTCTGACTTTCGTCGAGATTAATTCGATAGAAAAATACCACCAAGATGTAAAAACTTACGAAGTAAAAAATATTTCGGGCGAATTAGTTTCAATTTTTTATGCAGATTTCTTCCCAAGAAAAGGAAAACGAAATGGCGCTTGGATGACTTCGTTCAAATCGCAATATGTTTTGGGAGGAATCAACGAAAGACCGCATATTTCGATTGTTTGCAATTTCACAAAACCAACAGAAACAAAACCTTCTTTATTGACTTTCAACGAAGTAACAACTTTGTTTCACGAATTTGGGCATGCTTTGCATGGAATGTTGGCAGACACGGTTTATCCAAGCTTATCAGGAACAAGCGTTTTCTGGGATTTTGTGGAATTGCCGAGCCAGATTTTTGAAAACTGGTGTTATGAGCCGGAAGCTTTGGCTTTGTTCGCGCACCATTACCAAACTGGCGAATTAATTCCGACAGAATATATCCAGAAAATTAAAGAAAGTGCGAGTTTTCAAGAAGGTTTGGCGACGATGCGCCAATTGAGTTTCGGGCTTTTAGATATGGGTTGGCACGGACAAGACCCTACGGAAATTAAATCAGTTAAAGATTTTGAAACCGCGCAATTTGAATCTACAAAATTATATCCAGATGTAAAGGAAAATGCGATGAGCACTTCGTTTTCGCATATTTTTCAAGGTGGTTATTCTTCAGGATATTACAGTTATAAATGGGCGGAAGTTTTAGATGCCGATGCTTTTGAATTCTTCCAAGAAAAAGGAATTTTTGATGCGGAAGTTGCCAAACGATTCCAAGAAAATGTACTTTCGAAAGGCGGAACAGAACACCCGATGATTTTGTACAAACGCTTCCGCGGAAGCGAACCAAAACCAGATGCTTTGCTGAAACGAGCGGGATTGTTGAAGACTTCGTAAGTTCGAATTTTTATACTTTATATAAATGGATTGCTGGATTATTTCTGGCAATCCATTTTTAATTTTAGTATCGAATTAAAATTTTTCTTACTAATAAATTATATTTATATATTTGTTTTAACATTTTAATCAAGTTAACTTAAATTTTAAATATGAGCCAAATTTTTACGCCAACTCAAAAAAGAGCTTTAAATTACATCTGGATTTTAGTTCTGATTATTGCGACTTTTGATATCAGCAATTACTTTGTAAATAATTATGGACCAGAAAACACGACATATACTTATGTATGGAGAATTCAAAATTGGTTGATTTACAGCACTTTTTTTGCTTGGTATTTTTATAGAAATAACATACTAAAACAAGGAATTTTAATTCAGATGTTGTTTATTCCTTATTATATCTTCCGAATTGATTGGAGTATTTTGGGCGATTATTATCTAGATTTTGACAACAGCAGTTCCATTTATAATGTTATTCGGTTTGTCACTTTTATAATTCCAATCACCTATTTTTCAGTTGTTTATTTTAAAAACGAAGCGCTTTCTACTTCCATTTCAAAGAAGAAAAAATTCTTTATTCAGCTGGCTTTAACCTTAGTTTTATCGTATATTGTTGAAACAGACGTTGATGAATTTTACAAATATGTGGCGTTCGCATCAGATTCGCCGTACATGCAAGACATGATTGTCTCGGTAATTTTATTGTTTATTTCAGCCAAAAGCGTTCTTGCGTTAATCGGATTTTTCTACATTTCAAACCGCTTGTATTCTAGAAAAGAACTCAAAAATCCGTTGAATGTTCAGCACATTTCAAGCGGTTTTTTCAAGTTGGGATTTGTGGTGAGTTACACGCTTTTTGTATTTTCAATCATTGATTTGGGAAGCAGTGCTTTCCGAATTTCGTTTCTTTCCTCAAACATAAAACTAACCGGAATTTTGTATCTTTTATCCAGTTTCTTTGTGGTTTTTGTCAGCGGAAGATTTTTTGCCCAACTGATTCAGTACCGCAATTATTCGCTTAAAAAGTATTTTGGCGTAATCAATTCGCTCTCGGTGCTTCCCATTTTCAATTTAATTCCTTTCTTGGTTTTACTAATTTCTAAAAAAAGCCAAGAAACTATCGAAAATTACATCTCAAAATTGAAAAAGAAGCGCAATATTCATCTTTTGATTTATAGCCTTTTATTTATTATTTTTATTTGTTACGGCTATTTCTCCACCGATGCAGAATATCGAGATGCAAGTACTTTTTATAAAATACCAACGATGATTGGCGCTGTAATTCTGCTTTCAAGATACCGTGTGATGACAAAAGTGGTTCCTTTTGTTTTGGTTTTCATCAGTTATTACGAAGACATCAAATACCTGTTTGACTTCAAAAACGGCTTCTTGTTTTTCTTTGAAGAAAATATTTTATCGTTTGTTTGGCTCGGAACAATTTCTGTGTTTCTGCTTTATTATCTCATATATTACGCGCTTCATAAATCATTTTACACCGAATATTTTGAAGACCAAGATGTAGATGAATTTGTAGAAAT
>Ga0265780_10007399_pt1 | contig 13507 bp, 15 predicted proteins | sample P1T30metagenome_FD_192432 | JGI IMG/M metagenome (GOLD analysis project Ga0265780, IMG submission 192432) | Plant litter microbial communities from East Loma Ridge, Irvine, California - P1 T30 | ecosystem: Environmental > Terrestrial > Plant litter > Unclassified | place: USA: California... | reverse complement strand
GGGTTGTGCCTCGAATTGGGATGTGCGGCCTGTTCGACCTCCGCGGGCTCCTCGCGGTGGGCGCGGCCAGCGGGCACGGCCGCGCTGCATTGCTTTGAATATTTGATGATGGATCCTGGATGATTGAATAGTGTCGATGGATATTGACTAGTCCTTTGTTTGATCTTGCTGTCTAGTTTCAATGGTATTATCACACTTGGAAATCCTTCCGAGGTGGAGATTCTCGATTGTGCAGAATTTTGTTGCTGTAGATCCGTGCGAGTGGTGTGTTGAGTGTCAGCTTTGCGATGTGTGCGAGGAGATTGGTTGGTGTGTAAGAAACTTGAATGCCAAGCAATTATGTCATCGGTCCACGTGAATCTCAAGACTTGGAGTGCTTTCAACAGTGTTTGCTAAAATGCGCAACCCAGATTCGAAGCATAACTACTTTTTCTCGAGCATAAAAATGGTCGAGAAAGCAGCCTGCTAGCTACTAGGAACACCGGTATCAGTGGAGACAGACGGAATCGGTACGTCCACTGCGGTGATACTTCCTTCGATGCAGGTCTCCTTCTCCCATGCGACGTCTTCAATATATACGGCCTGGAATGCCGATGTGATCGGTGACTGGATACGCGCTCTGCGGCAGGTCGTGCGCAGGCGGTCCATTAGAATCTTGATGCTGGAGTAGCGTTCCCATGTACCGGTTTGCGCGTGGTAACCCCCATCGTTGAGTTTGCCCAAAGCCGACATATTTGCCGACGCTGTGTAATATTAGAGATGTTCGAATATGGTAGGTTGAAAATGTTTGAACGTGTCTGCGATGCTCACCACTGGTAGGTCATATGCATGCAGTGTGCGCACTATGCTATCTGATTATTGGAACATGAGTGGTCGGTTGTCGTCTGAGACTTACAGTATATCGGCGACCGCTAGATCCATAGCGATCAGTATGATGGATGTTGCTCCAGTGTCGAACTTGATGGCTAGCGCAAAGTATGGCGTGTCCGGGGGCGTCGCAGTTCCGTCTCTTGTCAATATCTTCACTGGTACAATCTCGTCGACATCGGTGCTAGGGTAGATGAGGAGTTGTGTGGCGAAGAGACCCACGGCCTTCATGAAGTTCCACTGGCCGCCGTCGCTTGCGCGTGTGGTTTGGAGTTTCGTTTACGAGATGCCCTGGATGGAAAGAGGTCTGCGTTGTCGGGCATTGGCGCGTTGGTATGTCTCGATACTACTTATACCATTGAATGTGATGCCACTCTTCTCAATGAAACGTCCACGATATTCGCCCTTGTCCGGCATACCAGCATGTGAACCGCCTGGTGGCCAACCGAGCTCCTTGTGTGGATCCTTGAGCCGCGTGGCCCGCAGAAGCGGCACCGGGTGATCCCAGCTGTGTGTATGAACTGGCACAGTCACATGTCCCGTAAGCGCCATTTTATGAAACTCTACTCTGAACGCACCCGTCGGGTTTTCTTGGAGATGCCGAAGCACCAGGTCAATGTACAACTGCTTGTTCTTTCGGTCCCATGTCGAGAAGCGAGGCTCGTCGCATATCTCCATGCGGGCATCACGTCCACCGACTTGACCCGTGCTGCATTGGGGGAGGGGGTCGATAAGATCAGTAAAGTCCAGTATGGCGAGTGCACCATTCGTGAAGAATTCCAGTTGCTTTTCGCCTGCCTGTCCTAGTCCATTGTCTCGGAGCCATAGCCGCGCTTGTGCCTCCGTCACGGGGATCTTGTTGTAGCGCAGTAATAGGCCTAACGCGGCTTTCATGAATTGTGGCTGTCGTGCGTTTACCATTATGGGAGGCGCGCGTCAGCTGAGACGGTGTGATCGGTAGAGTGTGGGGCGAGGCCGCGAAGGCGTAGAGTTCGTGAAGGCGCGTGTGGGTCGAAGTGGTATGACTGGGTGGGGTGAGGCCGCGAGGGCGTAGAGCTTGTAGAAGCGCGTGTGAGTTGAGGTGGTATGACTGGGTGAGGTGAGGCCGCGAGGGCGCAGAGTTTTGTGGAGGCGCGTGTGAGCTGAGGTTGCGAGAGCGCTGATGGCGCCGGCGTAGTAAGTCGATGGGGCGTGGAGGTAGTGGTCAATTCACTTAGAAAGAATAATATCTATGGGTCACACGAAGACACTGTCGAGCGAGAGCAATTCAGGTCTAGGTTACATGTTCTACGTTAAACAAAGTACATTCCTTTCTGTGCTCCATGTTCCTTCTTCCTCCTTCTTCCTCCTGTTTCCTTCCCTCGTCTCTGATCTCGAGCGACCATCAGGCCGTACTCGCCTTTTTGCCATGGACCTCGCTGTAATGTCTCTTGAATTGGGACCTCGTATTGAGTGGTAGTCCGTCGCAGTCGTCGTACCCGCAGTGAGACCCGTCGTCGTCCTCGATTGCTTTGGGGTGCTTTTTCGTTCGTCGCATCCTGTGGCATTCGGCATAGTGTTCTTTTAGGCCCTTTAATGTCCTGGCTCTCCCATCGTACGTACAATCATCATAGCCGCAGCGATATTTGTTTGTCTTGGAATCACACACAGCGAGAGGATGAATCTTTCGCTTGTCGATCGTCCTCGCGGTGCGGTGAGTGGTGTATTGTCCATTCAAGGCATTTCTGCTTGCGAACGGAGGAGCGCCACAGTTGGCTTGTGCGCATTTGAACTTACCATCATCCGTCATGATACATTTGGCCTTTTGTGCCACTGGATTCCCGATATTCTGCTCATCTTCTGCCGTCGACTGATGTTCTTGCGGTGGGATGGGCGACGAATATGGCAACGGGGTGGCGTGCCGTTGAGCCATACTTGGTGCCGAGGTGGAGTGCATCATTGCGTCGAAGTTGATGTCCCGATCCAGATCGCCCATGAACATGTTCCAAAATGGCTGTGGATTGGGAGGGCATGGGACCAGACCCGGTGCTGCTGTGAAGTGTTGCATCGGTTCGAAATTCATGTTCTGATCCAGTTCGCCCATGGCCATGTTCCTGAATGACTGTGGATTATGAGGGCATGGGGCCAAGTCTGGTCCTGATTCGGGTCGCAGCATTGGATCGATGTTTGAGGCAGGCACACCGACGAAGCTCTTCGTGGCCTCGGGGCCATGGTGATCTGGACGAGGTTGCATTGTTGCCTACGCGTTCTCGTCTATGAAGCGCAATAGTGCCACAGGGTCTGGCCGAGTGTGCCTGGTAACCGTCTGTTCGGGTGAAACAGCATTGTCGTCTTAGGTCGTTTTAGCTGTCTGTACCGCGAACTGGCGGATTGCGATCTCGTGGTGTACTTCCGCTCGCAATTTGCTGTTGTCTATAGCACGGTTAGTCAGTCCGCGTGTGTTGTTGTTCACGGACCCATATAAGAATCGGTCGCCGAGTATCTGTAACTGTGCTTTAACATGGCGTTCAATTGCCTTTTTGCTGTCGTATCGTTCGCGGAACGTAAGAAGCGGTTTCGCTGCGCGAGCTCGATGCTCAATGAGGATGAATCGGTTTTGGTAAAGCACGCAACATCACCGCTTGGCTTTGGCGACGTAGATAGGCGGAACATTCTGACGAACGGTACTGCGAATGTGGCACTGGTGGGGATCTGTCTTGATGAGAATCTGGGATGACGCCGGCTGTATTGAAGAAGGGATATCCAGGAAACACGGTAAGAGCACCCTGTGCGGACAGGCAGGAACTACACCCTACAATATACTTTAAGTAGAGAGCACGCAGGAAAAGACTAGAAAGCAGTTTTATTGTTGCTGTAACCTTATAAATATGTTCCCCAAGGGTGGTTGTGAGTTCCTCAAAGTTGTAAGGTTGTGATAGTGTTCTGTAGGTTGTGATGTTGTGACTTTATGACGTCAACGCACCTTTCCTGGACACTGTCTGAATCCCAAAACGCCAAAGCAAGAAAGCAAGAAAGCACTTTGCAACATCACTCTTCTGTCGCTCGCCTAAGAACGACGCGATGTGAGTAGCGTGGAAGTAGCTTCCTTGTTGTGAAGGCATGGACCGCGAGGATGGTTGTGTAAGAGCTGCGAAGACAGGTAGGAGCACCCTCATGCAGCATTGCTTAAGGGGACGACATCCAATTGATCAGGATCTCGCTGCGTCTGCACCCGCAAACAACAAGCGATTTACATTGGCAAACAATGAAGAGGCTGGATGCTAAGAGCGACAACACACCGCTGCAGGGCGTGGTGATGACGATGACGATGGACGACAGTCGTGTTGTTGTTGACAGCTGCAGATCCCAGCCACTCTTGATTGACTGAGTCGTGGACAGAACATTCATGGTGCAGAAATTCTAACAAAACATCTGAAGCACAAAGTGTTAAGTTAGTTAACTCATGAAGAGGAATGTGTTATCGATTGGCAAGTGACTCCAGCATTCAAGCCGTCAAGACCAATAGCATTTGGGTTCGGACATTAATCTACCAGCATTTCGCTGATTGGCAATGTTTGGCGTTTTCTCAGCCCCAGCCTTTCTGCACGAGCACTGCGGGTTGACAGTTGTTAGCGGGCATGGCATTCCCTGTCGGCGGTAGAAGACAGAAGGTTCTAGCAACTTTTTTTAGGAAGAGTTAACTTTTTTGTTCGCGCCATTCTCAACCAAAGAAGCCTGCAGCCAACGAGCATCCGTTACACAGATAGCGTCCCGACGTCCGCCTCGATGGTTTTACCCTCCCTCTTCACTAAATCCGCCAAAAAGTCAAAGCCCACCGACGTGCCCATCCTTACAACACCACACCCAGGCAACACCCCCCCCTCGTCGCCGGACAAGGTCACTGCCAGTCCACACTCGCGGGTCAAGGACCGGGAGCGCACTAGCAACAGCAGCCGCCGCTCAGCGGATAAGTCGCACGCGTACTCGTCTCGGCGCTCGTCCAAGTACGACGACGACGCGCAGCACCCGCTGAATCTCCCTCCTGAGCAGCGGAAACGCCTCTCCAGGATGGCCGACCAGCCCACGCCTGCGGCCACGCCAACGCCCATGGAAATTGACCGCGATGTCTCCTCGTCGCCCGCGCCCTCGAGCCCCGGCACCAAGACGGCCGCTACAAACGGCGTTAACAGCGTCAACGGCCACGACGACAGCCGGCCAGCTCCCCCGCCGCACAGGTACACCACAAGCCCCCCACCGCAGGGCACAAATTACGCTGCCACCCCCGAGGCGGCCGCCACACCGCCCGCAGAGCCCCCCACAATAGACGCCGAGGAGTACAAGGCCGCGGGCAACAAGTTCTTCAAGATCAAGGACTACCCGGCCGCCATCAAGGAGTACTCGAAAGCAATCGACGCCGACCCCAAGAACGCCACCTTCTACTCAAACCGCGCCGCCGCCTTCATCTCCGCCAACCGCTTCTACGAGGCCCTCGAAGACTGCAAGATGGCCGACGAGCTCGACCCGGACAACATGAAGATCCTGCTGCGATTGGGCCGCGTGCTCACAAGCTTGGGACGGCCCGACGAGGCTGTGCAGGTGTACAACCAGATCAATGCCACGGCGAAGGACATGCAGCCCGCACTCAGCATGCAGAAGCACCTGCGGATGGCCGAGGAGACGTCACAGAACGAAGGGTCAGGGTCAATGGTCATATACGCCCTCAACGAGGCTGAGAAGGGCCTCGGGCTGGGCGTGGACAAGCCGCGGAAGTGGCTGCTCATGCGTGGAGAGGCACATTTGCGGATGGGCAATCTGAATGCACTGGGCGAGGCACAGAACGTCGTCATGTCGATACTGCGGAACAACAACCAGGACCCAGACGCGCTCGTGCTGCGCGGCCGCATCCTCTACGCCCAGGGCGAGAACGACAAGGCCATGCAGCACTTCCGGCAGGCGCTGAGCTGCGACCCGGATTTCAAGGCCGCCGTCAAGTACCTGCGGATGGTGCAGAAGCTGGAGCGCATGAAGTCGGACGGCAATGCTTCCTTCAAAGGCGGGCGGTTCCAGGAGGCCGTTGACACCTACACCCAGGCCCTCGAAGTCGACCCGTTGAACAAGAACACAAACTCGAAAATCCTGCAGAACCGCGCGCTCTGCAACTCGCGGTTAAAGAAGTGGAAGGCCGCCATCGAAGACTGCGACAAGGCGCTCGAGCTCGATCCCAGCTACACAAAGGCACGGAAAACGCGAGCAAAGGCGCTGGGCGAGTCAGGAAACTGGGACGAAGCTATCCGGGAACTCAAGGCCATTCACGACGCCAACCCGTCTGAGCCCAACATTGCAAAGGACATCCGCGATGCCGAGATGGAGCTGAAGAAGAGCAAGCGGAAGGACTACTACAAGATTCTCGGTCTCGAGAAGGACTGCAGCGAGCATGAGATCAAGAAGGCGTACCGAAAACTCGCCATTGTGCACCACCCCGACAAGAACCCAGGCGACGAGGAGGCCGCAGACAGATTCAAGGAGATCCAGGAAGCACACGAGACGTTGAGCGACTCGCAGAAGCGGGCGCGATACGACTCGGGTGAAGACCTCATTGACCCATCTGACATGTACGGTGGTGGAGGCGGCGGCTTCGGTGGCGCCGGGGGCATCGACCCTGAGATTCGTAAGTTACACGATATGGTCCTATCCTGCACAGCTATTAACATTCTCTACAGTCATGCAGATGTTCGGCGGCATGGGCGGCGGCGGCGGAATGGGCGGCGGAATGGGTGGCGGTCGTGGAGGCGGCGGAGGCTTCCACTTCAGCAGCGGCGGCGGCAGTCCTTTCGGTGGCATGGGCGGCATGCCTGGCGGTCAGCGAAGAGGCCAAGGTCCACCTGGTGGTTTCCCATTCTAGATGGGTGGATCCTGAGAGTGGCCGCTCAGTCGCTTCTATTCGTGTCTATCGTTTTGTCGGGCGTTGGCTTGCGCGAGTGGGGCGGTGAAAGATAGAAGCATGTCATGTCGCATTGTAAAGCATTGCTGGGCGTCCCTCATTCTTAGCTTGGGAAATGTAGAGGAATTCAGCGAGGTTGGGAGCGATGCATTCTGTTGCTGTTCGAGTGATGCTAGAATCTCTTGAACACCACATCTTCCTAGTGAAAGATGTGGGCAAAGACCAAGACTTGATCATTGTTCATACCTTCAGAATCGTACACCTACACACGGAGCATCCGACCAATAATCATGTCCCAACGCGCTTCAATTCTCTGATTGGCTTCCGTGCTCGTTACTCCGCCTTTTCAAGTTTAGCCGTTCGGCTAGAGCAAGCCCCGAAATGTAGCTCCCCACCAGTTCCGCGGCATCTTGCGACATCACAACAACACTCTTGTGCCCGCTGCTGCTTCGTCGTCCTACAATTGCAAACACCGCAACCATGGTCGCCACACGCCAACATCCTCGCGGCGACTTTCCCGAATACGAGCCCTCACCCACCAAGAAGGCGTCGCGCACTTCAACCGCGTCCCCAGCACCAACCAGCAGCGTATCCGACCTACTCTCCACGCCCGCCGCGAAATCGCTCGCGCGCCGCACAGCCAACAACGCACGCATTGCAGCAAACGACACCATCGCTGCCACATCACCACCAAATCCCTCGGACGTCGGCGAGTCAACATGGTGCCACACCGCATCCAACCTCACAGTCCTCTGGATCACCATCTCGCTGCCCCTCGTACTCTGGGACACGCTGTACATCCTACTACGCCCGCACACCTTCGCGGGCGGCGCACTGCAGTGGCCCATATGGAAGCCGTACGAGATCTACGCGTCGATAGACAAAGTGTACAGTCGCGAGGCGTGGGATGCGAATCAGGGGTTCGGCGGCGCTCAGGGCGTGCTTAATGCTGTTGAACTTGTGCTTTATGGCTTGTACATTATGATTTTGTGGAATCATGGGAAGAAGGCGGCTGCTGGGACGGGAGTGCAGGTTGGGCAGGGCCTGGGCGCGTGGTTTGCTGGCGGGGTTAAGATTAGGGGTGAGGTGGGGAATCGCGCGTTGGTGCTTGGGTTTACTGCTAGTGTGATGACTGTGAGTAAGACGGTGTTGTATTGTAAGTGTTGCTGGGCTTTTGAATACTGGAGTGGTATTGATGTGCTAATACTGGGGGTAGTTTTGAACGAGTACTTCTCCGACTTTAACAGTGTGAAGCACAATGATTGGCTCACGCTTGCTGTGCTTTATTATACCATGAAGTAAGTCTCTGGCAGTAGATTCAAAGGTGAAAAGGACGTGCTGATATATGTGCAGTGGCCTTTGGGTCGTTGTACCAACGTACATGACCGTTGTGTTTGGCATCGACATCGTCAAAGCGCTGGACATCGCGTCATCTAAGAAGGCCGATTAGCCTCTTCCATTCAAGCAACGACAGATTTACATTCAAATCATCCACGCTGAGCAGCTGCACCCCATCTAATGGCTTCCATCTGTACTCCTTACCTTTCGCTTCTTGATCTGCCGAAGCATTCACACAAGCTCCACTTTGCCTTTTCCTTCGATTGCTTGCACGGCTTCAATGTCTCGTTCATCAGTCGCACGTTCCAGTCGCCACACTTGCTCATGCGACTAATGAGTATCATGGCGCCGCTGTCGTGCCGCGCGAGTAAGGGCCTGGAGGTCTTGGGCGACCAGTCGTCTGGCGGCAGGCTTGCGGAGAGGCGTTGGGCGTTTTGGATGAGGTCGTGGAGCATGTATGGCCTACGTAGGGGCGACGCCATGGTGCCGTGCTGAGATGTGGTTTGATGTATTGATGGGTTCGTTTAGCGTGCGTTTTGAGGGTAGTGGTAGAGTCTGGTGAGGGCAGGCTGGGAGAGGTGTTGGCTTGGAGTGGGATGCGAAGGTACTCGTAGTTATTGTGTCACCCTTCAGGACACACTAAACGCCAAAGTCACTGACTCAATAAATACGAGCACCTTCGTAGGTGAAGGTAAATAAGTGCGTAAAGTCTCATTCACTTCCCATTCAGCTTGCTTGCTTGATTGCTTGCTTGCTCTTTTCGACAATAACAAACGTCTGACTTCCCTTTCCTTTCAATATCGTCGTCTTCTCCGTCCTTTATACAATCCGATCGATGAATTTCACACGCTTGCGCGGTAGCAAACTTCTCGCCACCCAACCTCAGGTTCATATCGAAATCTCGAAAAAAAAAAGAACCCAAAGTAGCAGCCTGTCCATCCTCAATAGGATCAAACCAACCGCATCGCCGTTTCGCTCCCTCACATAACAACGCACCCACACCCCACAAACACGCCCTTTCTACTCTTCTCCTCCTCAGGACGTTCCTCCTTCCCACTAACCCTCCGCCTCTCCACATCCAAATCCATCATACTCTGCACGCGCGCAAATGGACCCTCATCGATCTCCACAAGCGCCTTTTTGCGCTCCATTTCGTCGCGACCGGGGGTGCTGAAGATACTGTTTTTGCTGGCGGTCGAGAGGGCGGTGATGTTGCTAGCCCCTGAGACGGAGATGCGGTTGCTGGCGAGAGGCTTGCGTGTCATTGGCGTGGTATGAGGCCCAGGGACGGGCGATAGAGCTGTTTGGCCGGGGGGTAAGAATGACAGCTCTGCTGCTGGAGAGGTGGCAGGGGGAGGGCTGGCTGGAGCAATTCGCAGTGGTGTATATGCTTGACGTTTCTGCGCGCGAGTCATCGGCGTGGGTGTGTCGGGCGCGTCTTCTTCTTCTCCATCCTCGTTTCCTTCCTCTTGCTCCTGCACCTGCACATCGTCCTTGCGTGCCGCGTACGAGGAAAGACCTGGCGGCGTCGACATTGGCCTCGCGCGCTTCTTGGGAGACTGCGATCTAGACTTTGCTGCGCTTCTCTTCAACGCACTGCCTGGCGTCTCTCCAAAGCCTCCATTCTCGGCTTGCAGCACGTACCGCGCATACGTTGCCATCTCAGGCGAGCCGAGGACATGTTCGCTTTTCGGGCGCGGTAGGGCGACGCTGGGCTTAAATGCGTCATTTGCGCTTCCGGGCGGCGAGGGCGTGACGGCGCGGATGGTGGAGTGCGCGGTGGAGGGCCGGACCGGGGAGGATGGGGTGGGTGTTGTTTGGGGGCGGGGGCGGAAGTGTGTTGACATCGTGCTGCTGTTTGTGTGTCGTGTTGTGGTGTTGAGGTGTCGATTAAGAATGAATTCGGGGCGTGATATGATACTGGAGATTTGGCGCAGTGGTCCCACTTCCACGTGGCAGAGAAAGGCGAAGATATGGATGGAGTTGGGTGAAAGTGATGATGCGGCTTGAAGCCGGTCACGATGCTAGAGGCTATTCGTTTGCCCGTTGACGTGGTCTTGTAGAGACCGTTCTATCGGGACAAACATCAACAGAGAGTGAGGCGATCCCTTGCAATCACGACAGACTGACATGAGTGTGGTTAAGTAGAGGCAATGGGGCCGCGAGACCTGTTTCAGTAAGATGTCCGCTTGAGGCGCAGGTCTCGGATGCTCGCAGATGCAAAAATGTGGCGTTACACAGGGTACGTCATTGTGCGCCCAGCCTTGTGATGAACACAGAACTTTAGCGGGAGACATGAGAATAGCGTATGTAGTCGAGATGGGAGGTGTATGGGGCTAGTGCAAGCAATATAGGTAGATTGGCGATGTGAAGCTACTGAAATTGCTCATCCCATGCACAACATACCAACTTCCAAAAGAACGATCCATGCTAAGAAAAACACCTCCTTTTGGTTCAGTAGCCGGCCGAGATCGATCTTCAATTCCGCTAATCGACCTAATGTAACTCAATCAGCAGAAGCTACGCAAACCTCCTTCTACGCACCACATACCTGCCATATAGCCGCCAAATTGCGATATGCCGCGGTCTCAGCCGCCCGTTCACGTTGTTCAACTGCCCTTGCTTTTGCTTCCTGTCGGGCACTTATGGCTTACTGCCGGACAGCAGCCTCGTGCTGCTTCTTGCGTTCGTTCCAGAGTACCTCTCGCCTTCTGAGTTCTTTCACGTCTGCAGCAACCCTGCGCTTGTGGTCGCCGTGAAGTAGGGCATCCGAGTTCCTTTGACCACTGTTTGAGGCCAGCCTCAGAAGATTGGTCGGTTCCTTCGCCTTGGGTGCTTTCGCGAGCTTAAGCGCCTTGGGAGCTTTTGGCTTTGTCGAGAGTGTGACCATGGCGCTAAATATTGCGAGGTGTGAGCAAGTTCGTAGGCTTGTAAGGTTTGATTCCTTAGATTTGGAAAGATCTGGGCGCAGAACTTGGGTTTGTTTTCTTCGACCTGTCGAAGAAGTGTGATCTTGTGGCTGGCTGGAAAAGATGAGGATAAGTTGAAAGCAGCTGAGAATGTTGAGAGTTGCTAAAGAGCCACTTCAGAAGAAGAAGATGGCTTATATGGGCACAAGCTACTTTTGAACGGCGAGCGCTTCAATCCATGTCGTTGAAGTATGCACGAAGTGCACGAAGCGTTAGCTAAGGTGCTTCAATGCTCGATATTCTTAGACCCTTGATTATTTCGTGCACTCACATCTATTTGAGAAGTCAATTACACAGTCCAGATGTAGAATTGAATACGAGCACAATAAGATCATTGACTTCAACAGGCGTCACCCACTGACATGGCAAGGGCAGATCGCACAATGACGATTGAACTGTTGGAAGTATAAGCACCGGACTTTATGAGCAACACACACGGATGCACTTGAGTCAACTATGGCTCATGATTCACATGAAGGAAGTGAACACAAGGTCCGTGTGATGGTTGCTTCACTAGAATCTTCAATTAATTTCTAGTACACAATCAATCTAAGCATGCCGCTCCTCTATTCGTACGCGAACAACACATATTACATAGTCCAACAATTAGTACCAGCGCTCTAGTATACCAACCCACAAGCACGCCATCCCACTCAAGATACCAATCGATCCCGTGCGACCTTCATAGCAGCTATCGCCAGATTTTGCCCCGGTGTTGCCTTCTTGAATAGCTTCTTGAATAGCTTCTTGAATCCCTTTGCCGGCGGAGGCATATACTTCTGCATGTCCGCGTGGAATTCGTACCCATACTTGAAGCTCTTCTTACCTACAGTGACAGCCTTTTTGTGGTTGGCCTTGTTTTTGACATGCTTTGTTGTAGTCTTCGCCGCCTTCTTCGTCCAGGTATTCACTCGACTCATCATTTTCGGACGCGACTTCCTGTGTTTGGATGCCTCGATCTGTGTGATGCGAACTGACTGGTGATGCTCTTCGTCGTAGTAGTATTCGTCGTGCTGGATAAGCTCTTGGGTTGTGGTAGTCGACGCGCCATGACCGTGCGTGTGGATGTCTAAGTCCGTTTCCCGATGGTCTCTTGAAAGTACATGATCTGCACGGTCAACTTTGACGGTGTCTTCGAAGCGCACTATCTCTCCGCCTTCGTTACCATGCTTCGACTTCTTTCCATGTGAGAGAGCATGCACGGGATGGCCGTAATGGGTAACCTGTGTGGCGTGGCTGTTGACGCCCTCGTCCTCACTCTCGGCGTACTGGACCTCGCGGTAGGTCTCGGTCTCGAGCTCGGCCTCATCCTAATCTTCAGATACTGGTCCTTCTCCGGAGTCTTCATCGGAGTCTAAGTTTTGCTCGCTTCCAGTATCGTGCTCGGACTGAGAGTCGCAGTCGCTGCCAGCCTCTCGATCACTTTCAACGTCCTCGTCGTATTCAAACGCTTCGTCGCCCTTCATGGGTTTAATGTCTTCGCTGCCGGTCTCCGAGCCACTCTCATCCTCGCCATTACTACCGGTCCCGCCCTCCTCATCACCATGCTCATCCTCACTTCCCGAGTCATCGTCAGCACGTTCTTCCTCGCTTCCAGTGCCTTATCCGTCCGAGTGATCCTCCTCGCTACCCATAATGGCGTCATATAGTGCCTGCACACCTTCAGTTCCGTCGTCAGAAGAGTCTTGCTCGTCACTCTCGGAGCAGACTTCGCTGCCAGTGTTGGGGTCACCGTGCTCGACAGCATGTGTATATTGCAGTTGAGTTGTATTGATGTTGCTCTTATCGTTCTTGCCAGCGATATTAGGTTTTGTGGTCGCCATGTTGATGATGTGGTCAATCGTCATGTTGTTTTGCACTCTTTGAGTTGCGGAGCACCGCGCATTTATGGACGCATCCATAGCGAACAAGCAGCAAACCTCGTAGAGTGAAGCGGGGTATTCTCAATATTTCTGTGACTGGTCCATCTTCCTATACGCAACCACTTGTGACTTTTGAACCATGTGACTTGAACATGGTACCAGTGAATTTGTTGCAGTGTAGAATGCAGTGAAAAGAAAAGTACTGTGTATTGTTCTGATGTGTTGTTCTGCTCGTGCGGAACTCCCAGAAGGCCAGCAGCAGGGTCTGTTTACATGACGTATCTATGATACAGCTGAGGTAAGGGGTACTTGATAAGTGAGGAAGTAGCACCAGAACACCAGCACGTGATCTGCTTCTCCTCATAACCGCAACAGAATTATAGTGAAGTCCAAAGCGCCAAAGGTTTCCGAGTTGCGTGATGTGCAACTATAATATGAAATTGGGAAATCACTTCCTGATGCAATGCTAGGTAATCACATTACAGAACACAAAATTGCTCGACTTATGAAACTCCTAACTTTTGGCGATCATTGTATTCCAGACACCCACA
>Ga0265780_10007397_pt1 | contig 13509 bp, 10 predicted proteins | sample P1T30metagenome_FD_192432 | JGI IMG/M metagenome (GOLD analysis project Ga0265780, IMG submission 192432) | Plant litter microbial communities from East Loma Ridge, Irvine, California - P1 T30 | ecosystem: Environmental > Terrestrial > Plant litter > Unclassified | place: USA: California... | reverse complement strand
TAGTGCTGCAACCAGTGTGAAAGTAGGTTATCGTCAGGCTAGTTATAAGAGAAAAACCCCATGCAGAAATGCGTGGGGTTTTTTTTCGTCTGATGATTTGTGAATGTCGCAATGAGTGCTTCGTCAGCACGACTCCCGACTTGCGTCCGGACGACGCGTGTGCGAAGCGTCGCGCCATTTTATGTTGAGGCAGATCTGAAAGACACTCATCAAGCCAGCACCGCCGGCACATTCTCTTTCATCGTAACGGCCCGCATGCGCTCGCGCATTCTGTCCCACAGCCTGTCGTGAATCGGCAGCACGATGACATTGCAGATCGGCTCGACGAGCGCGGCCAGCCCACCCAATGCCATCGACCCGGTCACCGTCCACATCACGCCAAACGCAATGGATGCATGCAAGGTCGTCTGGCTGATCTTTTCGGCAGCCATCAGCAGGTACCGTCCGCGATCGCTGGCGGCGCGATGGATCTTCGCCTCCCAGGCCTTCTCATGGAACGGCAGCACGATCACGTTGATGATGGGCTCTGCAATCACTGCCAGGCCCCCCAGCAAGACCGACCCGGACATTGTCGCGGCCAAGCCGAATGCGATCCCCATGTGGGTGACGACCTGGCTGATTCGCTTCGCTGCTGTAAACATCATTCACCTCTTCAACAAACCTGAGATTGAATGATAATCGTTCTCATTTAAGAAGCGAAGTCATTTGTCTTGAACGCGTCAATAGTGTGCGTCTATCGTCGAGTGTACGAATGACGCAGGCAAAAAAAAACCGCCGCGGCTTGCACCGGGCGGCTTCGGGAGAAAATCAGAATTACTTGGTGACAGTACGCGTGCCGACAACTTCGATGGTCACGCGGCGGTTCTTGGCGCGGCCTTCGGCAGTTGCGTTGTCAGCGACTGGCTGGGTCTCGCCCTTGCCTTCGGTGTACAGGCGCGCTGGGTCCAGGCCTTTCGATACCAGGTAAGCCTTGACTGCATCGGCACGACGCAACGACAGTTTTGCGTTGTATTCGTTCGAACCAACCGAGTCGGTATGGCCGACGGCGATCATGACTTCGGTGTTCATGCCTTCAAGTTTCGACATCATGTCGTCCAGGGCAGCCTTGCCTTCTGGCTTGACGACCGCTTTGTCGAAGTCGAACAGGGCTTCAGCAGCGAACGACACCTTTTCCGACGTTGGCTGCGGAGCAGGTGCCGGTGCCGGAGCTGGCGCCGCGACCGGGGCTTCGGCAACGACTACCGGGGCTGGAGCGACATAAGGTGCAGCTGCCGGACGGCCCAGCTTGTAGACGAGGCCAACCGAGATCAGGTCGACGTTGCCGCGGTTGCCTAGGCCATCCTTGACGCGGTTGCGTTCCATTTCAGCGCGCACGGCCAGCGCTTCGCTGAATTTGTATTCCAGGCCCAGGCCTGCTTTAGGACCGATGTCGCTGTCGCTGGAGTAGCGGTTGCCTGCCACGGCAATACCGTTGCCGTTGTAGTCAGTGCCGGTACGAGCGTATTGTGCGCCGATGCGGCCCAGGATCGACAGGCGCTGCGACAGCGGCAGCTGGCCGACCAGATCCAGGTTCACACCACGGAATTTCGTCTCGCCTTGCACGATGCCATTGCCGGTCGTAACTGCGCGGAAGTCGTATTTGCCGAGGTCAAAATAGCCGCCTTCGATGGCGAAGTATTGGTTCAGTTGTTTGCCGACGAACAGTTTGTAGCCGCGATCGCGCTGGTCGTTGGTGAAGCTGCTCAGTGGAGCGTTGCCGGACAAGGTGTTCACCATGCCGCGGTCGTCGAGGTGCGAGCGGCCTTGGCCAATCGAGCCACCGACGTACACTGCGCTATTAGCCCAGTCAGGGTTGATAAATGTGTCGTCGGCGGCGAAAGCGCTGTTCGACAGAGTGGCGCTGAAAGCCAGGGCGATGGCGATGGAAAGTTGGGACTTGATTTTCATGATTTGGATAGTTATTGGATTGATCTGGGTTGCGTAATGTCGTTAGCAGCTTGGTAATGTCTTGCAGACAAGCAGGACTATAGAGCCTGGTCCGCATCTGTTCTGCGCGCTGGCGCACATACGAGTGATTCTGGTGCTTATTCGCAACACATTTTTACAACACCTACTGCTGCCGCGCGCTATGCCGCGTCGTGCAATGAAAGAGCCGCCCCGGCATTGGCAGGGGCGGCTCCGATGAGGAACTACCTAGCGCACGACGTTGCGGGTACCGACAACTTCAATGGTTACGCGGCGATTTTTAGCTCGCCCATCGGCAGTGGCATTGTCCGCAAGCGGCTGCGCCTCGCCTTTGCCTTCGGTATACAGGCGCGCTGGATCAAGGCCCTTTGCCACCAGATAGGCTTTGACTGCGTCTGCCCGCCGCAACGACAGCTTGTCATTGTATGCGGTCGATCCCACTGAATCGGTGTGACCGACTGCAATCATGACTTCGGTATTCATGCCTTCCAGTTTCGCCAGCATCGCGTCGAGTGCCGCTTTGCCGTCCGGCTTGACGACAGCCTTGTCGAAATCGAATAATGCTTCCGCAGCGAACGAAACTTTTTCCGACATCGGCTGTGACGCCGGCGCCATCGCCGGCGCCGGCGCCACAGCCGCGGCTGGCGCCTCGACCACAACAACCGGCGCCGGTGCCACATACGGTTGCGCTGCCGGACGCCCCAGTTTGTAGACCAGGCTGAGCGACACGAGGTCGACATCGCCACGGTTGCCGACTGCATCGCTGATGCGATAGCGCTCGACTTCGCCGCGCAGCGCCAGCGCCTCGCTCAGCTTGTACTCGAGCCCGAGGCCGGCCTTCGCATTGGCCTTGTTTTCGCTGGCACTCGCCTTGCTCGCGCCGGGCAGCAAGTTCCCGCCGAAATGCGTGCTGGTACGCGTATATTGCGCGCCGATACGGCCGAGCAGCGACAGGCGCTGGCTCAGTGGCAACTGACCGACCAGGTCCAGATTGACGCCGCGAAATTCCGCTTCCCCGCGCAAGTTGCCGTTGCCAGCGGTGGTCGCCGCAAAACCGAACTTGCCCAGGTCAAAGTAACCGGCTTCCAATGCGAAATATTGGTTGAGCTGCTTGCCGCCGAACAGTTTGAAGCCGAGGTCGCGTTCGTCGGTACTGAAGCTGCTCAATGTTGCACCATTTGCGGTCAGGCTGCGTGCAATACGTCGATCGTCGATGGCGGCACGCGATTGGCCGAGCGCACCACCGACATACCAGGCGCTGTTGGCCCAGTCCGGGTTGATGAACGTATCGTCCGCGGGCGCCGCTGCAATGGCGCCTTGCGAGGCGAGGGCGCTGAACGCGAGAGCGATAGCGAGGGAACGTTGTGTCGTGATAGTCATGGTTGCCTTATTTGGCGATCTGGTTGTTGCTGAGGGTGACGGCGGCGGCGGACAGGACGCGCCCACCCAGCAAGGTGGTGTTGTCGCCGACGGTGATCGCGGCAGCCTGGCCCAGGATCGAGCCGATGAACGCGCTGTTGGCGCCCAGCGTGCTCGGCCCCACTGGCACCCAGCTCACATTGGCGGCAGTCGCACCATTGGTCAGGGCCACCACCGAATTGGCCGTTGTATTGAGCGTCAGCGCGGTGCGGAAGATATACACGCCGGGACCGCTCAGGTTCAGTGTGCCGGTGATGCTGATGGCGCCGGTATAGCAGTACACGCCGGGTGGAAGCGTCACGCCGCCAAGGTTGATGTCGCCAGCAAACGTGACATCGCAGAGACGGCTGTTTGCATCGGTGATGGCAACTTGCAGGTCAGCCAGGCCATTGGCGAGGATGGCGCCCGATTGGTAATTGGTATAACCCGGGGCGACGGTTGGCGCCGTCGTTTGCGATGGGGAACCGACGTCGCCGGTGATCAAGGTCGTGCCGCCGGCGTTATTGGTCAGCGAGGTGCCGGCCAGTACGGCAAAATTGGCAGCGCTACCCAAGTTGACCGGGAGGACTGTCACTGGTGGCGTCACTGGCAGCGCGGTGACCGTCAACGCGCCGCTGCCCGACCGGGCGCCGACCGTGGCGGTAATGACGGTAGCGCCGGCACTGACACCGGTGGCGGCGCCGCTGTTGAGGACGGTAGCGACGGCCGTGTTGGCCGAGGTCCAGGCGGCGCTGGACGTGATGACTGCAGTTGTGTTGTCGGAGTAGGTCGCTACCGCAATGAATTGCTGGACGGCGCCAACGGCGACTGTCGATGTGGCTGGCGCGACAGCAATGCTGCTAATTGTCGCGCTGGTGGTCGTGGCTTGGGCAGTCGCGGTCTTGCCTGCGAAAGTGGCCGTCAGTACCGAGGCGCCTTGCGCCACACCCGTCATCAGGCCGCTATTGCTGACCGTGACAAAAGCGGGGCTGGCGGAAACAAAGGTCGTGGTCGTGGTCGCGGTGACGTCGACGGCAGTACCGTCCGAATAGGTGGCGACGGCAGCCAGCTGGCGCGTGGCGCCGATCTGGAACGTCGTGGTCGCCGGCGTCAATGCCAGCGAAACCAGGCTTGCCGGCAACACCGTCAACGACGCATTGGCGCTCAGGCCGCCGGACGTGGCGATGATACTGGTCGTGCCCTGCGCTTTCGCAGTGGCCAGGCCGGCCAGCGTGATGCTGGCGATGGCTGGCGTCGCTGCGCTGAAGCTGGAGGCCGCAGTGATGTCACGCGTGGTGTTGTTATCGAAACTGCCGATCACTGCATATTGCAGCGTATTGCCGATATTGATCGTCGACATGGCGGGTTGCACAGCAATGGCAACCAGCTTGGCAGGCACGACAGTAATCGAGGCCGCGCCGCTTTTGCTCTCGAAGACCGCGTTGATGACGGCAACGCCTGCGCTGGTGCCGGTGACAGCGCCGGCAGCATTCACGCCGGCAATAGCAGGGCTGGCGGACGTCCAGGTTGCTTTGGCGCTAACGTCGCGCGCGGAACCGTCGGTGTACACCGCGGTCGCAGTCAGTTGCTGGACCGCGCCGATGGCGATCGAGGCTGTTGCCGGGGTGACGGCGACGCTGACGAGCGTGGCTGCCGGAACGCCCAGGATCGGGTCGCGACCCTGGTCGCCGGAGCCGCACGCGGTCAGCAGTGCTGCGCTCAGCAGGCTCGCTGAGCAGATCAGCATTTTGGTAAAACGTTTGATATGAATCATTAGGTGCTTTCTTGGTGAGCCACTGTCGCATCGAGCCGCACAGGCTGTGCGGTACAGCAGGAATACTGCTGGTCGATCTGGGAGGTGACTTGCGGTCGAACTATACGCACCAATTCAACATGCTATGGACGCTACCGTACGGATGCGCACAATTAATTCTTAATTACAATTTCTTATGTGCAATAGCAATTGGCGTGTTACCTTGAACGAGCCTCGGCCGTTGTTTCTCGCGCACGCGTGGCGCGATGTCACCGGAGGCGGCAAACCGGCATGCCGCGCCCGATCAGGCTGGCGAAATGAAAACAGCGCGTCCGAATGGACGCGCTGTTCGAAGACAACTGCTGGAGATACGTGCTTGAGATGCCTAGAACGCGTAGGAGGCGCCGACGCCGGCCATCCAGTTGCGCCCTGGCGCCGCTTCGTAGTAACGCTTGTTGGCGTCGCCGACGATGACCGAACCGACATACTGGCGATCGAGCAGATTATTCAGGCGCACGAACTCGTTGAAATTCCAGCCCTGCCACGATTGTTTGGCATTGATGCGCGCATTCAGAATGGCGTAGCCGGGTGCCGGGATATCGTTATTGCTGTCTTCCGCATAGACATTGCTGCTGGCAATGCCTTCCAGCGCCGCGCCGAAGCGGTCGCTGCCATCTTTCCAGGCCAGTTCGGCAAAGGCATTCGCATTCGGCACACCCGGCAGGCGGCTGCCCTCAGTCACTTTCGCAAAGGCGTCGTCATACACGGCGCGCAGCACCGTCACGGCAAGCCGGCCGCTGAACCCGGTGCCAAATTTAGTATCGACCGATAACTCGCCACCCTGGCGCAAGGTCGAGCTGGCGTTTTTATAGCTCGTGCGCCCACCCACCGCGGTATCGACCACGAGTTCGTCGCTGGTTCGCACCTGGAACAGCGCTGCATTGATGCGGGTATTCGACATGACCAGCGCTTTGGCGCCCACTTCGAGGTGCGTGCTTTGTGCAGGCCGCAGGCCAAAATTGAAACCGGCGCCGGCGCCTGAATAAAACAGCTCGTTCAAGGTCGGCGTTTCAAACCCACGCGCGGCGCTCGCATAGACATTCAGCAGTGGATTGATTTTATAGAGGACCCCCAGCACTGGGGTGGTATGGCTGAATTCCACGCTGCCGCTGTCGTTTCCATTGCTGAGGAAGGCATCGTTGACACCGACGGTGAGTTGCGTGCGGCGCAGGCCGCCCGTGAATACCCAGCGTCCGATTTGCCATTCGGCCTGCGCGTAGGGATCGACCGTTTTCAGGTTGTCCTGCTCGTCGCGGCGCAATGCGCCCTGCACCCCGAAGGTATTGCCGATGAAATTCTCGTAGCCTTTGCGGTCGTCGCTCGAGTGGCCGTATTCGATGCCGACGGTCGTGGTCAGTTTGCCGTCGCCGAATGGACGCACGAACGCGTAATTGATATCGGTGCCGTAGAAATCGCGGTCGAAATCGACCACGCCACCGGCCTGGCTCGGGGATGTTTGCAAGCCTTTCGAGAAAGCCTGGAACTGGTTGACCTGGCGATTGCCTCCGTACACCATCACGTGCAGGCGATCGTCGCCGAATTGCTGGTCATAGGCCAGCCCGACCTGCTTGTGCGAGATATCCTTGCGCGTGTTGTAGCGGTCCGCCAGCGTGCGCTTCGGATTTTGCGTGTCGGTGGTGTCGATTTCGTTGGCGCGGGGATTGGCCTGGTAAGTGGCCCACGTCGCGCCGAGTGGATCCTGGGTGCCGTCCTGCTCCAGGGAATTGGCCACGAGGGTCAGCTTGCCGCCGGCGGTTGGGGATACCGTCAACTTGAGGAAACCCTGGTCACGTGTGGCGGCGCTGTGGTTGCGGTAGCCGTCCGTCTGGAAGCGCGAGGCATCGATGACGTAACCGACGCCCCCGCTGCTGCCTTGCAGGTTGACATCCGTTTTGCGCTGGCCGTCGCTGCCGGCCGCCGTGTTCACATCGATCGTGGGGCGGCCCTGGCCGTCGCGTGTAAATAACTGGATCACGCCGCCTGAATGGTTGCCGTACAGGGCAGAGAAGGGGCCGCGCAAGACTTCGATGCGCTCCGCCATGTCCAGGTTGAAGGCGGACGGCTGGCCCTGGCCGTCCGGCATCGTCGCGGGTACGCCATCGCTGATGAGACGGATGCCGCGCACGCCGAACGCCGAGCGGGCGCCGAAGCCACGCGAAGAAATCTGCAAATCCTGGGCATAGTTCTGACGGTTCTGGGCCACCAGCCCGGGCACGGCCGACAAGGCTTCGGAGACATTGACGCGCAGTTGGCTATCCTGGATGCGGGCGGCATCCACGACGTCGATTGCCGCGGGAAAATCGAAGCTGGTGTGTTCGATACGGCTGCCGCTGACAATGACCACATTCATGTCTTGCGGGACCGGCTGGGGTTCGGCTGCGAAGGCCGCTGGCGCGATGGCGGCAAACAGGCTGGCAATGGCATTCAAACGAAATGGGGACGGCATACAAACTCCATGATCAATCGTGGCAATCGCCACGCGGTACGCAATATACGCGTGTCAGGGGTTTGCTGCGCGCACCGTGAAGCAGTTTATTCCGGCTCGTCGATCTGGTAGCCCTTCGCGCGCAATGCAGCCAGCATACCGTCGGGCGACGTGAGTTCGTGCATCGACAGCACGGCCAGGGTGGACCGGTTTGTCGCCAGCGATCTGTCTGCTGCCGCCAGCCAGGCGGTTTTGACGCGCTGGCGCATGTCGGCCCCTCCCTTCACGCCACTCATCCATTTGCTGTCGACCAGCGCCGCGTTGCACGCAATTTTCTCGTCGGGGAAATCAAGCCTGCGCATGGCAGGAAGATCGCCGGTTGCCCACGCATTGGCGCGCAGGCGCATCGTATCGAGATCCTTTTCTAGCCGGTCGATCGTTTGCGTAAAACAGGCGATATCGTCCAGTTGCGATTTTTTGAAGTCGCGCAGTGCCTCGCGCGGGTTTTCCACGGGTACGCTGATCGCCGTCTGGGTAATGGGTATTTTCCAGTTTTTCCCCAGTTCATAGATGCGCTTGATGACTGCGTTACTGCCATTCATGCCGATGGCGGACTGGGCACGGCTGGACAAGGTTTGTGCCGCGAACATCGGGCGCTCTTCTTCGATACCTGCATCGTTGCCGATGTATTTCTGCTTCAGGGCGCTCCAGCGCGCATAAACGTCGGGCGGCACCAGATCCTTCAGGTGCGCACCGTCAGGACTCTTTTTCGCTCCGGCCAATGAGGGCAGCGCGGTGATGATATTGAAAGAATTTTTCCATCCGACCGAGATCATGGTGCCAGGGGTGTCGAGCAGTTCCTGGGAATTGGCCAGAACCGTTTCGAGTTGCTGGGAGCGCCAATCCATTTGCTTGGGCAAAGGCGAATAGGCGCCAAAAATCCACAGCATGTGATCGCCTTTCGACACTTTCCACAATGCCGGGCCAGGGCGCTGGCCAACCACCAGGATATTCGGGACCGGTGCATCGACCGGCGCAGGCGCCTCTTGCGCCCACGCTGGCTGCACCAGGATTGCAAGACTCAACCATGCAGCATGCTGTTTCAAGATTCTTCCTCGAAAAATAAGATACCAAACATACTACCCGCGCGTTTCCATTTAAACAAAACAAAAACATGTTGTTACACTGATATGCATACGTAAAAAACGGTGCCGTTTGCATTGGATAAATATCGTTTCGTGTGCGCACGAATTAAGTGCATGATGACGGCTTTTCCTTGGCATGGTTCTTGATACATTAACCATGGACCTCAACTTGAAACGTGGACATGGCGAATTTTTTCGATGAAATGATGGCCGGCGGTACCGGCGCGGTCCGTGACCACTACCGGGAATTCGACGACTGGCTGAAACGCCAATCGGCGGAACGCATCGCGCGCAAGCGTGCCGAGGCAGATTTGACCTTTCGCCGGGTGGGTATCACCTTTGCGGTGTATGGCGATGATGCCGGCACCGAACGCCTGATCCCGTTCGACACCATTCCGCGCATTATCCCCGCGCATGAGTGGGCCGCGCTGGAAGCCGGCTTGGTCCAGCGCGTCAAAGCGTTGAACATGTTCGTGCACGACATTTATCACGACCAGAACATCATCAAGGCCGGCATCATTCCGGCCCAGCAGATTTACCAGAACGCCCAGTACCGTCCTGAGATGCAAGGCATCAATGTCGCATCCGACATCTACGCCCACATCGCCGGTGTCGACATCGTGCGCGCCGGAAAGGGCGAGTTTTATGTGTTGGAGGACAACCTGCGCGTGCCGTCCGGCGTCTCTTATATGCTGGAAGACCGCAAGATGATGATGCGGCTGTTTCCCGAACTGTTTGCCCGGCATCGCATCGCGCCAGTCGAGCATTATCCTGACATGTTGCTGGAAAACCTCCGTTCGGTCGCACCCACGGGCGTGAACGATCCAACGGTCGTCGTCATGACGCCCGGCATGTACAACTCGGCTTACTTCGAGCACGCCTTCCTGGCGCAGCAGATGGGCGTGGAACTGGTCGAAGGCAAGGATCTGTTCGTGAATGCGAACAATGTATATATGCGCACGATCCGTGGCCCGCAGCGCGTTGACGTCATCTACCGGCGGATCGACGACGATTTCCTCGATCCGCTGGCGTTCCGCTCGGATTCGACACTGGGCGTGCCGGGCCTGCTCTCGGTCTACCGCGCCGGACGCGTCACGCTGGCGAATGCCATCGGTACAGGCGTGGCCGACGACAAATCGATCTATCCTTTCGTGCCGGACATGATTCGCTTTTATTTGTCGGAGCAACCGCTGCTGAACAACGTTCCGACCTGGCAGTGCCGCAAGCCCGAGGACCTCGCCTATACCCTCGCGCACCTGTCCGAACTGGTGGTGAAGGAAGTGCACGGCGCCGGGGGTTACGGCATGCTGATCGGGCCCGCTTCGAGCAAGCAGCAGATCGACGATTTCCGCCAGCGCCTGATCGCCAGGCCCGACGGATATATTGCCCAGCCGACGCTGGCGCTGTCGGCCTGTCCGACCTATGTCGAGAACGGTATCGCCCCACGTCACATCGACCTGCGCCCGTTCGTATTGTCGGGCAAGACGATTTCGATGGTGCCGGGTGGCTTGACCCGGGTGGCCCTGGAAGAGGGCTCGCTGGTGGTGAACTCGTCGCAGGGCGGCGGCACCAAAGACACCTGGATCCTGGAGGAATAATGCTGAGCCGAACCGCAGATCACCTGTACTGGATGGCGCGCTACACCGAGCGCGCCGAAAACACGGCACGCATGCTCGACGTGGCAGTGCAGACTTCGATGTTGCCGCAATCCCAGGCCGATGCCGAATCCGGCTGGCGCGCCATGCTCGGCATCTCCGAGCTGGAAGAAGCGTTCGAAGCCAAATACGATGTGCTCGACGCACGCAATGTGCTCGAGTTCATGATCAGCGACACGGACAATTCCTCGTCCATCGTGTCTTGCCTGACGGGCGCGCGAGAAAACGCCCGTGCCGTACGCGGCGTGCTGACGACCGAAGTGTGGGAGACGCACAACGCGACCTGGATTGAAATGCAGCGCCGCGTCAATAAAGTGGCGCTCGATGCCGACCCAAGCGATTTTTTCGAGTGGGTCAAATACCGTTCGCACCTGTCGCGCGGCGTGACCGTCGGCACCATGCTGACCGATGAAGCCATGTATTTCCTGCGCCTCGGCACCTTCCTCGAGCGCGCCGACAATACGGCCCGGATTCTCGACATCAAGTACCATGCAGCCAAGCAGTCCGGCCTGCATGACACCTTGAGCCAGCGCGATTTTTATTACTGGGCCGCGCTGCTCCGTTCGGTGTCCGGCTTCGAGATCTACCGCAAGGTCTACCGCGATGCGATCACGCCGGCACGGGTTGCCGAGCTGTTGATGTTGCGCGCCGATATGCCGCGTTCTTTGCTAGCCTGCATGGAGCAAGTTGTCGCCAACCTGAAATCGGTGCGCAACGATGTCTCGGTCGATACCGAGCGCATGGCAGGCAAGATCCACGCCGAACTGCAGTTTGCCCGCATCGACGATATCCTCGAAGCAGGACTCGACGATACCCTGGGCAATTTCATGGAAAACCTTTTTGAACTGGGCAATCGCATCAGCCGCGATTTCCTGGTTCCCCTTGCGGCCTGATATGCAACTTTCCATTCGTCACGAAACGCTCTACCGTTACTCGGTGGCGCAGGCTTATAGCATCGAACAACTGCACCTGACGCCACGGTCTGAACCACAGCAGCGCATCTTGTCCTGGCGCATCAGTACCCCTGGGCATTGCAGTGGTTACAGCGATGCTTACGGTAACTTGTCGCATATGCTGACGCTAAACGAACCGCACGACTCGGTGCGCATCCTGGTCGAAGGCGTGGTGGCCACCACTCTTTTGCAGGGCGGCCGCTTGTTGACGCAGGAGAGCCTGTCCCCGCTGATCTTTACGGTATCGACGCGCCTCACCCAGCCGACGCCCCCGCTGCTGGCGCTGGCAGACGCCACTTTGCCGCCAAAAGGCGAAAAGGTGTCGACAGCGGACCTGTTGCGACTGACGGCGCACATTTATGGTGCAGTGGCGTACGTCACTGGTGCAACCGACGTATTCAGCACCGCAGGCGAGGCACTGACGCTCGGTGCAGGAGTCTGCCAGGATCACGCCCACGTTTTCCTGGCGTGCTGTCATGCGCACGGGATTCCCGCACGCTATGTCTCCGGATATATCGATCCCGAATCGACTGGCCATGCCGCGAGCCATGCCTGGGTCGACGTCTGGGTCGACGACGCGGATTTTTCCGGCTGGGTCAGCATCGACGTCACCCATAACCGCCTGATGACTGATGCATATTGCCGCCTCGCCATCGGACGCGATTACGAGTCCGCCGCGCCGGTACGGGGGATGCGCCGCGGTGGCGGCGATGAGATAATGAGCGTTGAAGCGCTGATTGTGCCGGTGTAAAATGAATCTTTCCCTTAGTAAATTCCAGCGATGACGTACTGTGTAGGCATGCGCCTTGATGCCGGGCTGGTGTTCTTGTCCGATTCGCGCACCAATGCTGGCGTCGACCAGGTTGGCACCTTTCGCAAACTGAGCGTGTTCGAAAATCCCGGTGAGCGCGTCATGGTATTGATGACCGCGGGTAATCTGTCGATTTCGCAAGCTGTGCGCCAGGTCGTGTCCGACTATATTGGCCCGGACGGCATGACCATCTGGAACGCTCCCAATATGTATGACGCCGTGCGGATTCTGGGAGATGCCGTGCGCACTGTTCACAAACGCGATGCGGCGACCCTGGCTGAATTCGGCGTCGATTTTAATATCAGCATGATCTTTGGCGGCCAGATCAAGGGCGAACGCTGCCGCCTGTTCCAGGTTTATTCTGCGGGCAACTTTATCGAGTCGCGTGACGAAAACACCTATTTTCAGATTGGCGAGGCCAAGTACGGCAAGCCCATCATCGACAGGGTCGTTACGCCATTGACGTCGCTGGACGATGCCGCCAAGTGCGCGCTGATCTCGATGGACTCAACGTTGCGATCAAATGTCTCCGTTGGCTTGCCGCTGGACATGCTGGTCTACGACGTCGACAGCCTTGCTGTCACGCACTTCGTCACGATCGACGAACAGAACCAGTACTTCAACCTGTTGCGCAACAGCTGGGGCGAGCAATTAAAAGCCGTTTTCGAAGGCATTGCCGCTCCGGTATGGGATGCCGCACCCGATGCCACGGCAAACGTTTTATCGTCAAGCAACATGCACAGCAAACCGATGCGTGTGAATTTGCCCTCCGGTATTCAGACAGTCTCGTCACCGGCGCCCTTGCAGTCGGTGGCGCAGCAGGCGCCGTCGACCAGGCAACACTAGCAATTTCTTTCTTCTGTTCTTTCGTGCTGGCCCTTGAATTAAATTCCGGGGCTTGCTATACTTCGCCTCCCAGCAAATTGCTGCAACAAATCAACAAGTTGCGCGTAGTTGAACGGGGACTGTTTCTGAAACAGGGCAAAAAAAGAAGTTGACGTAGCGAGCGAAACGCTTCATACTCTTTCTTCTTCGCGGCTGACAAACACAACGCTTTGTCAACAAGCTGCAAAGGTAGCAAAAGCAGTGCCGAATAAAGTTCTTTAAAAATTAACAGTCGATAAGTGTGGGCGTTTGATGAAGGTGCCAGGAACTTAGGTTCTTGCATACTTAAATTATCAAATGTTCACAAAGAAGAAATATAGGCGCTTCGCAAGAAGCGGCCTGTCAGTATTTTGAGTGAGCGACCCGTCCGCAAGGACGGAGCCAGAAATGGCTATTAAACAGAGATTAAACTGAAGAGTTTGATCCTGGCTCAGATTGAACGCTGGCGGCATGCCTTAC
>Ga0265780_10007396_pt1 | contig 13510 bp, 12 predicted proteins | sample P1T30metagenome_FD_192432 | JGI IMG/M metagenome (GOLD analysis project Ga0265780, IMG submission 192432) | Plant litter microbial communities from East Loma Ridge, Irvine, California - P1 T30 | ecosystem: Environmental > Terrestrial > Plant litter > Unclassified | place: USA: California... | reverse complement strand
CTCGTTTACCGGCGTGCGCACCGCATGCGGCATCGCGCAGGGCCTGGCGTTTGGCGCCAGCCTGCCGGTGCTGCCATTGATCACGCTCGATGCGATGGCGCTGGCGTGCCGCGAACGCAGCGGCGCTGCCGACATCCTGGTGGTGCTCGACGCGCGCATGGGTGAAGTCTACTGGGCCCAGTACCGCTACGGCGACAGCCTGGAGACCGTCGTGGCGCCGGCTTTGTGCGCGCCTGAAGCAGTAGCGCCCGTGCCGGCCGCTGGCCTGGTCGCCTGCGGGAACGGCCTGACGGCGTACCCGCAGGCGTTTGCCGACAGCCAGTTCATGCCGGGCGCGCTGACCGACATCCTGCCGCATGCGCGCGAACTGGTGCGCCTGGGTGCGGTGGCGCTGGCAGCCGGGCAGGCAGTCGATGCGGCCAGTGCGCAGCCGCTGTACCTGCGCAACAAGATTGCCTACACCAGCGCCGAGCGCGCGGTGATCAATGCAGCCAAGGCTGCCGCAGCATGACACAGGCGACTTTCGACGCCCTCGCGTACGCGCCGATGCGCGTGCAGGATGTCGACGCGGTCGTGGCGCTCGAGCAGAGCGTGTTCCCGCATCCGTGGACACGCAATAACTTCTGCGATTCGCTCGCGAGCGGGTACGACGCCTGGGTGCTGCACGATCAGGACGGCACGCTGGCTGGCTACTTTTTGCTGATGGAAGTGGTCGATGAAGCGCACCTGCTCGACGTGGCGGTGGCGCCCGAGCGCCAGGGCACCGGCCTCGGTCGCTACGTGCTCGACAAGGTGGCGGCGCGCGCGCGCGGCATGGGTGTTCTGTCGGTGCTGCTCGAAGTGCGGCCGTCGAACGAACGCGCGCTGGACGTCTATCGGCGCTATGGTTACGTTGAAATCGGGCGCCGCCGCGCCTACTACCCGGCTTTTGAAGGCAAACGGGAAGACGCCATCGTGATGAGGTTTGTTTTATGAAGACGGTCAGCCCGCGCGACAGTGCGTTTTTGGCGGAAATGGGCATTGCGCCGCTGTGGCACCTGCGCGCTGTGCCGGCGCCAATCGACACCGTTGCCGCTGAAGAGGAAGTAGCAACATCCGCCGAACCCGATATTGCCACGATGGACTGGCCGGCGCTGCGTGCGGCCATCGCCAGCTGCGAACGCTGCGGCGCGTGCCGTCCGGGCGCCAAGCCCGTGTTTGGCGCCGGCGCGCAGCAAGCCACCTGGGTGGTGGCGGCCGGCGCCACCAGCGCCGACGATGAAGCAGCCGGCGTGCCGGTAGCCGGCGACGCCGGCAAGCTGCTCGACAATATGCTGGCTGCCAGCGGCCACGCGCGCACGCGCGACACATACGTCACGAACCTGGTCAAATGCCGCCCTGCCAGCGCGAACGGCGGTGACCGCGCCCCGAACGCTGACGAAGTGGCCGCATGCCGGCCATTCCTCGCGCGCGAACTGGCACTGACTGGCGCCAGCGTCGTGCTCACGCTCGGGCAGGTGGCGGCCAACGCGCTGCTCGATCAGCCATTGCAGGCGCCGCTGTCCGGTGCGCGCGGGCAGGTGCACGCGTTGGGAGGCGTTCATCTGGTGGCCACCCTGCACCCATCCGAGCTGCTTGCGCGCGGCGCCGACAAGGCGCTGGCCTGGGCCGACCTGTGCCGCGCCATGGCTGCCACCCGCGATGGCGCCGACTGACACGCAGCCGCCACTAACGTACCAGGCGTACTTCGAGCGCCGCTGGGGCGGCCTGCGCCACGCACGCGTACGTGCGCTGGCGTGGCTGCTCGATTCACCCAACCTGCTCGACGCCGCCGATCCGGGCTGGCACGCCCAGGTGATGGCCCAGGTGCCGGTCACAGCGGACGTGGAACGCTGGCTGTTTGCACTCGACCATGATCCTTCCGCGCTCAATACCGCCATGGGCGAGCGCGTGTTCACGCGCCTGGGCCTGTACGCGGAAAAGCTGATGGCGTTTTATTTCCGGGAGCAGGGGCGGCTGGTGGAACATGGCATGCAAATACGCGCCAACCGGAACGATACCGTGGGTGAATTCGATTTCCTGCTCGACTGCGGGCCGGATGCACTCGAGCATATCGAGTTCGCCACCAAGTTCTACCTGCTGCGGCCAGCCGACCCCCATGACCTGGATGCTTTGGTGGGGCCCAACCTGGCCGACAGCCTGGGCGCCAAGATGCGCAAGATCATGGAGCGCCAGTTGATGCTGGGCCAGCATCCGGCCGCGCTGGCGCTGCTGGACCGGCCGGTCGTGCGTGCGCAGGCGCTGGTCAAGGGATGGTTGTTTTATGCCCATGACAGCGTCGTCCCCGAGGCGCGGCCAGGCATCACCCCGGCGCACTGCCGCGGCTTCTGGTGTCCTATCGACGCGATGGACGCGCTGATCGATATTCCTGACCTGGGTTACCTGATGCTGCCGAAGATGCAGTGGCTGGCGCCATACCGCGCGACGAACGACGCCGGCGTGCTGACGCGGGCCGGCCTGCACGCCGCGCTGTCAGCGCAGTTTGAAACGTCGGGGAGCCCGGTGCTGGTGGCGGTGGTGCGCCAGCAACCGGGTTACGTGGTCGAAGTCGACCGGGGATTCATCGTACCCGCGCAGTGGCGGGACAAGGCGCTGACGCTGCGCTGAGGCAGCGCCGGATCAGTGTTTGTGTTCGCCGATCAGCGCGAGCGAATCGTGTTCGCGCTGGTTGGCCGCGTGCAGGCGCATGATCAGGAACATGATGCCGGCCACCGACATGCCGAACAACAGGATGATGATGTTCAGGTCGAGGTTCAGCGTCAGCATCGCGGCGTAAATCGCCAGCATGGTCAGGATCGACAGGTTTTCATTGAAGTTCTGCACGGCGATCGAGTGGCCGGCGCTCATCAACACGTGGCCGCGGTGCTGCAGCAGCGCGTTCATCGGCACCACGAAAAAGCCCGACAGCAGACCAATCAGGGCCAGCAGCGGGTACGCCAGGTACACCGAATGCACCATTGTCATGCTCATCACCACCAAACCCATGATGATGCCGAGAGGGATCACGGTCAGCGAACGTTGCAGTGGAATCATCTTGGCGGACGCCGCCGCGCCCATTGCCACCCCCAGTGCGACCACGCCGATCAGCGACGTTGCCTTGTCCAGCGGCATGTTCAGCGAACGCTCGGCCCACTTCAGCACGATGAACTGCAAAGTGGCGCCAGCGCCCCAGAACAAGGTGGTGACCGCCAGCGAAATCTGGCCGAGCTTGTCGCGCCACAGGATCGACGAGCAATTGGCGAAATCGCGGATCAGGCGGCTGGCGCTGCGCTTTTGCTTGGCGTAACGGGCGCCGGTATCGGGGATGCGCAGGTTGAACAGCGACGCCAGCACATACGTGCCCGCCACCAGGCTGAGCGACGCTTCGATCGGGGTGTTGATGCCGGTGTCGATGTACGGAATATCGATTCCCAGCAGGAAGGTCGAGCCGCGCACGCTGACCAGGAGGCCGCCCATCATGGTGCCGAGGATGATCGACATCACGGTCAGGCCTTCGATCCAGCCGTTCGCCACCACCAGCTTCTCAGGCGGCAGCAGCTCGGTCAGGATGCCGTACTTGGCAGGCGAATAGACCGCCGCGCCGAAGCCGACCACCGAATACGCCAGCAGCGGATGCACGTGCATGAACAGCAGGCTGCAGCCGAAGATCTTGACGAGGTTTGCAATGAACATCACGCGGCCTTTGGGGAAGGCATCGGCAAAGGCGCCCACGAACGCAGCCAGGATCACGTAAAACAGCACGAACGACAACTTCAGCAGTGGTTTCAGCGACTCCGGGGCATTCTGTGATGCAAGCAGATCGATCGCGACAAACAGCAGCGCCGTATCCGCAAGCGACGAGAAAAACTGCGCCGCCATGATGGTGTAAAAACCACGGTTCATTAGAGTGTTCGGGTAACTAGTCTGGGTTGCTTTATACCATGAACGGATGGCATTCCCAAGTAATCGGCGGCGCGTCAAGCTGGCGCCGGTCCGGTAAAATACGCACTTGTCGATTCTCAAGGCTGCCATCAAGCCTGCCATACCATGCCGCGTCCGCTGACTGCCACGATCCACCTCGATTCCATGCAACACAATTTACAGCGCGCACGGTCCTGCGCGCCGGCGTCCAAAATCTGGGCGGTGGTGAAAGCCGATGCCTATGGACACGGCCTGGAGCGCGCCATGCGCGGGTTTGCCCAGGCCGACGGCCTGGCCCTGATCGAGACGGAAAACGCGCTGCGACTGCGTGCGCTTGGCTGGATCAAGCCGATCATGCTGCTGGAAGGGGTCTTCGATCCCACCGACGTGGCGCTGCTGGCCGAACACAATATCAATAGTGCGGTGCACTGCCTCGAGCAGATCAAGATGCTTGAATACACGCAGTTGTATCGCCCGATTGATGTTCATTTGAAAATGAATACGGGAATGAACCGCTTAGGTTTCATGCCCGAAGATTATGCGGCAGCCCACGCGCGCCTGCGCGCCATTCCCGGCGTGCGCAACATTACATTGATGACGCACTTTGCCAATGCCGATGAACTGGAACATCCGCGCCTGAAGATTGTCGAACAGGTGCGGCGGTTTCGTTTGGGCGCGGCGGGGATCGAGGGCGAGCACAGCCTGTCGAACTCGGGCGGCGTGCTGCAGCAGGGCGCCGGCGCCCTGACGACCGAACTGGCGAATGAACTGGCAAGCGACTGGGTGCGTCCCGGCATCATGCTGTACGGCGGCACGCCAGGCGGCAGGACTGCGCAGGAATTCGGCTTGCTGCCCACCATGACGCTGGCGTCGGAAATCATCGGCATGCAGCAATTGCGGGCGGGCGACAGCGTTGGCTACGGCAGCAGCTTCCAGGCGCCCGCGCCGATGGCGGTGGGCGTGGTGGCATGCGGGTACGCCGATGGCTACCCGCGCCATGCGCCGCACGGCACGCCGGTGATCGTCGACGGCGTGCGCACGACGCTGATCGGGCGCGTGTCGATGGACATGATGACGGTCGACCTGACCCCGATCCCGAATGCGCAGGTCGGCAGCAAGGTCACCTTGTGGGGCGATGGGCTGCCGATCGACGAAGTGGCCAATGCAGCCGGCACCATCGGCTATGAATTGATGTGCGCACTGGCGCCGCGCGTGCGCGTGCAGGAAGGAAGGCTGGGTACCAATGGCTAAGGCAAAAACCAATTTCACCTGCACCGAGTGCGGCGCCATTTCGAGCCGCTGGATGGGGCAGTGCGCGTCATGCCACGCATGGAATACGCTGGTCGAAACGGTGCAAGAAACTGCCGGCGTGAATCGCCTGTCGCAGCAGACGCCGCACCGGAGCCTGGCGCAAACCGCGCCGGTGCTGTCGTTGTCGGACATCGAAGCGGTGGACGTGCCGCGCTTTGGCACCGGCATCGAGGAATTCGACCGCGTGCTGGGCGGCGGGCTGGTGGCGGGCGGCGTGGTGCTCATTGGCGGCGACCCCGGTATCGGCAAATCGACGCTGCTGCTGCAGGCGCTGGCCAACATCTCGACGCTGAAAAGTACTTTATATGTCAGTGGCGAGGAATCGGGCGCCCAGATCGCGTTGCGCGCGCGCCGGCTGGGTGTCGACGGCCGTGAGCTGAAGCTGCAGGCCGAGATCCAGCTGGAAAAAATTCTCGGCACGCTGGCCGACCTGAAGCCGGAAGTGGCCGTCATCGACTCGATTCAAACGGTGTACTCCGACGCGCTGACGTCCGCGCCGGGTTCCGTGGCGCAGGTGCGCGAGTGTGCCGCGCAACTGACCCGCGTGGCCAAGCAGACGGGTGTGACGATCATCCTGGTGGGTCACGTGACCAAGGAAGGCGCGCTGGCCGGCCCGCGCGTGCTGGAACACATTGTCGACACCGTGCTGTATTTCGAAGGCGATACGCAGTCGAGCTTCCGCCTGGTGCGGGCCATCAAGAACCGCTTCGGCGCGGTGAACGAGCTGGGCGTGTTCGCGATGACCGAAAAAGGCTTGAAAGGCGTGTCGAACCCGTCCGCCTTGTTCTTGTCGCAACACGATACGCAGGTGCCGGGCGCGTGCGTGATGGTGACGCAGGAGGGCACCAGGCCTTTGCTCGTGGAAATCCAGGCGCTGGTCGACACCAGCCACTTGCCGAATGCCCGCCGCCTGTCGGTGGGCCTGGAGCAGAACCGCCTGGCCATGCTGCTGGCGGTACTGCACCGCCATGCGGGTATTGCGGCGTTCGACCAGGACGTCTTCATCAACGCGGTGGGTGGCGTCAAAATCACCGAGCCGGCAGCCGACCTGGCGGTGCTGTTGGCAATTAACTCATCGATGCGCAACAAGCCGCTGCCGCGCGGATTGGTCGTTTTTGGTGAAATCGGCCTTGCCGGAGAAATCCGGCCGGCGCCGCGCGGCCAGGAACGGCTGCGCGAAGCGGCCAAGCTCGGGTTTTCAATCGCCATGATTCCGAAAGCGAACGTACCGAAGCAGAAGATCGAGGGCATGACGATTGTCGCCGTGGAACGTATTGACGAAGCGTTCAACAAATTGCGTGAGCTGGACTGATCGCTTGTATGACATGACGTCATAAAGAAAATGAAAAGCAGAAAGCGGCGAGCGCCGGTCAGGCCTCGTCGCTTTTTTATCGGCCCAAGTGGACCGTGCACTATTCGTGATAGTGATCGTGCAAGCCCTGGCCGGCGCCACGTACTTCAGAAACAAGTTCGTAGACAACCAGGCCGGCCAGGCCTGCGAGCATGGCCATGCCAACAAAATGAAACAACATGATGGAACGCGTAGGGCGTCTGCCTCCTTTTAGAAATGGTGAGAATTCAACGTAGCAGGTTTGACGCGGACTTCAAGGAAACGCTGCTTGACTGTTTCATCAGGGCATACAATGATTTATGACATGCCTTTTTGATCTGTCATAAACCTGTCATATTCGGCGGTTAGACTGCATCGCATTCACCCCTCCACCACTCTGCAAGGAAATGTTATGCGCATGAAGTTCCTGTTTGCCTCCCTCGTCGTCGGCGCGACCGCCATGACCTCGTCGTTTGCCTCGGCTGCCGACATGACCGGTGCTGGCGCAACTTTCCCGTACCCGATCTACGCCAAATGGGCCGAGATGTACAAGAAGGCCAGCGGCAACGGCCTGAACTACCAGTCGGTCGGTTCCGGCGCGGGCATCAAGCAGATCAAGGCGAAGACTGTCGACTTCGGCGCATCCGACATGCCGCTGTCCGCAGCTGAGCTGAACGAAGCGGGCCTGTTCCAGTTCCCGGCAATCATGGGTGGCGTGGTGACGATCGTCAACCTGCCAGGCATCAACCCAGGCCAGATGAAGCTCTCCGGCCCGGTCCTGGCCGATATCTACCTGGGCAAAGTCACCAAGTGGAATGCCCCGGAAATCGCGGCGCTGAACCCTGGCGTGACGCTGCCAGCTGACGACATCACGGTCGTGCACCGTGCCGACGGTTCGGGCACCTCGTTCCTGTTCACCGATTTCCTGTCGAAGTCGAACGCCGATTTCAAGGCCAAGATCGGCTCTGGCGCGACCGTCAAGTGGGCCGTGGGCGTGGGCGGCAAGGGTAACGAAGGCGTCGCCGCCAACGTGCAGCGCATCAAGGGATCGATTGGTTACGTCGAATGGGCGTATTCCAAGAAAAACAAGATGATCCACACCCAGCTGAAGAACAAGGATGGCGTCTTCCTGCAGCCTGATGACGACGCGTTCAAGGCCGCCGCCGCCAGCGCCGAATGGACCAAGACCCCAGGTTTCGCGGTGGTGCTGACCGATGCCGCCGGCAAGGCCAGCTGGCCGATCACCGGTGTGTCGTACATCCTGATGCAAAAAGACCAGGCTGACGCCGCCAAGGGCAAGGAAGTGCTGAAGTTCTTCGAGTGGTCCTACAAGAACGGTGGCGCCGCCGCGGCCGAGCTGGACTATGTGCCGATGCCTGACACGGTCTCGAAACTGGTAGAAGCAGCATGGAAAACCAACCTGAAAGATTCCGGCGGCAAGGCAATCTGGTAATTCAGTATCAATTAGCGTCTGCCACGACGTGATCATCATTTTGTAAAACCTTGCAGCCGACCGCGGAAATGTTCGCGGCCGGCTGCAGCATTAGCTGAAAACAAACCATGAGCGTACATTCTTCTGTCGCGATTCCCGACGCCGCCACAGGCAGCGAGGGCCCGGACCAGGCTGAAGCACATGCGCAAACCGCTGCGCTGCGCAAGACCATGCGCAACCAGCGCGCCCAGGACTTCATTTTCCACAAGCTGACGATGCTGTTTGCCGCATCGGTGCTGGTGGTCCTCCTCGGCATCATCGTGTCGCTGGCGATTGGCGCCGCGCCGGCGTTCAAGACGTTCGGCCCCGGCTTCATCACCACCGTCGACTGGGATCCGGTCAACGAACATTTTGGCGCGGCGATTGCCATCGTCGGCACGCTGGTGACCTCGTTCATTGCGTTGCTGATCGCGTTCCCGATCAGTTTTGGCATCGCGCTGTTCCTGACCGAGATCTGCCCGGTCTGGCTGCGCCGCCCGATGGGCATGGCGGTCGAGCTGCTGGCCGGCGTGCCATCGATCATTTACGGCATGTGGGGCCTGTTCGTATTCGCCCCGCTGTTTGCCGACCACGTCCAGCCGGTGCTGAAAAGCACGCTGGGCGCGTTGCCGATCATCGGCAAGCTGTTTTCCGGCCCGATCATGGGCATTGGCATCCTGACCGCCGGCCTGATCCTGGCAGTGATGATCATCCCGTTCATCTCGTCGGTGATGCGCGATGTGTTTGAAGTGGTGCCGCAAGTGTTGAAAGAATCCGCATACGGCCTCGGATGCACCAAGTGGGAAGTCGTGCGCAAGATCGTGCTGCCGTACACCCGCACCGGCGTGGTTGGCGGCGTGATGCTGGGCCTGGGCCGCGCGCTGGGGGAGACGATGGCGGTGACGTTCGTGATCGGTAACGCCAACGAATTGTCGTGGTCGCTGTTCGCGGCGGGCAATTCGATTTCGTCGACGCTGGCCAATGAATTCGCCGAAGCGGCGAACCCGCTGCACGTGTCGTCGCTGTTTGCGCTGGCGCTGATCCTGTTCGCGATTACGTTCATCGTGCTGTCGGCCGCAAAAATCATGTTGGCGGGGATGTCCCGCAAGGAAGGCACGAAATGAACGACGCTGCGATGGTCAAGAATCCGGCGAACGATCCTGCACGTAACCCGGTCTACCGCAAGCGCCTGTTGATGCACCGCATCGGCATCGTGCTGTCGGTGCTGGCGATGGCGGTCGGCCTGATCGTGCTGCTGTGGATCCTCGGCACGCTGCTGGTCAAGGGCCTGGGTGGCCTGTCGGCCAATATGTTCCTGCACGACACGCCTGCACCAGGCAGCGAAGGCGGCGGCTTGCGTAATGCCATCCTGGGCAGCCTGATGATGGTGGGCCTGTCGACACTGGTGAGCACGCCGATCGGCATCCTGGCCGGGATTTACCTGGCCGAATACGGCGAGCGCAACAAGTTCGCGCAGGTGACGCGCTTCGTCACCGACATCATGCTGTCGGCGCCGTCGATCGTCATCGGCCTGTTCGTGTATGCGCTGTACGTCGCGCATGTGAAGCATTTTTCGGGTTACGCCGGCACCATTGCGCTGTCGCTGATCGCGGTGCCGGTGGTGGTGCGCACCACCGACAACATGCTGCGCCTGGTGCCGAACAGCCTGCTGGAGGCGGCCTTCGCGCTGGGTGCGCCGCGCTGGAAAGTGGCGACCATGGTGCGTTTGCGCGCCGTACGTGCTGGCGTCATCACCGGCATCCTGCTGGCGCTGGCCCGCATTGCCGGCGAAACCGCGCCGCTGCTGTTCACCGCGCTCAACAACCAGTTCTTCAGCGCCGACATGAACGCGCCGCTGGCCAACCTGCCGGTGGTGATCTATCAGTTCGCCATGAGCCCGTACGACGACTGGCGCGCGCTGGCCTGGGGCGGGGCGCTGCTGGTGACGTTCAGCGTATTGCTCCTGAATATATTGTCGCGTACCGTCTTCAGCCAGAAGACGCCACGCTAATTGCTTGCGAAATAAAACATGAAACCCATCACCATGCCAACGCCGACCGCGCCTCATACCCGTCCTGCGAAGACCATTGAAATCGCCGGATTGAATTTTTTCTACGGCAAGACGCAGAGCCTTACCAACGTCAACCTCGACATTCACGACAAGCAGGTGACGGCTTTCATCGGCCCATCGGGCTGCGGCAAGTCGACGCTGCTGCGCACGCTGAACCGGATGTACGATTTGTATCCCGGCCAGCGCGCGGAGGGCACCATCCTGTACCGCGGCCAGAACATCCTCGAAGCCGGCCAGGACGTCAACATGCTGCGCGCCAAGGTCGGCATGGTATTCCAGAAGCCGACGCCGTTTCCGATGTCGGTCTACGACAACATCGCGTTCGGTGTGAAGCTTTACGAAGACCTGTCGAAAGGCGCGATGGATGAGCGCGTGGAATGGGCCCTGAAAAAGGCGGCGCTGTGGAATGAAGTCAAGGACAAGCTCAACAAGAGCGGCCTGTCGCTGTCGGGCGGCCAGCAGCAGCGTCTGTGCATCGCACGCGGCGTGGCGGTGAAGCCGGACGTGCTGCTGCTCGACGAGCCGACGTCGGCGCTTGATCCGATCTCGACCGCCAAGGTGGAAGAGCTGATCAGCGAGCTGAAGCAGGACTACACGATCGCCATCGTCACCCACAACATGCAGCAGGCAGCGCGCTGCTCCGACTACACCGCGTACATGTACCTGGGCGAAGTGGTCGAGTTCGGTGTCACCGATCAATTGTTCATGAATCCTGCCCGGAAAGAGACGCAGGATTACATTACCGGCCGTTTCGGCTGAACCCCCATAACAAGACGGAGAGCAGCATGATAGGCGAGCATTCATCCAAAAAATACGACGAGGAACTGGAAGCGATTCGCTCGAAGGTCCTCCTCATGGGCGGCATGGTGGAAACCCAATTCGAGCAGGCGATGGAGTGCTTTCGCGTCGGCAATGATGAAAACGCCGACCGCGTGATGGCCGACGACCACGCTGTCAACCAGCTCGAAGTGGCGCTGGACGACGCGTGCAGCCACCTGATCGTGCGGCGCCAGCCCACCGCCAACGACCTGCGCACGGTGATGGCCACCATCAAGGTGATTACCGACCTCGAGCGCATCGGCGACGAGTCGAGCAAGATTGCGCGCACGTCGAAAAGCCTGCACGGACGCGGCGCCGTCAACGGCCTGAACCACTTCGACACTGTGCGCACGATCTCGGTGGCAACGACGGAAATGCTGCACGATGCGCTCGACGCGTTTGCGCGCCTCGACGGCAAGCAGGCAATGGCCATCATTGCCCAGGATGCATTGATCGATCATGAATTCAAGACGATCCTGCGTAACCTGATCACGTTCATGATGGAAGACCCGCGCACGATTTCTTCCGCGCTGGACACGCTGTGGGTGGCGAAAGCCATCGAGCGCATCGGCGACCATGCAAAGAACATCGCCGAGTACGTCATCTACGTCGTCGAAGGCAAGGATATCCGCCACACCACCAAGCCGGCCACGTCCGAGCGTCCGGTGCTGTAAAGGATGGCGGCCATGGAAACCACCGTGCTGGTGGTAGAGGACGAGCCGGCAATTGTCGAGCTGGTCAGCTACTCCCTGCGCGAAGCCGGCTGGAAGATCCAGGCGGTGGCCAGCGCCAATGCGGCGTGGAATGCGGTGTGCGAGAAGCGTCCGCAACTGATGCTGCTGGACTGGATGCTGCCCGATCAAAGCGGTTTGCGCCTGCTGTCGCGCCTGCGCGCCGACCGCAATTTCGCCGATATTCCAGTCATCATGCTGACCGCGAAAAGCATGGAAGAAGACAAGCTGGCGGGGCTGAACACAGGCGCTGACGACTACGTCACGAAACCGTTTTCGCCGAAGGAACTGCTGGCGCGTTCGCGGGCGCTGCTGCGCCGCAAGAGTCCGCACGACGCGGAAGAGCCGATGCGCGCGGGCAGCCTGGTGCTCGATCCGTCGAGCGTGTCGGTCGAAATCGATGGCAAGAAAATCGATATCGGCAACGCTGAATTCAAGCTGCTGAAATTCCTGCTGGCGCACCGCGAGCGCGTCTTTTCACGCAGCCAGCTGCTCGACAAGGTATGGGGCGACCATAGCGTGATCGAAGAGCGCACCGTCGACGTCCACGTGCTGCGCCTGCGCAAGGCCTTGAAAGACCAGGAAGGATTGATCCGCACCATTCGCAGCGTCGGCTACATGCTGTCGGAAAAATCATGAATCCGAAGCTGCTGTTCTGGGTGCCGGCGCTGCTGCGCGCGCTTGGCGTGGCGGTGCTGGGACTGTTGGGCTGGTGGATCGCCGGCCCGGTGCCGGCGCTGGTGCTGGCGCTGGCGATCGTCGTCACGGCGCTGTTCGTCCAGCTACTGTACCTGAAGCAGCTGGGTGACTGGCTGAACGATCCGGACAGCGGCAAGCTGCCGGACGGGTGGGGCGCCTGGACCGATATTTTTGCGCGCCTGTACCGCATCCGCCGCGGCGACGAGCGCAACCAGGCCGAGCTGACCGAATGGCTGACGCGCTTTCGCCAGGCGATGCACCTGCTGCCCGAGGGCGTGGCCATCATGGACGACGTGCTGTTCCTCGAATGGTGCAACCCGGCCGCCGAGCGGCACCTGGGGCTGACGCTCGAGCGCGACAAGGGCCGGCGCGTGACCAACCTGATCCGCCATCCCGAATTCATCGACTACATCATCCTGGGCCGTTACGAGCAGCCGCTGACGCTGTCGATCCGCGGCCGCAAGCTGGTGTGCCAGATCATCCCGTTTGAAAACCGGCGCCAGATCCTGGTCACGCATGACGCGACCGAAACCGAACGCATCGAAGCCATGCGCCGCGACTTCATTGCGAACGCCTCGCACGAACTGCGCACGCCGCTGACCGTGGTGGTGGGTTTCCTCGAGATCGCGATGAACGATCCGGGGCTCGATGCCGCAACCCGCAAGGCGCACCTGACGCTCATGACCGAGCAGGCCGAGCGCATGCAGCGGCTGATCGAAGACATGCTGACGCTGTCGCGGCTCGAGTCCACCGATGCGCCGCTGCGGCGCGAAGTGGTGGACGTGAAAACCGTGGTGGAATCCGTGGCCGCCGAGGCGCGCGCGCTGTCGGGCGGGCGTCATGAGATCACGCTGGCGATCGACGGGCCGGATGTGATGGGCAACGCGGAAGAGCTGCGCAGCGCGTTTGGCAACCTGGCGTCGAACGCGGTGCGCTACACGCCGGCCGGTGGCACCATCGCGCTGTCGTGGCAGCGGGGCGACGACGACCTGCAGTTTGCCGTGGCCGACAGTGGCATCGGCATCGACCGCCAGCACATCGCGCGCCTGACCGAGCGGTTCTACCGCGTCGACAAAAGCCGGTCGCGCGAGACGCAGGGCACGGGGCTAGGCCTGGCCATCGTCAAGCACGTGCTGCTG
>Ga0265780_10007395_pt1 | contig 13512 bp, 7 predicted proteins | sample P1T30metagenome_FD_192432 | JGI IMG/M metagenome (GOLD analysis project Ga0265780, IMG submission 192432) | Plant litter microbial communities from East Loma Ridge, Irvine, California - P1 T30 | ecosystem: Environmental > Terrestrial > Plant litter > Unclassified | place: USA: California... | reverse complement strand
CTTCGTATTCTTGTAAGTGTATTCAAATTTCGAAGCATCGCTTCTGGACAAATACATTTCTAAATTGGTTCCAGATTTTGAAACATCTGTTTGTTTCTCGTATTTCCCGATGGCAAGCATCACCAAATAAGAACTCATCGGCTTTTCCATTTGGTAATCCCAGCGCTTTTCTACTTGATTTATATCTTCGCTATTTTTTAAAATTCCGTTGGACAAAACCGTAAAATCTTTTAGATAAGAAATGCTCAATCCAAAAACCAATTTTTCGTTGACATCATCAAAACTTGGCAACCAATGGCTAGTATATTTTCCTTGACCTTGTGTCCAAATTTCCAAACCGTGGCCTTCGCCGATGAAATACAAAGTCTGTTTTGGAGTTGCTTCATATTCAAAACTGAGCGTGTTTTTTCCTTTTTTGTAACCTTTGAACAATTTTAATTCTGTAGCCGATTTTTTAAATTCAACCGATTTGTTGTTGATTTTCACATCAGAAAAATTCATGTTTTTAGCATCAATCCGAATGGTATCGACGCTTGACAATACATCAAAAGTATAATTTACAGTTCCCGAAATTTTTCTATCGCCCGCGTGTAACGAGAGATTTGCGTTCAAAGTTTTAAAATCCACTTTTTTAAATTGTTGGGAAAAAGCAAAAAAGGGACAAAGAAGAAATAGTATTTTCGTGAATTTCATAATTTATTTTTCGTCGTAAATTTTCAATAATTGCGTTACCGTATTCCAGTTTCGGATGGTGGCTGTAACGTTCAATTTTTTCTCAATATATTTTTGGTCAAAGCGCGTTTTTCCTGCTCCAACGGCATATTTGATATAAATTTTATTTCCGTCAATGCTTGCTTCGTCTGGCTTGAATTGGCTTATTTTCAAGTCGTTGATGCTGTCGCTTTTTAAAGTCGTAGATACAAAAGCGACGTACAATTTCTTGATATCAATATCTTTATCTTTTAAAAACGGGTTATTTTTGAAACAAACGGCCAAATCTTCTTTGTTTACAACAACAATCGGCACTTCGTGGCCAAAGATTTTGAAGATTTCTTGCTTGATTTTAAAGCCTACCGCAGAAGCATTTTCTTCGTCAGAATCCACAAAAACGTTCCCAGATTGAATGTAAGTTTGCACATTTTGAAAGCCAATGGCTTCTAAAGTTGTTTTCAAAGCTTCCATTTTAATCATATTATGGCCAGAAACATTGATGCCACGGAGCAAGGCGAGATGAGTTGTCATTTGGTAAATTTATTTTGAATTTCAAATATATCATTTTTAGAGCCGAAAATCTCATAATTTAGCTAAAAATCTCGACGATTTCGGAAGCAAGAATTTTCAAAATTCCCAATAAAAATCTATCTTCGCTTGACAATTTTAGATTTAAAAACATTAAGCCAAATCAGTCAATCGTCAATGTCTAACCTTCTTGAAACTCCTATCGAATATTTAAAAGGCGTTGGCCCAGCTCGTGGCGAATTGCTTCGAAAGGAATTAGGTATTCATAAATATGGTGATTTAATTAATTTATTTCCAAATAGATACATCGACCGAACACGCTACTACAAAATCAACGAACTTCAAAATACCAATGCCGAAGTTCAGATTGTTGGAAGAATAATTCACATTAAAACTGTGGAGCAAAAGAAAGGAAAACGTCTTGTGGCGACTTTTGCAGATGAAACTGGCGAAATGGAATTGGTTTGGTTTCAAGGCCAAAAATGGATTCGGGAAAATCTAAAACTGAATACTGTTTATGTAATTTTCGGAAAATGTACTGCGTTCAGCAATCAGTTTAATATGGCGCATCCCGAAATGGAATTATTGGCGGAGCACGAGCAAAATCTGCGTTCGGCGATGCAACCCGTTTATCCTTCGACCGAAAAATTAGGTCAGCGAGGCATTTCAAATCGGGTGGTTAATAAAATGATGCAACAGCTTTTTGTGGAAACGCACGCGCTTTTTTCTGAAACTTTGCCTGCTTATATTTTAGACGAATTAAAATTGATTCCAAAGAATTTAGCTTTGTTCAATATACATTTTCCGAAAAGTCCAGATTTATTGGCAAAAGCACAATTCCGATTAAAATTTGAGGAATTGTTTTTTATTCAGCTCCAATTAATCACCAAAAATCTTATCCGAAAACATAAAATCAAAGGACATCCTTTTGAAAAAGTCGGAGACTATTTTAATGAATTTTACAATAATTATCTTCCGTTTGATTTGACAAATGCGCAAAAAAGAGTGTTGAAGGAAATCAGAAATGACATGGGAAATCCGGCACAAATGAACCGTCTTTTGCAAGGCGATGTGGGTTCTGGAAAAACAATTGTGGCGTTAATGAGTATGCTTCTGGCTTTGGATAACGGCTTTCAGGCGTGCCTGATGGCGCCCACAGAAATCTTGGCAAATCAGCATTTTGTTGGATTGACGGAATTAGCTAAACCATTGAATATTAATATAAAAATACTTACTGGTTCAACTAAAACTTCAGATAGAAGAATTATTCACGAAGAGCTTGAAGACGGAAGTTTACACATTATTATAGGAACACATGCTTTATTGGAAGACAAAGTAAAATTTCATAATTTAGGCTTGGCGATTATTGACGAACAGCATCGTTTTGGTGTCGAACAACGCTCTAAACTTTGGAAGAAAAACGAAATTCCACCACACGTTTTGGTAATGACAGCAACGCCAATTCCCAGAACTTTGGCGATGAGTTTGTACGGAGATTTAGATATTTCTGTCATCGACGAATTGCCTCCAGGCAGAAAACCGATTCAAACCGTACATCGATATGACGGAAATCGTTTAAAAGTCTGGAAATTCATCAGGGATGAAATCGAAAAAGGGCGTCAAATTTATATTGTTTATCCATTGATTGACGTTTCTGAAAAGATGGACTACAAAGATTTGATGGACGGCTATGAAAGTATTTCGAGAGATTTTCCGTTGCCAAAATACAGCGTCAGCATCGTTCACGGAAAGATGAAACCTTCGGAAAAAGATTCAGAAATGCAACGATTTTCACAAGGAAAAACCAATATTATGGTAGCGACAACCGTTATTGAGGTTGGGGTAAATGTTCCAAACGCCAGCGTGATGATTATTGAAAGTGCAGAACGTTTTGGGCTGTCGCAATTGCATCAGCTCAGAGGTCGCGTGGGTCGTGGCGCGGAACAGAGTTATTGTATTTTGATGACGAGCCACAAACTCAGCAACGACAGTAAAATTCGAATGGAAACGATGACCAGAACCAATGACGGTTTTGAAATTGCCGAAGTCGATTTGAAGCTTCGTGGTCCTGGTGATTTGATGGGGACGCAACAAAGCGGTGTCTTGAATTTGCAAATTGCAGATATTGTGAAAGACAAAGACATTCTGCAATTGGCTCGTCATCACGCGGTTAAATTGCTGAAAGATGACGCTTCAATGACCAAGCCGGAACATCTGAATTTGAGAAATGTTTTTATCCAAATGTCTAAAAAACAAAATATTTGGAATTATATTAGTTAGATTGAAAGGTTAAAGGTAAAGCGCTCAAGGTTCAAGGACAATCTTTGAACACAATTTACGCCCTAGAACCCAAAGCTTTAAACCTTGAAACCAAAACCCAAAACCCATAAAATAATGATTTCATACAATCCGAAAGAATGGTTTTCTTTTATTTTTAATTTCCACAAGGGAGACACGTTTCGAAAGCTTTTTCCTGTGATGATTGGTATCGGGCTTTATTCTGCTGGAGTCGCTTATCTTGAGCTTGAGTATTGGAAACTTTCCGACGGAAGCCACGTTAAAAATATTACGATAATGCACAGCATGCTTGGTTTTGTGATTTCCTTGCTATTGGTTTTCCGAACAAATACTGCTTACGACCGCTGGTGGGAAGGCCGAAAAATGTGGGGAGGTTTGGTAAATAACAGCCGAAATCTTGCTATTAAAATGGCGGTGATGCTGAGGGAAAAAGAAGATAAAGACTTTTTTAAGAAAATGATTCCGGCGTATGCTTCGGTTTTAAATTTGCATTTGAAAATGGAAGACATCAGCCACGAACTCTTTGATGACAAAGTTTTGTCGCAAGACCATTACAAACACAAGCCGAATCAGATTGCAAAAACGATGATGCAGAAAATCAATGAATTGTATTTAGACAAGAAAATTTCCGGCGACCAATTAATTGTCTTGAACGCAGAAATTCAATCGTTTACAGATATTTGCGGTGCTTGCGAAAGAATCAAAAATACGCCTATTCCTTACTCTTACAGTGCTTTTATCAAGAAATTTATCTTTACGTATGTCTTGAGTTTGCCTTTTGGATATGTGTTCCAATTGGGTTATTATGTAGTTCCGGTTGTAGTTTTTATCTTTTATGTTTTGGCCAGTTTAGAGCTGATTGCAGAAGAAATCGAAGACCCATTTGGCAACGACCCGAATGATTTGCCTACGCAGAAAATCTCGGAAAACATTAAGAAAAACGTAGAAGAATTGATTTATTAAATCCAGATTGACACAAACAAAAAGGTCGGAACTAATTCAGTTCCGACCTTTTTATTTTCTATATTTTATTAATCTACTCTCGTCAAATTAATCTCTTTTGGCGCTGTAATCAGCAATGGAAAAGATTCTATCGTAACTGAACTTGAATCCAAACCGAAGGCTTTTTCTTCTGATAATCCCATCTTTTTCAAGATATTATACGAATCTAAAATCCATTTTTCGTAGAAAGGCAAATCGTTGTCGTATGAAATAAATTTTTCAATCAAGATTAATCTAAAATCGCCGATGATATTGTTTTTGTTCAAAGAATCATAACGGCTCGTGATGTCCACTTCCTTGTTTTTAACCATATCTTCAACCACCTTTTTGAACATCAAGCTGATTCTTGGGGCAACCCTAAAACCTAATCTGAAGTCGATTCTGATTACATCATCGTGGATAAATTCGTTCACGCGGTACTCCATCGTGTACGGCTCATCCACAACGTGCACGTGTACAAACCAGTAAATATCAGCACGTTTTGGCTGTTTGTTCAGGATTGAATACATAATTTTCGATTCAATCTCAGTTCTGTGGTCTGCGCTTGTTAAGTAAACCAAGTTCGTAGCATATTTTGGAACACTTTCATCGTGGCTCAAATCTTCCAAAACCGGCAAATAATCTGATAATTTTACAAAAACCAAATATCGGTTTCTGATTTTTCGGGCAAAGTACCACGTGAACATCGTCATCATTAAAAGCATTGCAATCAACAGCGTAATATAACCTCCGTCCCAGAATTTATGCAAGTTCGCGACCAAAAACGCAACTTCAATCACAGTGAAGGTTGCGATAAAGATTGTGATAAAAATCTTGTTGTATCTTTTTAAAATCAAGTAAAAATTCAATAATGAAGTCGTCATCAACATCGTCATTACGATTGCCAAACCATACGCCGCCTCCATTTCTGAAGATTCTCTGAAATACAAAACAACTAAAACGCAACCGCCCCAAAGCATCCAGTTTAAAGAAGGAATGTATAATTGTCCTCTTAATTCCGTTGGATATTTGATTTTTACTTTTGGCCAAAAATTCAATCGAATCGCCTCATTTATTAAGGTAAACGAACCTGAAATCATCGCCTGGCTGGCAACAACCGCCGCCAAAGTCGCTAAGCCAATTCCGAATGGCAAAAACCAATCCGGCATAATTGCATAAAACGGATTGATAACATTTATTGATTTTAAAGTCTGTCCTTCATGAGAAATCAACCACGCCCCTTGCCCAAAATAATTCAGCAAAAGCATTGATTTTACAAAAATCCAACTCACTCTAATGTTTGATTTTCCGCAGTGTCCAAGGTCAGAATATAAGGCTTCCGCTCCTGTCGTACATAAAAATACCGCTCCAAGAATTAAAAATCCTTCCTTGTGATTCATTAAAAGTTCATAGGCGTGATAAGGATTCAAAGCTGAAAATACGCCCAAATTTGTTTTCAATTGCATAAATCCTAAAATTCCCAACATTGAAAACCACAAGAACATTACAGGTCCAAAAAACTTCCCAATTAGCTTAGTTCCAAATTGTTGCAATCCAAACAAAACTGTAATAATCGCAATAACAATTGGAATCGTTGGAATATTTGGATTCATTACGCGAAGTCCTTCAATTGCTGAAGAAACTGTCACCGGAGGCGTGATAATTCCATCCGCTAAAAGCGTGCTTCCGCCAATAATCGCGGGAAAAAGCAACCATTTCACCTTGGTCTTCCTTATCAATGTATAAAGCGAAAAAATCCCACCTTCACCGTTATTATCTGCACGAAGCGTAATAATCACGTATTTAACCGTTGTCTGCAACGTTAATGTCCAAAAAATAGCAGAAATCGCACCAATAATATCTGTAGAATCAATTGCCTCGTCGCCAACAATGGCTTTTAAAACATACAACGGCGACGTCCCAATATCTCCAAAAATAATTCCTAAAGTAACTAACAGGCCTGCGGCGGATAGTTTGTGAATGTGTTTTCCCACGGAAAGTTTATTTTAAAAGAGAACAAAATTACGAATTATAAGTTATCCAAATAAAAATCAGGCAAGTATTATTCCAATTTCATTAACTTAATTTTAAGAAACCAAACAACGGTGTGTTTTTTAAACCATTTTCCCGCTGTTCACAACTATCTTTCGTGCTGAACACCAGCACAAAAGGATATTTTGTGACATCGGGGTTAGCTAAAAACTATCGGCATTCTTTAAACGTCAGGACCAATCTTTGTCGATAAACTTTGTCTCGAAAAAACTCAAAATTGCCAAAAAAACTTTTAACAAACATCAAAGAATCCGTTTCAAAATGCTGTAAAAAAATCAAAAAATCTTATCTTTGCGACCTTACAAAAAATAACACCAAAACAGCAATGAGAATTTCATATAACTGGCTTAAACAATTCATCAAAACCGACTGGACATCAGAGCAAACCGCTTCATTATTAACCGATTTAGGACTAGAAGTAGAAGGCGTTGAAAAATACCAATCTGTTAAAGGAGGATTAGAAGGAATTGTCGTGGGCCACGTCTTGACTTGCGTACAACATCCAAATGCCGACCGTCTAAAAGTAACCACAGTTGATTTAGGAACAGGAACTCCTGTGCAAATCGTTTGTGGCGCTTCAAATGTTGCAGCCGGACAAAAAGTGCCTGTCGCCACAATCGGTACCACTTTATATGACAAAGACGGAAATTCTTTTCAAATCAAAAAAGGAAAAATCAGAGACCAAGAAAGTCACGGAATGATTTGCGCAGAAGACGAATTAGGTCTTGGAACAAGCCACGACGGAATCATGGTTCTTGATGAAAAATACGCACCAGGAACGCCAGCTTCAAAGGTTTTTAATATTGAAAACGACGAAGTTTTTGAAATTGGGTTGACACCAAACCGCGCTGACGCAATGAGTCACTGGGGAGTTGCCAGAGATTTGAGAGCCGGAATGTTGCAGACAAACGCGCACGCCGAATTGATGACGCCTTCTGTGAGCAGTTTTAGAGTTGACAAAAGAACTTTAAAAATGGACATTAAAGTGGAAGATTCAAAAATGGCTCCGAGATATTGCGGTGTTACCATTTCTGAAATTGCCGTGAAAGAATCTCCAGAATGGTTGCAAAACAGACTGAAATCGATTGGAATTACGCCAAAAAATAATATAGTTGACGTTACGAATTATGTAATGCACGAATTGGGACAACCGCTTCACGCCTTTGACGCTGCAAAAGTAAAAGGAAATAAAGTGATTGTAAAAACTGTTCCTGCTGGCACAAAATTTACTACGCTTGACGACGTTGAACGAACGCTTCACGAAGAAGATTTGATGATTTGTGATGAAAACGGACCGATGTGTATCGCCGGAGTTTTTGGAGGAAAAAATTCGGGAGTTTCTGAAAATACCACTTCCATTTTCTTGGAAAGCGCTTACTTCAATCCGGTTTGTATTAGAAAATCAGCGAAAAGACACGGTTTAAATACCGATGCTTCTTTCCGTTTTGAGAGAGGAATTGATCCAACGATCACAGAATATGCTTTAAAACGTGCGGCTTTATTGATTCAAGAAGTTGCTGGTGGCGAAATTACTTCTGATATTGTTGATATTTATCCGAAGAAATTAGAAGATTTTCCTGTGTTTCTAAACTTTGCAAAAGCAACAAAAATCATCGGTCAAGAATTGCCAAAGGAAACGATTAAAAAGATTTTGGTTTCTTTAGATATTAAGGTTAACAGCGTTTCTGATGCTGGTTTAGGATTAATTATTCCTTCATATCGTGTTGATGTTCAGAGAGAAATTGACGTAATTGAAGAAATATTGAGAGTTTATGGTTATAACAACATTAATTTCAGCAAGAAATTTAATGCGACTGTGGCCAATTCTCCAAGAACTGAAGATTATAAAGTTCAGAATGTAATTGCAAATCAATTGAATTCACAAGGATTCAACGAAATGATGGCGAATTCATTGACAACTCCAGATTACATTCAATTGTCTGAAACGTTGAAAGAAGAATTTAATGTAATGATTATGAATCCGTTGAGTAATGATTTGTCTGCGATGAGACAATCTTTATTGTTTTCTGGATTGGAAGCTGTTTCATATAATATCAACAGAAGAAATTCGGATTTAAAATTATTTGAATTCGGAAAATCATATCACAAATTACCATCCGGAACCGAAGAAAGAAAACACTTGACAGTATTCACAACCGGAAACCGTCTTGGAGAAAGTTGGGGAACACCTCAAAAACCTTCTGACTTTTTCTTATTTAAAGGTTATGTGAATGCGATTTTAGAAAGATTGGGAATTTTAAAAACCAATAACCGTCCGGTGGAATCAGATGTTTTTGCGGAAGGAATTGCAATTGCTGTTGGAAATGATATCATTGTGGAATTAGGAACAGTTAAAAAACCAATCTTAAAACATTTTGGAATCAAGCAAGAAGTTTTGTTTGCAGATTTTAATTGGAATTTGATCTTGAAATTAATTTCAAACAAAATCAAATTTACAGAAATCCCTAAATATCCTGAAGTTCGAAGAGATTTGGCGTTGTTAGTTGACAATTCTGTAGCATTTGACTCAATTTATAATGTTGCAAGACAAACGGAAAAAGCGTTATTGAAAGACATTAATTTGTTTGATGTTTATGAAGGAAAAAATCTTCCGGAAGGAAAAAAATCATACGCAGTTAGTTTTGTGATTCAAGATGCTTCAAAAACTTTGACCGATGCGCAAATTGACAAAATCATGGGCAAACTTCAGAATAATTTTGCTTCAGAATTAGGCGCAACATTAAGATAATCAAAATAGATATAAATAGAAAAATCCCGAGAATCTCGGGATTTTTTTTGGAACTAACTCAAATAAATTTGCAATAAGCTTATTTTTTTGGAGTCACAACACCGTCAACTACGTGAATAACACCGTTTGATTGGTTTACGTCAGCGATAGTAACTTTTGCTTTTCCTCCGTTTTCATCAGATATGTAAAGATCTTTGCCTTGCATCCACGCTGTCAATTTTCCTCCTTGAACAGTTGTTAGCGTTGCCTTTCCGTTTCCTGCTTTGATTGCTTTCGCGATATCCGCTGAGTTCATTTTTCCCGCGACTACGTGATAGGTCAAAACTGATTGCAACATCGCTTTGTTTTCTGGTTTTAGCAAAGTTTCCACAGTTCCTTTTGGCAATTTGTTGAACGCTGCATTTGTTGGAGCAAAAACTGTAAAGGGTCCGTTTCCCTGCAACGTTTCTACTAAACCCGCCGCTTTTACTGCTGCAACTAGAGTTGTGTGATCTTTTGAGTTCACTGCATTTTCAACAATATTTTTTGAAGGATACATCGCTGCGCCTCCAACCATTACTGTTTTTTCTTTTTGTGCGAATGATGATGTACCGATCATCATTGTAAATGCTACTAATGCTGTTGCTAAAATTTTGTTGGTTTTCATAATAGATTGATTTTTTAAAAAGTTTATAAAGGCATTTACGCCAGAACTTTCCTTTTGGTTTCAAAAAATTATTTCTTTAACAACAATTTATTATTTGAGAATTATTAAAACAAAAAAAGCCCCGCATTGCTGCAGGGCTTTTGTATTTAAAAAAGATAAGGAATTAGTTTCCTCCTTTTTCCATTTTAGCTTTTAATTCAGCAAGAATATCATTGTTATCTCCTAAAGTAGATGCAGAAGCATTGTTACTGTTTGAAGATGAATTGTTATTCTCAGTTGCAGCTTTCACATTTTTCTCTTCTTCTTCACGGAAGATTGCAGTGTGAGATGCTACTACTCTTTTGAATTCTTTGTTAAACTCGATAACTTTGAAGTCAGCAGTTTCGCCTTTTTTCAATTTTTTACCGTCTTCTTTTTCAAGGTGACGAGTTGGAATGAAAGCAACGATATCATCACCAAATTCTACAGTAGCTCCTTTGTCAACAATTTCAGAGATTTCTCCGTTGTGGATAGTTCCAACAGCGAATGAATCCTCATATTTGTCCCATGGATTAGCAGTAGTTTGTTTGTGACCTAAAGATAATTTACGTCCGTCAACATCTAATTCTAATACTACAACGTCAAGTTTTTCACCAACGCTTACAAATTCAGATGGGTGTTTGATTTTCTTAGTCCAAGAAAGGTCAGAAATGTAGATTAATCCATCAATTCCTTCTTCAAGTTCTACGAAAACACCAAAGTTTGTAAAGTTTCTAACGATACCTGTATGTTTAGAACCAACTGGGTATTTAGAAGTGATATCAGTCCATGGATCTTGAGTCAATTGTTTGATACCTAATGACATCTTACGATCTTCTCTATCTAAAGTCAAGATAACAGCATCTACTTCATCACCAACTTTTACGAAATCTTGTGCACTTCTCAAGTGAGTAGACCAAGACATTTCAGAAACGTGGATCAAACCTTCAACACCTTCAGCAACTTCGATAAATGCACCATAATCAGCGATTACAACTACTTTACCTTTTACTTTGTCACCAACTTTCAAGTCAGCGCTCAAAGCATCCCATGGGTGAGCGTTCAATTGTTTCAAACCTAATTGGATTCTTGTTTTCTCATCATCGAAATCAAGGATAACAACATTCAATTTTTGGTCTAATTCAAGAACTTCACTTGGGTGGTTGATTCTTGACCAAGAAAGGTCAGTAATGTGAATCAATCCATCAACACCACCAAGGTCAATAAACACACCATAAGAAGTAATGTTTTTAACAACACCTTCTAATACTTGTCCTTTTTCTAATTGACCAATGATTTCTTTTTTCTGTACTTCAATATCAGCTTCGATAAGCGCTTTGTGCGAAACAACAACGTTTTTAAATTCGTGGTTGATTTTCACAACTTTAAATTCCATCATTTTGTTTACATACTGATCGTAATCTCTGATTGGCTTCACATCGATTTGAGATCCTGGTAAGAAAGCTTCAATACCAAAAACGTCAACGATCATACCACCTTTTGTTCTGCATTTTACGAAACCATTAACGATTTCTCCTGTTTCATTAGCAGAAATAACTCTGTCCCAAGCCTTGATAGTACGTGCTTTTCTGTGAGAAAGAACTAATTGACCTGTTTTGTCCTCACGAACGTCAATTAATACTTCTACTTTGTCACCCACTTTTAAGTTTGGATTGTAACGGAACTCGTTTAAAGAAATAACACCTTCAGATTTAGCGTTGATATCAACGATTGCATCTCTGTCAGTAATTCTAACCACAACACCTTCTACTACTTCTTCTTGATCTGTATTGATGAAAGTTTTTGCAACTAATTCTTCAAATTCTTGCAAGTTTTTCTCGTCAACAGCGTCAATTCCTTCTTGGAAGTTGTGCCAGTTAAAGTTCTCTAAAAATTCCGCTTGTGTTTTTGTTTGTTCAGACATCTGTTCTGATAAAAATTTGTATTCTGTGTTTTCTCGAGTTTCTTGATGCGATAGAAAAAACAGAAGTTGTTTTACATAAATGGTTGATACCTAAAGGAAACTCTTCTCTGCCAAAAGGTCTGCAAAATTAATAATTATTTTTTAATCTGCAAAATAATTTAGATTCCCTTTTTACAGAATAAACAATTAAAAATCAACACGAATAATATATAAGAGTCTCCTTTTAATTTGAAGCCAATCGCTTAGGCCTTTTTTTAAACCATTTTCCTGCTGGTTGGCACTATCTTTTATGCTAAACCCCAGCATAAAAGGATAGTCGCCACCATCAGGGCTAGTCAGCTTTCCAAAGCTTTTACCAACTTTGTGGTTACCGCATCTGAAAATCGAAACTTACAAAATATTGCTAAAACAAAAATTATAATTATATTAGGGCATTCAAATTAAAATCGCATTTCTAATGTAGATAATTCAATAAAAGTCAAAAATACATAACTTTTTTAATCGCTGAAGTGAAAAAAAAACTACAAGATAGTAATTTGATTAAACTAAAATCCTCCAAATCATTTGGAACAAATTTTTATTTGATTTTATTTACCATATTGTGCTCACTTACTGCAAGCGCACAACTTTCAAACTTCACGCTCCAAGTCACAAAAACAGACGAAACCTGCCCCGGAAACGGAACACTTACTTTCACATCATCAAATACAACTCCCGGTGCTACAATAAATTATAAAATTTTTAAGCTCCCAAATTTAGTAAACGAAATCGCCAATTTATCCACAAATTTCCTCGGAGGCCTCTCCAACGGAACTTACAAAATCATCGCCACACAATTGCTTTCTCCAAATTCTAACACGCAAACACAGGATATCACAATCTTAAACAACATCGTGCCAATTGATTTTGATTTAGACGACACACCAGAAATCTGCGGAAACGATGCCACAATTACCGCTCTGCTAACCTCTGGAACTGCCGTTTCTTATGAAATAATTTCAGGACCGGTGCTTCGCCCTTTGCAACCGTCAAATATTTTTACTGGGCTTCCTGCGGGAACTTACCAAGTAAGAGTTTACGATTCCTGCGGCCAAGCGTCTGTTGAAACCAGAACCATATTCACAACAACGCCACAAATGTCTATAAGTACAGCAGAATTCCCTGATACAGAATTGCCCGCTTGTGATTTAATTACCGCTTCACATCAAATTACTTCTTCAAATAACTTACTCTTATATCCTATTAATTACCAGTTTACAGTTTTTCCTCCAAGTGGTGGAACGCCAATAATTGTTTCAGGTTCTGTGAATTCTGGATTGCCGAGTGAAAACGTTATAGCACAAACAATTCCTTTTTATCACTATCAAACGTATAGTTATAATCTGCAAGTGACTGATTTCTGCGGTACGATTTACAATGTAAACAACAATATTGTTAACGAAAAACTTAGCCTTTTAATGGGTTCAGGAGAATCAGAATGTGGTCAATATTTCTTAAGTGTCGCAGCATTAAAATTTAGGGCGCCTTACACTTTGACGTTTTTAGAATATCCCACCGGTTTCGATCCTTCAGCATTTAATTCAAATTTTCCAATCCTTATACTTC
>Ga0265780_10007394_pt1 | contig 13512 bp, 13 predicted proteins | sample P1T30metagenome_FD_192432 | JGI IMG/M metagenome (GOLD analysis project Ga0265780, IMG submission 192432) | Plant litter microbial communities from East Loma Ridge, Irvine, California - P1 T30 | ecosystem: Environmental > Terrestrial > Plant litter > Unclassified | place: USA: California... | reverse complement strand
CAGGCAACTACCATTCGTTATAACGGCATGATACATGATTTTGGCCTGCTTAACCCATTAGCAAACCTGCCACAAACAAAATCGTTGTTTGAACACGCCGCAGCCGAACTTAAAAAGTACCTTTTCAGTTAAGAAAAAACTTACGTTAAAGGTACAAAAAGTGCTTAATATTTCACTTTCGGACTTCAGAATCGCATACTGAAACACGTTTTCAGGTGCGGTTCTTTCCCCTTGGCTTTTTCACCAAAAATTTTCAAAAAGCCGAAATAAAATAACGATGCAAAAAAATACCGGCCGTTTTTATAATCAGCTGCAAAACGTAGTAAAAAATTTTTATCCAAACTATCATGAAATTAAAATTTACAGTCATAATCCTTTTGGCCCTGTCAGTGTGTGCCACAATAACATCATGTAACATGAAAGAAAACAATACCGCCGCAACAGCCCAAACCACAACAGGTGCAAGGGCAGAATATATTGCCGTTGAACCTAATGTAAAACTGCATATAACAGATATGGGCAATGGCCCCGTAGTTGTACTGATACACGGCTATCCGCTTAGCGATGCCTCGTGGGAGTACCAGTACCACGACCTGGTAAATGCCGGCTACCGCGTTATAGGCATTACCCTGCGCGGCTTTGGCCAGTCAGATAAGCCTTTTGGCAAATATGATTACGATCAGTTTGCTGCCGATATCAAAGCCGTGTTAGATACCCTTGATATCAAGGATGCAACCATAGGCGGCCACTCTATGGGCGGCGCTATTGCCCTGCACTACGTTGCAAAATATAACGGTGCCCATATAAATAAGCTGGCCCTTTTTGCAGCGGCGGCTCCATGCCACACTAAAAAAGCCGATTACCCCTACCCGTTGTTTACTAAAGATGAAATTACCAGTTGGGTAGCCCTTAACAATACCGATAGGCCTGCACTGCTGGCTGCTGTGGGTCAAAAGTTTACGCTGTCGGCTACCTCGGTGTCGCCGGGCATAGGTGCATGGCTGGGTGGTATAGAAATGCAGTCATCGGCCTATGCCATGGAGCAGGCACTGATTGCCCTGCGCGACGAAGACCTGAGGGACGACCTGCCAAAAATAAAAGTGCCTACGCTTATATTTAATGCCCGGGAAGATAAGATAGTGGCCTTTGCACTGGCCGAACAAATGAACAAGGCTATTCCGGGTTCTACCCTTATACCTTTTGAAAAAAGCGGGCACGCCCTGTTTATCGAAGAGAAGGATAAGTTTAACCGGGAATTTATCAGTTTCCTTAAAAAGTAATAACCTGCCCTGCCGGCTGTAGCCGGCAGGGCATTTTTAAATATATTATGCAAAACATACTGCCCTCTTTTGATACTATGACCCAGGCCCTGCAATGGCTGCAGGCACAGGGCTACACCCACGATTTTAACCTTGATGATAACTGCATACGCTACAATAACGGCAGCCAGGCAATGTCGCCGGATGATTTTACCATCGACTATTTTTTTAGGTTTGAAGGTGATACCGATCCCGGCGACGAGAACATTGTATACGGCATACACTCTGCCACCTATAATATCAGCGGTGTTATGGTAAGCGCCTTTGGCATATATGCCGATGCCATTTCTACCGAGATGCTAAAAAAGCTTTCCGTACACGGCTAGCCGCCAAATAGCCGGCGGTACTATAATCAAAAAACCCATTTTACATACAGTAAAATGGGTTTTTAGTATAGCAACCATAAACCTGTTGCCGGGGGTTAGTTTAAGCGGCTGCTTTCTTTTTATTAAAAAAATAAAGCGCTACGGCACAACCTGCAAGGCCCAGATAAAGGGTGTTGGTATCTAAAGGTGCTGTGCTTTCAAGGCCTTCGCCGTCGATGTCGCCATTTTCATCTTCCATGCCCAAACCCGGGTCATTGGCATGCATCACTACTGTGGTTAATAATAATGCTGCACATAATATTGTTTTAAAAAATCTTTTTATCATGACTGTACGTATTAGTATATTATTTTTTTAGTAACCTTATAACCCTGTGTAGTTGTAACCTGAAGGATAAGCACCTGCTCCTGCGCCGCAAGTCCGTTTATTTTAATATCAGATGCATCTACCTCATTATTCGCATACAAAAGCCTGCCATGGATATCAAACACCTCAACACTTTGCATTACTGCCGTACCGCTGTTTATTAGTATAGCATTCCCATTTTTATAAGCTAATATGCTTTGTGCCGAAAAGTTTTCAAGCCCGCTGGTAGCCTGCGTTTGGTATATCACCGTAAAGCGGTTATCAAAAGTTCCGGCTTCGGTGGCAAAGCTGTAGCTGCCGCCATTTTTTAAATCATGGTTAACGCCCAGCAAAGCATCTTTAAGATAAACATCCTGCCCCTGGCTAAACAAGCCCGTATAATGGTCAAGGCTTAAAGAATAAGTGCCGCCGGTAGTAGTTTTGTAGCTTAAAGCCACCTCATCGGCCACATTAAACACATCTCTTGCCTGTATAGACAGTTTGGTGTCCTGGGCAGTAGTATACAGTGCAGCCACACCATCATTAAACAGGTTGCCGTCATAACCATAGTCAAGGCCCAGTGTGGTATTTTCCATATAGGCAATGGCTGCCTGGCCAAAAACGTTGGCACTATTGGTTATGTTTAGCCAAAGTTTAGAGTTTGGCACTGCAGGCGCATCATTGGTAGTTTTAAAAAACTGCCCATAATTGGCATTGTCCCACCTCATAAAATTGTTATAGCTCAGGCTGGTAGCAGTAGGCTTGGCTTTTACAAAAAAGCCCTGGCCCGGTTGTATGGCAAACGTATAGGCCTGGTTGCCTTCACCACCACTTTCACCACCTTCACCACCGCATCCTTCGCATCCTTCAACAGAACCCGCCAAAGAAATCGTGGTATAAGCGCTTTCGGTTGAGCCGTTTGTTTTTCTCCAAAAATAAACGGTACCATTATCAAGGTTTTGCTGGTTATCCATAACAAACGTATACAGGCGCAATGGCGATGGGTAAGGGTTGCCTACCGCATTATACCTGTTTCCTTCTGTATTTAGGGGTATGCTAATATCGCCGTTGTTTGGCGTGCCCTGAAAGGCACCGGTAAATACCGTGGTTACATCGGCCGGAAGGCCATCGGGCATACGCACAAGATAACCTTTGCCTGCCACAAATGGTACCTGGTTAGGGTTGCCGCCAAAAATACCGGAACCGCTCAGGTAGTTACTAAAGGCACCAAGTGCCGTATTGTATACATAAAAACGCGAATCTAATGTTTGTGGAGAAAACTGCTTAAGTGTCTGGCTGCCCGTTACCGGAGAAGACCACAACGTATAATCGTAATGATACAACGCAGAGCTGTTTCTCTTAAAGGTTATTTGGCCCACGTTTTGGGTAGTGGTATATTGTATAAGGTAGGCTTCCGACTCAAAAGTAAGCGACCCGCCCAATACCGATACGTTGTTTATAACAGCAACCTTGTTGCCGCTGTTTATAACTACATTGCCACTGTTTACCGTAACACTACAGGCAACTATATTACCATAATCTTCAGAGTTAAAGTCGCCCTCAAATATAACGGCATACGCATCGCAAAGCGGTGCACCGTTACTCCATGAGGTGCCGTTCCAGGTGGTAGACGTGCCACATTCGCCAACAGCATTTATCGTTACGGTTTTTTGTATAGAACAACCAACGGCATCGGTTACTGTTACCGTATAGGTAATTTCATTAGTAGATGATACAGATGCCTCGGTTCCTCCTCCGTTATTCCATAAGTAGGTATACGGTGGCGTACCGCCGGCAGGATATACCGTGGCCACGCCCGGCGTATAGCATGCGGCATCGGTTTGCGTGGTAGTAGCCGATAACGGTGCATCGGGCTGTGTTATGGTAATGTTTAGTGTGGCGCTACAGTTGTAGGCATCGCGCACCATTATACTATAATCGCCTGCTGCAAGGCCCGTTATTACAGGGTTTGAAGTATAAGTACCTGCAGGCAGTATGTAGTAATCATAAGGCGGTATACCGCCGGAAGGTGTTATAGTTACCTCCCCGCTGGCAGCGCCATAGCAATTCACATTTTCAGTAGTATAACTCGCTGTTACAGCCGAACTCGTTTCTGTAACGGTACGGGTTTCTGTAATAGAGCAACCATTGGCATCGGTTACAACTACTGTATAATCGCCGGGCGCAAGGTTGGTTATAGTACTGGTGGTTGCCCCGTTGCTCCACGCATAGGTATAAGGCTGCGTGCCGCTGTTTACGGCAATACTTATACTTCCGGCAGAAGTACCGTAGCATATACTATTGTTTACATACATATAGTCTACAGCTAACGGCCATGGCTGATTCATCTCAAAATTAGTGGTAAAAACACAGCCGTTGCTATCGGTTACGGTAACGCTGTAATTTCCGGCTGCCAGGTTGGTTATGGTTTGCGTCTGTGCGTTGTTAGACCACAAATAGGTATAGGGCCCAACCCCTCCGGTTGCAGTAATGGTAGCCGTGCCGTTAGCATTGCCGTAACAAAGCGGCGTAGTCCTGGCAATAGTGCCGCTCAACGGTTGCGCCGGCTCGCTTATGGTAAAGTTTTTAGTTAGTGTACAGCCGTTATAATCGGTTATAGTCACACTATAGCTGCCGGCACTAAGCCCGCTTATAGCTGTCGTGTCCTGGCCGGTAGACCATGCATAAGCATAAGGCGCCGTACCACCCGATACTGTAACGCCCGCAGTACCTGTTGCACTACCCTGGCACAAAACAGCGGTTTCAGTTGTAGTTGCCGTTAGTTCAGCCGTAGGTGCCACTACGGTAAAATTTTTAGTCAGGATACAGTTATTGGCATCGGTAACCGTAACGCTATAGTTGCCGCTGGCGATATTGCTTATTGAAGCTGTAGTTTGCCCCGAAGACCATAAATAAGTGTAGGGCGCCGTACCCCCGGCCACGGTAACGCCGGCAGTAGCCGTACCACTGCCATAACATTGCACATCGGTTTGGGCCGTGGTGGCGCTCAACGCTGCCGATGGCTGGGTTATGGTAACGTTTTTAGTCAGTGTGCAGTTATTTGCGTCGGTAATGGTAACACTGTAACTGCCCGGAGCAAGGTTAGAAATTGATGCCGTTGTAGCACCCGTGTTCCATACATAGCTGTAGCCCGGGGTTCCGCCCGATACGGTTACACCTGCACTACCGCTGTTGCCGCCGTAGCACAATATATCGGTTTTGTTTGTTGTTGCCGCTAAAACAGCCGATGGCTGCGTTATGCTGAAGTTTTTAGACAGGGTACAGTTATTAGCATCCGTAATGGTAACGCTGTAATTGCCCGGCGTAAGGTTAGAAATGGATGCCGTTGTAGCCCCCGTATTCCATACATAGCTGTAACCCGCTGTGCCGCCCGATACCGTTACCCCTGCACTACCCGTATTGTTGCCGTAGCACAATATGTTGGTTTGGCTGGTTGCAGCCGCTAAAGCAGAGGGCTGCGTTATTACGAAGTTTTTAGATACCGTACAACCATTGGTGTCAGTAATGGTAACGCTGTAATTACCCGAAGCAACGTTTGATATAGCCGCTGTTGTGGCGCCGTTACTCCATAAATAGGTATACCCGGCTGTTCCACCCGATGCCGTTACCCCTGCACTACCCGGACTGTTGCCGTTGCACAATACATTGGTTTGCGTGGTTGTAGCCGCTAAAGCAGCCGATGGCTGGGTTATTACGAAGTTTTTAGATACCGTACAACCATTGGTGTCAGTAATGGTAACGCTGTAATTGCCGGAAGTAAGGTTAGAAATTGACGCCGTTGTAGCGCCGTTATTCCATAAATAGGTATAGGCAGATGTTCCGCCCGATACTGTTACCCCGGCACTGCCGGTACTGTTGCCGTAGCACAATACATTAGTTTGTGCGGTAGTGGCGCCCAGGACTGCCGCCGGCTGGGTTATAGTAGCCGAATCGGTTACGGTACAACCCTTAGCATCGGTAATGGTAACGTTATAAGTACCTGGCGCAAGCCCCGTAATAGCTGCGGTATTCTGGCCGTTATCCCAGGCATAGGTATAGGGTGGCGTACCGCCCGATGCCGTTACCCCCACGCTGCCGTCGGCCTGCCCGTAGCACAATATATTTGAAGATGTTTTTGTATTTGCTAAAGCAGCCGATGGCTGGCTTATAGTAAATGTTGCCACGCTGGTGTTGCCGCAGCCGTTAGTTACCGTACAGGTATAGGTGCCTGCCGAAAGGCCGGTTACCGTTGCTGTACCGTCTCCGGCGGGGTTGCCCGGTGCCCAGTCATAAGTATATGTGCCACCCGCAATAGGTGTTACTGTTGCGCTGCCGTTGTTGCCGCCATAGCACAATACATTAGTTTGGTTACTGTTAGTAAAAGATACCGGTGCACATTCAAACGTCATGGCATCTAATGACAGGTAGCCAATGCCAATATCTGTACTAATTACATACTGGTCTATAATTTTATTGCTGTTATCCTGGCCTCCAAAATTAGCCATGTTTATAAAGGTAAAACCATTATTTACACTGGCGTCGGGGTTAAACGGGTTACTTTGAGAAACCGTGTAAACGGTATTCCCGGCCAGTTTGCCGGTTAAAGTAAGCGTTCCTATAGGGCTCAGGTTTAAGCCTGATGTAGATATGTAAAGCCACAGACTTTTTAAGGTAATGGGTTTACCGTTTGCCGTGCTTATGGTAAACTGCACACCGCTTGACGACGACGTGTTGTTACTGTTATCTATATATTTGTTATCTTTTGCAGTACCGTTCCATCCGGTATTCGGGAAATTTCCCTGAACGTAAAAATAACCCTGCTGGGAGGTAATATTAAAACCAATGCCACCTTCAGAAAACGAGGTTGCATTGTTAGGTTCATTCTCAAACTTTTCGGTAATCTGGGCAAAAATGCATTGGCAGCATGCCAAAAACACCAGCATAATCAGGTAACTTTTCTTCATATAATTAATTTTATGATTGATATACTTATGCCATCCTGCCCTCAAACAAAAGCAGGCGGCCCGGAATATTTAGATAGTGTAGCTATTAAGTATCTAAAAAATAATAATACAAGGACCGGAATATATCATAATCCGGGCCTTGCATCAATGGTAGTTATATTAGTAAGGCGACGGGTAAATGCCGTTCATGTTAATAATATAGCGCATGCCTATGTACGGCTGCCTTACATCAACATTATCCGGGGTATCCTGGCCTATAGGGTCTATGGTAACAACTTTACTGTTTGAAACCGCAACAGCAGCTTTGCTGTACAGGTTAGAGTTTGTAGCGGTCCTGCCATCCATATAAGTAGGCTTGCCTATAATAGAGTCCGCATCCATAGTAGATGAGTCAGCATTATCTGCGCCTACATTAAATTTTGCAACAGGTGTTACTTTAGGTAAGTTCTTTGCAACAAGTGCAACTTTTTCAGTACCGCCGGTTTTTCCCTGGGCATAGGTCTCTCCGCCCGGCTGCTCGCCCAGGCCTACAGGTATCCTTCCCCTTAAATCGGGCAGGGCAAAAGTGGTATGTCCGTCTCCGCCATAGGTGGTGCCTATAAGCGCAAACATCCTGTCAGACCCACTAATCCTTAATAGCTGTCCGTTACACTCTGCCCAGCCGTTTGGCACAAAATTGCCGGCAAATAACTTGATCATTCCTAAGTACTCTTCCATAATTAATGTTTGTTAAAAGTTATAAGGCAAAGCTATATTTAGGGCTTCTTTTAAAAACACGTAGAAACACCTGTTTTTCTTTAGCCATCATTTTACAATTTTGCTACCTTTAGAAACAATTATTAATAATCAAACAAACATTATGTCAGACCTTAACAACAATTTTACGATCTCTCTTGAAACAGCCCGCGATTATGCTAAAAAATGGAGAGATCCAAATTATAGCTATGATCATACTAAGCTGCACGCTTTCTTAATACCTAAAGAAAATTTACAGCTGCTGCTTGATCAAATTCCTGATACTGCTGTAAGGGCTTACATAGGCATAGACGAAAACGGCAATGCAAAGCTTATGATTGTAGGCACAAAATACAATCATCAAATGCAAACACACGATGATATGCTGCCTAACAGCGCTGCTCCCGGCAAAATTTACGATTTTACACTACCTTGCCCAAGGGCTTGCGGCTACATGAGCCCCCTAAACGACCTTACCTTATAAAAACCGCCTGATATGATTACATGGACGTCTTAAGTATCATTTCTAACATTGGGGTAATCCTGCTGATCATTAATACTATTATATATTTTACAGGCTTTATTAGAAATAATAAAGCCTATAAATTTTTTTCGGTTTACTTACTGGTTATAAGCGCCATACAGGTAACCATGACGCTGCTGGCTTACCATGGCTATAACAATCATTTTTTATCAGGATACTACCTCTTTGCACAATTTATTTTACTGAGTTGCTTCTTTTACTATCAGTTTTTACCGCTCAGCAAAAAAAAATCCGGAGTTGTAAAATACCTTACTACAACAGTTACAGTAGCCCTTATAGTGCAGTACTTTTTAGTGCCGGGATTATATTTTAATATTAATGCTCTAGGGTTTTTAATAACATCAGTAATACTGGTTGTGTACAGTGTTATGTACCTTTTTGAACACCTTACGCAAAAACTGCCTTTTAACTATGTTACCATAGGTATTTTTATGTACCTCATTAGCAGCGCAATAATTTTTGCCACATCAACAACCGTTATAGAAATGGTAAACTTATCAAACGATATGTTTACAGGCATCTGGACAATCAACGCGGTTTTATGCATCATTTATCAATTACTTATTTTATGGGAATGGAAACAACATTTTTTTCGGCAGACAATAAAGTAGCCTTTGTAATAGCCATTGGGGTTGTTTTAATGCTGTTTATGGGTACAACCCTGCTTGTATTTTTTTACTTTTCCCAAAAAAAAATTGTACAAAAGGAATTAGAAAAGAAAGCAATTGAGCTACAGCACAATAAAGATTTGCTTAATGCCACATTAGAGGTGCAGGAAAACGAGCGCAAACGCATTGCGCAAGACCTGCACGATGATATAAGCTCCAAGCTAAACATTATATCCATCAACTCGCACCTGCTGGCACTGGGCGGCCTTACCAAAGAAAAACAAAACGAGGTTACCGGTATAATAATTGGCCTTTCGTCTACAGTTTTAGAAAATTCCAGGCGCATTGCCCACAACCTATTTCCGCCGGTATTCGAAAAATTTGGCATGCATGCCGCTATTTTAGAGCTGTGCAAAGAATTTAACAGCCTTGATAATGTTAACATTACCTACGAAAACAATATAAATTTTGACAGCACCCCGCAAAGCCACCACATGCACATTTTCAGGGTACTGCAAGAGCTGCTAAACAACTCTATAAGGCACGGAAAAGCTACCAATATAAGCATAACGTTTAACGATGCGCAGCAGGCAACCTGCTACTATAAAGACAACGGCCTGGGCTTTGATATAGAAAGCCCCGAGGCCAAAAAAGGCCTGGGCCTTAAAAATATAGAAAGCCGCATTAATTTTATTAACGGCAGCCTTAGCATACTATCGGCAATTAACAAGGGCACTACCGTAACCTTTAGCTTTTAAAAAATGAAAACCATCAAAATTGCACTTGCAGATGATGAGCTCCTGTTTAGGAGCGGCATATCGTTTATACTACAGCGCGAACCGGATATCGAGATAACCTTTGAGGCATCAGACGGTAACGAAATATTAGCGCATTTAAGAGCCCAGGATACACTGCCCGATATTGTAGTAATGGATTTAAAAATGCCCGGTATTAATGGCGTAGAGGCCAGCAAAATTATATATGAAGAGTTTGCCGATATAAAAATTATAGCCCTTACAAGCTATGATACCAAGATATTTATTGCAAACATGATAAACATAGGTGCAGCGGCCTACCTGGTAAAAAACACATCGCCGGAGCAGCTGCTCCACACCATTAGGGAGGTAGCCGCCAAGGGTTTTTATTATAACGATGATATACTGGCTATAATTAAAGACAACATTAATATACTTAAAGAGTCTAAATTCAGCATTGATAGTGAGCCGCTAACCAACCGCGAACGCGAAATTATAAGGCTTATCTGCCTGCAATACAGCACTAAGGAAATTGCCGAAAAGCTGTTCATCAATTTCCGTACGGTAGAAGGCCACCGCAATAATTTACTGCTTAAAACCCAGTCTAAAAATATGGCCGGCCTGGTGCTGTACTCCTTAAGAAAAGATATCCTCAACCTGGAAGACCTTATACATTAAGCGCACTCTATAACCTGAAACAGGATGCCAAATAATAATTTGCTATAATTATTATATAAGACGTAGTGCTTATATTTACAGGCCGGTTAACCAAAACACGCATCATAATGAACTACACGCCATCTAAAGACCGATACAGCAACATGCAATACCGCCGCTGCGGCAACAGCGGACTCAAACTACCTGCCCTTTCTTTAGGATTATGGCACAACTTTGGGTTTGTAAACGATTTTGAAAACAGCCGCGCCATACTGCAAACCGCGTTTGATAACGGCATTACCCATTTTGACCTTGCCAACAACTACGGTCCGCCTCCAGGTTCGGCCGAAGAAGTTTTTGGTAAGATATTGCATGCTGATTTTGCAGGCTCCCGCGATGAGCTTATCATCTCAACAAAGGCAGGCTACACCATGTGGGATGGCCCTTATGGCGACTGGGGCAGCAAAAAATACCTGGTATCAAGCCTTGACCAGAGCCTGAAACGTATGAAGCTGGACTATGTAGATATTTTTTACCACCACAGGCCTGATCCTGATACTCCGCTGGAAGAAACCATGGCTGCACTCGACCTTATTGTGCGCCAGGGCAAGGCGCTCTATGCCGGCCTGAGCAACTATAACGCAGAGCAGGCGCAAAAAGCCATTTCCATATTAAAAGAACTGGGTACGCCCTGCCTGATACACCAGCCCAAATACAGCATGTTTGTACGCAATGCAGAGGAAGGTCTTATGGATGTGCTGGGCAGTAACGGCGTGGGCTGCATACCATTTTCGCCGCTTGCGCAGGGATTGCTAACCGATAAATACCTCAACGGCATCCCCGCCGATTCGCGCATTGCAACCAGCGGCGTGTTTTTGAACGAAAGCCACATAACACCCGAAAAGCTTGAGAAGATAAAACAGCTGAATGCCATAGCGCAGCAGCGCGGCCAAAAGCTTGCCCACATGGCGCTGTCATGGCTGTTAAAAGACAGCAGGGTAACATCGGTGCTCATTGGCGCCAGCAGGCCAGAGCAGGTGCTCGATTCGCTGCAAAGCCTCAAAAACACCACCTTCTCTACCGAAGAGCTACAGGCCATAGAATCGGTTTTAAGCTAATAAAATAGAAAATAGCACATAAAAAAAGGGCTGCCCATTACAGGCAGCCCTTTCCACATCAATTAAAACACAGTTATTTCCAGCCTCCGCCAAGTGATTTATAAAGGCGCACTTCGGCAGACATCTGGTTTCTCTTTACAGCGGCCAGTTCCAGCTCGCTTTGCAGCACATTGCTTTGCGCGGTAATAACCTCCAGGTAATTGGCAAGGCCACTGGCAAACAGCTTATCGGCATTGCTTACCGCTTTTTGCAGGTTGGTTACACGGGCATTGGCAAACACCACTTCTTCCTGTAATTTTTCTATTTCTACCAGCGCGTCACTCACCTCGCCTACTGCAACCAGCACCTGCTGCCTAAAGGCAAGCACGGCTTTTTCGCGTTCGGTTTTGGCAATTTCATACTGGGTTTTTAATTTCCTGCCCTGTAGCAGCGGCTGCGTTAAGCTTCCGGCTACCAGCCCAAATAAAGAGGCCGGCATGTTAAACCAGTTATCCGCCTTAAAGGAGTTCAGGCCTCCTGTAGCTGTTATATTCAGCGCCGGGTACATAAAGGCTTTGGCAATACCCACACGGGCATTGGCAGCATTAAGCTCATATTCAAGGGCTTTAACATCTGGCCTGTGGCTCAGCATGGTAGCAGGCAGGCCCGTAGGCAGACTTTCGTGCAACTGGGTTGCAAGGCCTTTGCTGCGTATAATTTCTGATGGCAAGGCACCCGTCAGTATGCTCAGCGCGTTCTCCTGAATGATAATCTCTTTTTCCAGCTGCGGTACAATTTGTGCAGCCCTTAGGCGCTGGGCTTCCGCCTGCTCTACCGCCAGGTGAGTAACCTGCCCGGCATCAAACTGGCGTGTAACCATGTTTACCGTATTTTCGCTTAGGTTGCGGTTTTTTACGGCAATATCAAGCTGGGCATCAAGCATCAGCAGGTTGTAATACCCCTGTGCCACGATCGATACTATATTCGCCTGGATGGCCTTTTTAGCCTCCTCCGTTTTAAGGTACGTGGCGAGCGCTTCTTTTTTACGGCTGCTTATCTTGCCCCAGATGTCTGCTTCCCACGAAAGTGATCCTCCTGCACTATAATCTTCAATATGGCTGGTGCCCAGAAAATTATTAAGGCTAAGCCCGTTAAGGCTGTTTTGCGAAGGGATAGACGTACTGGCATTGACAAACAAATTAGCCTGCGGTACCTGCCCCCATTTAGACTGGCGCAGCAAAAGCCCGGCACTCTCCATGTTTTTAAGGGCAATTTGCAAGTCATAATTACCGGTTATGGCTTTGCCTATAAGTTCCTGTAAATTTGGGTCAGGAAAAAAGCTTTTCCACTCTATATCGGCTATGGTTGCGGTATCAGTAGCAAAGGCGTTTCTATAAGCCTGTGGCAGTTCCGGCTGCGGCGTTTCCACATCTTTAGATACCTTACAGCCGGTAACAACCAGTAGCAATAGCATTACTATATAATTGCTGTATTTCATTTTAATTATTTTATATGTTCTAATTCGCCTTCAAGCTCATTGTTACCCATTTTACCCGATACCTTTTCCTGCAAATACTGGAACACGATAAACAGCACCGGTATGATGAACAAGCCCAGCACCACGCCCGAGATCATACCCCCGGCGGCACCAATACTAATAGAGTGGTTACCCTGGGCTGATGGCCCCGTGGCGCTCATCATCGGGATAAGCCCCACAATAAAGGCAAGCGATGTCATGATGATGGGCCTTAGCCTAAGCTTGGCGGCTTCCAGCGCCGATGACAGCAGTGTCTTGCCTGCCCGCCTTCGCTGCACGGCAAACTCCACAATAAGGATGGCATTCTTGGCGAGGAGCCCTATCAGCATCACCAGCGCCACCTGCACGTAAATGTTATTTGAAATACCCGTAAGGCCAATGGCGGCAAACACCCCAAAGATGCCCGTAGGTATAGATAATATTACGGCCATAGGCAGGATGTAGCTTTCATACTGCGCGGCAAGCAAGAAGTAAATAAACACAAGGCTTAACCCGAATATCACCGCCGACTGCCCACCTGAAGATATTTCTTCCTTCGTCATCCCCGAAAATTCGTAAGTATAACCCAACGGCAGCTGTTGCGCGGCAACTTCTTCTACCGCCCTGATGGCATCACCAGAGCTGTAA
>Ga0265780_10007393_pt1 | contig 13512 bp, 17 predicted proteins | sample P1T30metagenome_FD_192432 | JGI IMG/M metagenome (GOLD analysis project Ga0265780, IMG submission 192432) | Plant litter microbial communities from East Loma Ridge, Irvine, California - P1 T30 | ecosystem: Environmental > Terrestrial > Plant litter > Unclassified | place: USA: California... | reverse complement strand
CGCGTGCCCGCCGACATCCGCGCCCAGGGCGGCGTCGCCCGCATGTCGGACCCGGCCATGATCCAGGAAATCATGAACAGCGTCACCATCCCTGTCATGGCAAAGGCCCGCATCGGCCACGTCGCCGAGTGCCAGATCCTGCAGGCCATCGGCGTCGACTACATCGACGAGAGCGAGGTCCTGACCCCCGCCGACCCCGTCAACCACGTCGAGAAGAACGACTTCAACACCCCCTTCGTCTGCGGCTGCCGTAACCTCGGCGAGGCCCTGCGCCGCATCAGCGAGGGCGCCGCCATGATCCGCACCAAGGGCGAGGCCGGCACCGGCGACGTCGTCGAGGCCGTCCGCCACATGCAGACCGTCAACGCAGAGATCGCACGCGCCTCGTCCGCCTCCGACAACGACCTGCGCCAGATGGCGCGCGAGCTCGAGTGCGACTACGCGCTGCTCAAGGAGACCGCACGCAAGGGCCGCCTGCCCGTGGTCAACTTCGCCGCTGGCGGCGTTGCGACTCCCGCCGACGCGGCGCTGATGATGCAGATGGGCTGCGACGGCGTCTTTGTCGGCTCGGGCATCTTCAAGTCTGGCAACGCTGCCAAGCGCGCCAAGGCTATCGTTCAGGCTGTCACTCACTACAAGGACCCGAAGGTCTTGATGGAGGTCAGCATTGGCCTTGGTGAGGCTATGGTTGGCATCAACTGCGGCGAGATGCGCGACGCTGAGAAGCTGGCCACTCGCGGATGGTAGATGTGTGACTTGAAAGAGTACGGGATTATGACTTGAAGGTTAGGGTACAACAGACTGCTTCCAGCATAGCTTTGGGCGCTGGTGGTGTGTGCGTGTTTGGAAGACTAAAAAAGAGCCGCGCGGGGTTTTGATGCTTTATTTTATTGATGTATGAGCGAAACGAGCAATTTGTACAATTTCCATTCACAGCTTCTGGATCGAGGTTTTCATAAAGCTCAACGAGGCGATCGTTGTTCCTACACTGTCTTCTTCCACTGGGTCCACCAAGTTCTCATCTCAAGTTATCTCAGCATAGATATCATGTATACATGCACCACGTAGAGTAGAACAGGACCCCACCCCAGTGAAGCTTCTCCAGCCTAAACTCAGCCATGGTACCCAACTCTCCCAACCCGTCATACATGGAAACAACGATCACATGCAGTCATACATACAAGCCACATCAAACAAGTTCCTCCAACATACCCTCCAACTCCTCCCTCGCAAACGGCACGCTCAACCTCTCCGTCCCCATCCCATCCTTCCGCGACTCCACCATCTGATGATCGTGGAACTCCTTGAGCAAAGTCCTGAAATTCAACTCGCTCGAGCACACAAACTCCTCCACCGCCTTGTGATACAACGTCCTATACTCCACGCCTTCGCCCACACTGCTCGCGATGGGTTTGGGCGGGGCACGTGCTGCTTTGGGCTTCTTGGCGGGCCTGCCCTTCCCGCGGATGCGGCGTGATGGGGTGCCCTGCTGCTGCATGGCGGTCTCCTCGTCGGAAGCGCCGAGGACGTCGTCGGAGTCGATGTCGTCGAAAGCGGAGGGGGTTGCTGCTGCGGAGGCGGCGGCGGCTTCGCCTTCGGTGTCTGCTTGCGCGAGCTGTTCTGCGACCAAGATCCGGAACAAGTTGCGGGCGTTCTCGGGCAGGGATTTGAGGACGTACCCGACGCCGTCTTTGCCCCCCAGACGGCGGCCGCTGCGGCCGAGCAGGGTGTTGACGTCCTCGACCACGTCTAGCTCGGCGGTGTAGGGTTCGAAAGTCGTGGCGTCGTGGTGCAGGAAGCGGAATTGCCGCGTTAAGGTGATGTCCCAGAGGAGGGCGAAGTTGGGGGTGTCGCAGGTGGCGAGGAGGGAGATGGAAGGGTTCGAGGCGAGGCGGGCTAGGGAGGGTTGCGCTTTGCGGAGGTTTGGGTGGTCGATTGAGTGGATGATCAGGGTGAGGTGGATCGAGGGTCGTTCGGAGAGACCTTCGAAGATGAGGTCTAGGGTTGCTGAGGGCTGGGCTGGGAGTTTGATGTTTTTGGGCAGCATCTGGCCGGCTACTGTTGCGAGGACGTCGCGGATCGTTAAGCCGGGGGTGTAGCCGTTTATTATTAGGATTTTGGGCGCTTTCTCTGCTTGCAGGTGCATGTGTTCTGCAAAGCTCATGGCCAGATCTCGCTTCGAGCCGTAGCCGTAGAGGCAGATGTTGAAGCCTTGCTCGAGCTCGAACATCCATTGATCGAAACCGCGTTGGTGTAACTGCTTAAGCCGTCGAACGTCCGATCCGTGAGGGTCCTTGAAGGCTTGTATGTGCTCCCGATAATCGTCGTGGTCCAAGAGGACGTGTGAGGGCAATGTATTTGCCGACGTCTTGTTTCCGCCCGCCCTATTTTGGAAGAAATATGTCTCATGTGGTGGAAGATCGGGAGGAGGAGTAGGTGTTCTGTCGCGCCGCTTGCCCTTGGGTCTTCCTCGCGGTTTGCCAGTCTTTGAAGGTGTATCTGGTGCCTTTTGTGCATGTGAGACGCCAATGGTCTCCTCAGCCGAATCGTCGCCCTCCTCATCCTCGCTGTCCAAGATCTCGGCCGCTATCCGCGCATCTGTGGTGTCTTCCTCAACATCGCTGTTCTCTGCGATTGGCGCTCGCAATGCATTGGCGCTCTTCCTCCGTGCTGATCGATCGTTGCGTGCGGCAGTCGGTGTGTCTATACCATTCTCGTCTTCGCTTTGATGTTTCTTCGGTGTAGAGAAGAGCACTTTCTTCAGCGTCGTGGGCGTTGCTCCAACATCTTTGATCCCGCCGTTCGCTCTTGTGGGAGTTCCTCGTAGGATGGACTTGCGTTTCGATGGAGTCTCGGCTGGCGCTACTTCGTCATCAAATGCGGTGCGACGGACTCTTTTGGAGACGGGTGTATCGCCTTCGTCTTCGTCACGTTGTCTCTTGGCCATACTGTAATTGCTCCTACATTCGCAGTGTCACATGCGCATGTGACCTCTCAACCCTGTCTACAACACTGCTAGGCGCGTCCAAGGGTCGCAAGCGCGCGTGTTTCACCAAATTTCGGAAGGCTTCCGATGACTTGCGTGCCTGCCTGTCTCAAATAATTCCATCGACCGGTGACCAGACCATCACTCCTGCTGTACTTGCCGTGGACTCGAGGCACTTCTCGACAAGGCCATGATCATAGCCGTAAATACGGTCGCCACCACCTGATCATGGATACCAGCTCGTTTCCGCCGCCGCAGTCCGTGGATGAAGTTGCCCAGCTCGTTAAACGCCTATATCAGCCCGGCAACCCTCAGATCATCACTTCGATTCAGGATCAGCTTCAGACTCTCCAGCGCTCCAACGATGGGTGGCAACTCGCCGATGCTCTCTTGGGATATGAAGACGTCAACATTCGTTTCTTCGGAGCCTTGACCTTTACGGTCAAACTCAACAATGATGGGTCAGTTCTGCTGCCGACCCTGAGCTGAGCCTCAATGTGGTGCGTAAAGGAGCAAATGCTTACTGTGTTTCTGGATCGTAGGGCTTCTCTCGATGAGGAAAACGCGCAAGCCGTGCTGCAGAGGCTGATCCATTGGCTAGTCCGTCTCGTCAACCAAGCCGAGTCCCCAATGGTCATCCGCAAGCTGTGCTCGACTCTTGTCACATTCTTTACACGAGCCCCTTTCCGTTGGCAGCGACCGCTCTTCCACCTGATCTGCTCTTTCAGACACGGCGACGCCTTGTCTGTGGAAGAAGTCGAGACCATCGATGTCCCCGCCAACCAACTTATCCCAGCGCTTTCGACTGCACAACTAACCAGCTTGTATCAGTTCTCTGCCACGCTGGCGGATGAGCTTGGAAAGTCCGATTACGGTGGAACTTCACAGGCGAGACTCCACGTGCAGATGGAAAAGGAAGTACTCGATGCCAGTGCCATGATGAGGCAAGGCTTGCAAGCCCAGGGAACTGACTCGGTAAAGATCAGAAGTGAAGCGCTAAAATGCTTCCTCACATGGGCCAACTATGCACAGCCGATCTGGCCGACCAAGCCGGATTCTTTGCAACACCTCCAAGACTTGCTAGAACCGGCCATTCAGTGTTTGCTGCTCGATGACGGCGACATGGACGCTCTTGATGTGTTTATTGACCTCCTCGAATCGTACACTAGCTTCTTCCAGCAGCACCACCTCGATGCCATTGCTTCCACCATACGCTCACATTTTGGACCACAGCTCGAAGAATCCCTGAGAGAACAAGGCGCCATCTACGTCCCGGCAGGACAGCTGATCGTCTCATACGCAACTGCTGTGGTGGAGGATATTGTTGAGAATCCTGACGGTGAACGAGCTCAGGTCACTTTGCCGCTACTGGCTGCCATTCTCAGATCACCTGGCTACCCCGGCGAGGATGATGAGCTCTCGACGATCACAATCGAGTTCTGGAACACATACATCGAATTTGTGAACGACGAGATGTTCTCCGATCCCGATGAGCCACTGGCTTGGACGCCCAACGCAAAGCAAGTCACATCCGAGATCACTTCGCTCCTTTGGAAGAAGGTCTGGACGCCACCCGGTGAGATCACAAAAACATGGGGAGAATCAGAGAAGGACGCATTCCGCAGTTTCCGCACCGACGCGACAGATCTCCTTGTCTCGATCTACCTTTTTCTCACCACCGATATGCTCCAACAGTTCATACAGCTTGCCCTGCACGCATTACAAGAGAAGCAATGGCGTGCTCTTGAAGCCTCGCTTCTCTGCCTCAACGTTCTTGCAGACAACGTGTTGGAAGAGCAGACGAGCGACGCTTTTCTTGCGCCGCTGTTCAACTCGGATTTGTTCAAGACCATGGGCGACTTCCATACTGAGAAGATCCCGACTCAGACGCGTAGGACGGCCATCGATACGCTTGGGAATTACGGAGCCTACATCGAACGCCATCCTGAAGTATTGCCGGACGCTCTGCGCTTCCTTTTTGCCTCGCTGGAGACAGCTGCGTTCGCCAATATTTCAGCCAAGTCTATCGCCGAAGTCTGCTCAACGTGCCGCAACAGCTTGACAGGCGAGCTGGACGGCTTCCTAGCGCAATACCAGCGCTTCCTGGATGGTCCAACCAGCGATCCGTACACCAAAGAGAAGGTGATTGGCGGAGTAGCTGCCATCATCCAGGCCATGACGCCTGAGAGTGCAAAGGTGAGACCTCTCATGGCACTACTGGAGAATATTGAAAAAGACGTGGCTTTCACAAAAGAGGCAATGACAACAGGCGGAGATATGGAGCTGGCTCAGTTGGTCGGAGTGACTGCGCTACAGTGCCTCACGAATGTAGGAAAGTCTCTGCAGGTTCCGGACGATGTACCGATCACTCTCTACGACGATGACGATGCAGTTGATCACGACAAGAAAAATTTCTGGAACAGCGAGCAAGGCAAGGCGGTGCAGGACCGCATTACTGGGTGTTTCTCGATCCTGGAGGTGCTAGGCAACTATGGAGAAGCAATTGACGCAGCATGTGCTGTTCTCAAGGCGGGCTACACCGAGACGACTCCCGGGCCCTTCGTCTTGCCTCCATCCGTCACCGTCAGTTTCCTCCAGCAGTGCTCGGCTGCTACACCTCACTTGGAGTCAGTCCTTCTGACAGCATCGACGTTGGTCCACCAACACTCCAAGCCGGGCTCTCCTCGCATCGACGATGAAGTGCGAGCAATCTACCAGCAGGTGGTCTCTTTCGCGCAGGTGCTTGGCAGGCCAAGCGAAGATCCCGCCGTAGGCCACAACATCATCGACGTCGTCGATAAGCTTTACCCACGCTACGCCGACATCTTCCTTGACTCGACCCCAGATCAGATCAACATGTTCATCAACTTCACCCTCCAGGCAATCGAAGCGCCAGACCCACTCCCCAAGCGCTCCTCCTTCAACCTCTGGAACCGCCTCATCAGAGCCGCCGGCCCCGCCAGCACTTTCATCAAAGTCTCGCCCGAGATCGCCGCGAAGACTCTCCAAGTCGTGAACGCTTTCGGTCCTTCCCTCGCTCTAGGGTTGGTACGCCAAATCGCTGGCCTGGGTCTGAGGTCTGACATCGAGTATCTCAGCAAGCCGGTAAGGGCCCTGTTTGCCGCTCTGCCTGCGCAGGCGAAGGCATGGTTCGAAGCGGCGCTGTGGAGTGAGCACTTCCCGCCTGTCGTGCAGGGTGTAGGCGATGCTGAGAAGCGGCGCTTTTTGCAGCAGTGTGTGATGCTGAGGGGTGGACCGAAGACGGACGAGGTGATGAAGGACTTTTATATTGCGTGTCGGGGGTTGGTGAACAGCTACTGAGTAAGTGGCTTGGGTTTGTTGTGGTAGGGATGCGTGAAGCGTCAAGAATTCTGCAGCCGATGACGAGACTCATGATGGAGGTCAAGTGAAGTTACTTCGTGTCGATTTTTGACAAGTAAATCAGTAGCTGTTATCGTACAAAATTAGCGTGAGCATGGGTATGCATTTCACCAGCCGCTGAACAGGTCGTCTATGGCGTCGCCTCCCTTCTTGCGCTTCTTCTTTGATTCTTTGGGTTTTGAGTCGGTGGTATCAGTGGTGCTGCGCTTTTTCTTTGCGCCTTTGGGTTTGGAGTCGGTCATGTCGTTGACGGTGCGCTTCTTCGTGCTGGTGGGTTTTGTTTTTGCCAATTTTGGAGGAGGCGGGCTGGGTGAAAGTGGCACTGTGGGTTTTGATCTCGCCACTTTTGCAGGGCTTGATGAAAGTCGCTGTGAGGATTCTGCCCTGGCAGGCTCGTTGCCGCTCTCGTCGTCCCGTCTAAGTGAAGTTTCTTCGACATCTCTCGCCACAGCCACTCCCTCGTCCCGGACCTCATCCTCATCCTCGTCCTCGTCCTCCCTCGCCACAACCTCGCCCTCATCAACTCTCACCACCCTCTCCCCTCGCTCTCCCTCACTAACAACCTCGACACCGCGCTCCCCACCCCCGCCAGCACTCCAACCATCCCCACTCCCCCAAGCCTCTCTCCCAAATTCCTCCAACACCTTCTCCACCTCCTCCTGCCCCAACACCTCCAACCCCTCCACAACCCCCACAACTCTACAAACACCCGCCAAACACCCCAGCATCACCAGCCCAATCACACTAAACCTCCCATCCGCCACGACCTGCGAAAAAGCCTGCTGCCACCTCCCCACAAGCACATCCCGCCAAAAGTCCAGGTGTTTTGAAATCTGGAGCTGGAGGGTGGGGGTTTGGGTTCGGAGACGGGCGCGCTCGAGGTTTGTTGTTGGGGTGGCGAGGAGGGTTGTGTAGTCTGTTAGGAGGGCGGAGAGGTGACGGCGGAAAAGCGAGAAGTTTTTGTACCAGGGGGAACGGCGGTGTTGGTTCTTGTTGCGGTGGTGGATGAGGTGGAGCAGGGATTGGAGATGGTGGAGGAGGGCGAGGTCGTCTTTTGAGGGGAGTCGAAAGGCGGTATCTGAGTGTTGAGGTGGTTTCGCCATTCTTGAAGGACTTATCCTTTATTTATCTTTGGTTCGTGATTTCCTTTCGAGATTCGTCGGTGTATGGTTGGGGGTATCGGATTTGCAAAACCTGCTGGTGGATATGTCCTGAGGGAGAAAAGACCTCTGTGCTCGGTTTGAGGGCGCCTTTTTTGCGTGAAATATTACTTGAGCATCATGTAAGCTGGTCCTACCGTTTGAAGATGTCTTGCTTCGAAGTGTGGTCGTGTCGTTGGCTGGAGAAGATATCTCGTCTCATTCTCGAATTGCAAGCTTGCCCCAACCCTAACCCTGATGGTATACATGCCTTCGCTAGCGCCCTCCGTTGCCGGCCATTCAGGTCACTTGCCATCGGCTTATCTGGCGCCCCCACATCGCCCACCATACACCTACGCAACCATGTCTCAACCACAACGTGTACCGCTATCATGGCATGAGAACAAAAATACCTGATCTGTTTCCTTAACCTTTCTCTACATAACTCCCCCTTCAATCGATCAATCAATCAATCAATCAATCAACCGAGACCTTCACCATGGAAGCCCGCCGTCCACCAGAGTACGTGCTCGAGATAGTAGCCGACCGGACCAACGTCAAGGACGTCGTCAAAGGTACATCACAATACCGATAGACACCGCCATGCCGTGAGAACCAAGGCAGGGAGACATGGGTGTAGAAAAGAACCTTCCGTTGATCTCTTCTTTTCCAATCCACCGTAGGCATCCTACACACCATCTTCTTCCACCGCCTCTTCACCCCCGTCTGCCCAACCACCCACGACGTCCTCGACACCACCCTCCCCTACGTGACCGAAGACGATATTGAGCGCACCATCGACGCCCGCGCCACCTCCTTACTACGAGCCCTCGACACCACAGCATCCGCCCCCTTGTCCCCTCAATACGGCTACCATGCTTCCAAGCCCGCCCATGGCACCGTCGTCGTGCAGTTCCTCGAGAAGAAGCGCAAGAAGAGCGGTTGGTTTATTGCCAAAGCCGACGAGGAATCTGTGTGGGAAGTCTGGATTCTGAATGTCACTGTGACGGGCGCGAGGAGTGAGCCAGAGGCCGCGAGGAATAGGAGGAGGATGGAGGTGGGCTTGCAAGATACTGCTATGAGGGTGTTAGAGGTTGTTAATGCGGATCGGGGGTATATTCCGCCGATTACCACCAACGAGGCCAATCCGTTCCCGTTCCAGGTTTTGGTGAATCCTAGAGGGGATGGGTGGGGACAGAGGATTGGCATCTTTTGAGGGGGCCGAGATGGATTCGATGTGGAAGAGTGCGATTAGTGTGTTGAGAGGAAGAGGTTGTGCAGCTGGTGATGACAGGATGCCGTCAGTACAATTTCCAGGCTTCTGTCTAGGAAACCACGCCGACACACTTGGGATTGATTTCGGGTCATTTCTCATGGAGATGTTTGAAGTGTGAGCTGTTACAAGAGCAGGCCAAGAGCCTGGGACCAATGCACCCAGGCCGTCCGGTGATGGGAGGAGCAAACCAATCGACAAAGCTCACTCACTTCGACAAGACTTGGACGGGCAAGACATTACATGTACCCGATATGCCTCACTGTCGTCTCTCGCATGTTCCAAAGAACACAAGAAAAATCGACCGCCGCGAATCGACAGCTAGGACATATCTTCAGCACCCTTTTCTGGCACGATGGAAACTGGACGAGAAGAATGGCGGTATCTGGGGCCGCTCAAAATTTACCACTAAGCGATCGTTAAGACGCCAACTCCGCAGCATCGACAAAGCTGTCTCTAAACCTGGTTTCGACAACTCAATATTACATGAAGAGTATTCACACAACGGACACCAACCGACCCAGCACGCCGATCACCAGCTGAGCATCCAGTGAGCCCCGAAGAGACGCTCTGACCCGACGTTCCAGGACTCAGGAATCCGACCAACGACTTGGAACTTCCAGCGAGCCTTGAACCAGCACTATCGACCGACACCAACGAGATCAAGGCTCCCGCAGCACAAGACACCAGACCATCCGATCGGCCCGATCACCGACGACCGCACGGACCGCCACCGCTGGCCCGAACCAAATTCTGCCGGAAAAGCGCCAGAAAAATTCGGCCAAGTCCCCAGAACGAAAAGTCAGCAGCCCCACGCAGCCAACATTCTTGAACCTCGCCGTCACCACCATCTCATCAACCAATACAACCCTTGCCGGGGTAGCTCAATCGGTAGAGCGTGTGGCTCTTATTAACAGCAAAGAGATCAACCTCAAGGTCGTGGGTTCGAGCCCCACCTTCGGCTATTCCTATCATTCAAGCTCATCAGAGCAGCTGTTCTTTTGCTATTTTGATGCTTGCTTTGGCTGACTGATCTGGTGGGTACTGCCGGATCTTTTGTTTGGTGCTGGGGTGAGTGGGTGTTGGTTGTTGATGGCCTTGGATCAATGGTAGCCTACCAAGCACAACATCCGTCTCACAGCGGATTCATGGTATTTTTCGCAGTACAGTCATCGGGCATTCCACCTGTATTGTTGACAGGTGGAGCAGATACCAAGCTTCCTAAACAAAGTCAGTAAGCAGTCAGGCAGTCAAAACCCAACACATTCACCAATCAAGCATTTGACCTTTGACGTTTGCGAACGAGACTCACGGATTGATAAAACGCTGATTCCCGCAGCTTCTGCAGAACCCCTGCTGAGGGTTCGAAGTCGAGGCGATCGTTGTCGGCTCGTCTACCTGCGGCCATGATAGCATTCTCTGAACAGGTTCGGGATGTGTTATATCCTGAGGTTGCTGCTGGTATGGTGGGACTTGCGAATACAGGTTTGGTCGGTTGTCTGAGCTGGGTGTGGAGTATGCTCTTGATTGAGGTGGGTAGCCTGGGTGAGAGTACGGGTCTGGTGGCGAGGATGAATCTTGCATCGACCGCTGCTGTTGTTGATGGGGCGGTGCGTACGTCTCTTGCGTCGACCGCCGCTGGTGTTGACTTTGATATGGCTGGGAGGTACCATATGGAGGTGGAAAGTAGCCTCCTTGAACTTGAGAGCCCTGTGGGTGGTCTGCGTAATACCCCGCGGATTCTCCCCGGCGTTGTTCACCAGGGTGCGGATTGCTGAACGACCTCTCAGGCTGGTATGGCGGCCCTGGTGGACGATACTGGTTGGCATATTGTTCGGGCTGAGTACCTGGGCGCTGCGGCGGGCTGCCCGGATACGCTTGGCCGGCAGGATTGTTACCTGGCGGCTTGTGTTGCGGTCGCTTGGGGATTGGCCTGCCTTTGGGTATCGGAATTTCTGGTTCGTCCTGGTCGCCACCGGTGCGAAGCAAATGATCGCGACCAGCCGACTGGAAGGCTTTCGTCACGCTAATATGTTTCATGCTCCTTTGAAACTTTGAGGAGACGTCTTCGGGCATGATTGTCAGACAATGTGGAGCCAAAAGGCAGTCCTGGTGATGCACGGCAGCAGGGTTCAGTGTGGCTATGCGTATATACGTGTGGAGGAGACGATAATGAAGCAATGCCGCAGAAATGGTGCTCGCAAGGTTCTGGAGGTCCTGGGAGGGAAGAAAAATGATTAAGGTCGAATCGATCCACTTTAAGGCTGTCTGTCTATGGCCTGTCTGGTTGCCTCTCTATGTTCGAGCGGACAGCAGTCGCCTTCGGTTTCCAGCTCACGATCTGCATGCGATATTGCGTCTGCCGAGCACGTTGCAGTTTGTACGAATGAGCAACCTCAGAACGTGCTGCCGTCAGCTGCACCTAAGACCTGTGCGACGCCCCAGTCGCCTGATCGTGCCTCGGTCGCAATACATGTTTGCCTTCTTATGCAAGTTTCGTCTCAGCCTTGTACTCGACCGGTGAGCATCAGCCTTGCTGTTTCTGATTTGTCGGCTGCCAGCTAAGCCCTCGTGCACTCAGCCTTGTGGTCTGGCACACCAACTTGTACTCAGCCTCGTTGACTCGATTTATGCTACCGCTTCCCGGCCCACTTCGATAGCGTTGGGCTGGAGACCTGCACTCTAACAGACCTTGCCGACATGTCATCTTACCGTGCACATAGTTGGGCTTCACCATCGGTATCGTCCATCGACAAGGTACGCCAACTGACAAGTTCAGACTGTTACCATCTCTAACACAGCTGGCAGGCCCCGAGCGTGGACCGTGATATCGAGAAGGGATGCATCTCGATGCCGCTAGATGCGAAGAACAACATAGCTTGGCAGTACCACGGTTATCCAGCTCTTTCGAAATGGATGGCTTCCTCGAACGACTTCTTCCTGCTTCGGAGATTTTCTCCCTTGCAAGTCCGATGCTTGTTACATCTGCAGAACCAGATCGCGGTCAGAGGTAGACAGCTCGACGAATGGGACAAATTTGCCGTGTGCCAGGAGCCTGAAAAGGGTAGTAGTGGCTGGATTGACGATGACCCCGAGACTCTTCCTGGTAATCCCAGACCTCGGATCCTCCGTGAGCTTTTGCCAATGCTGAAAGAGTACAGTGAGTTTCCCCAGACTCTGTCTGATGTTCCTTCGAATTACCCTCAATCTGACGACTGAAGCAGATGAACTCGTCGCTTCTTTCTCAAAGCTGAAACAAATGCAGACGGCCACACCTCGCCAGACAAGAAACATTGCCAACTGGTTCAAAAGCTACGGAGAAGACGCGATCGATCCCGAAGAGCAGCACTACAAGGACCACCAGGGCGATCTCGTAACCATGATCTCCAGGCCCCAGTACCCGCTCATCGCCCTTCTCCACCGCTCCAGGATCATCCGCCGCATGTTCAAGCTGAAGATCCGTAGCGACCGCATCGCTTCGGACTCGACAACATACACAAGCACCAGAGGGCTGGAAGTCTTGGCTGCGATGCTCTCTCTCACCGTCGGGCTGTCGATGACGTTCGCTTCGATCTGGTGGCTCAATTTCGTCGATGACAAGGTCTACCGGCTGGCCATCATTACTGCATCGGGTGCCGTCATGTCTCTCATAACGTGGGTGGCTGCTGGCAATCGGCCTTTTGAGATTTTGGCAACTTTCGCGGCGTACATGGCGGTGCTTATGATCTATCAGCAGATCGGATCGTGATCGAGTTGGGCGATGTTGGTGTAGGTGGAATGAGATGCGAAATACTTCTGCGTTCCGTGTCCAAGTCCCACCCTGGATCTTGGACACAAGGAACGCATTTCGCAACTGGACTGACGCCTGCCGTCTACATTCTGGGCTGGAACCTTTGCTTTGTACGATCGGAGATTGCAGCGTCAACATAGTGCTGCCGCACTTTACAACGGCACGAACCCAATGCACTGGGGTTGTTACATCCGGGAGCAGGCGAGGGCGCATAGTCAAAAGAAAGAGATCGGATCCCGTAAACGAGTCCCAGAGATTAACCAGATGTTGAAGGCATACGACTGGTGATATCTTGTGTCATATAAGTGGAGGGCGACAATTCAAGACATCGAGATAAAGCGCAAAGACTTGCAAGAGATTCTCAGTTGACCGCCCATTCTAGTGCTACAGAACTCATCGAACAGCCTTGAAAGAACATCCGATGCTAATGAGCGTATTGTCGGGGTATATTTTCCATCCCCTCTCCCGGTCAACCAACACAGGCCAAAGCTACACTGTGATGCCATGGAGCTCAGTAAGGCTGACCTTCGTAGCCTCGGCGTCCATGTCATACTTGTCACTGACCAAGAGGACCGACAATGCCCACGTCGTTACACTACGCTGGATATGTTGACGAACTCTGTCGTTGTTGAGCAAACCAATGTGGAGGGTCAAGAATGAGCTGTTCGGCGTCACGCAAGATGGGCTGGAAGCCGCTATGGACCGCAAGACTTTGACTAGTCGTTTCTGTGCGTGGAAGAGCGCCTGTTGCAGGGTTATGGTGGGAATATTTGGCCTGCTACTACGCCTAGAGCTGAATGGGCAAAAAGAGAAATGCAAAAACATACAACAGGCGGGATTCCCAGATGGTCACCCACTCTAGTACTAGTCGCCCGGTTCAGTGCTTATGTATGGCAGAGCGGACGGGATGCCCAGTTCTCACTGACCTATGGTCGTATGTGGT
>Ga0265780_10007390_pt1 | contig 13514 bp, 13 predicted proteins | sample P1T30metagenome_FD_192432 | JGI IMG/M metagenome (GOLD analysis project Ga0265780, IMG submission 192432) | Plant litter microbial communities from East Loma Ridge, Irvine, California - P1 T30 | ecosystem: Environmental > Terrestrial > Plant litter > Unclassified | place: USA: California... | reverse complement strand
TTATTCTGGCCGAATTGGTCCTTGTCACCGGCAGAAATTGGATAGAATCGAGTGTGGTGACGCTTGGTCACAATGATTGTGGCGAGGTTGAGCTTCTTCGTTGGCAGTCCTTTCCGCTTCTGCATGCCTGCAAAAGCATTGCGGATAGCCTTGACCTCCAAGTCCTGGACCTTGGGGTAATGGCCGCTGGAGACACCGTCTCGATAGAAGATGATATTTTCGGGAAGTACGAGCTTGCCGGTATGAACCTTCGCCCAAGCTTCAAGTCGTTCGATGACCATGGCTTCCACTGTATTGGGATCCATAATCTGGTTCATGTTAGCATCATTCCTTCATAGGAACGTTTAAGTTTACCTCGCGATCAGTCTTGTGAACATCTTGCAGTCGCATGGACCCAAGACACTTTCCGCCATACTGATCGACCGATCCAACGATGGACGCGATACACGGTGTACCAGCAAACGAACCGGGTCCTGGATGGATCAGATCACCACCAAGTACCATGGTGTTCTTCAGCCACTTGGCAACCGCGGATAATCCATGATTCACGCCACCAAGCTTTAAGTTCATCTTCATCATGACGTTGATCATGAGATCATCGCGGAAGCGGATATCGTTCTTGAAGTTTTCGACAAGGCAAATGCTCTGCAGTCCGATGACGCGGTCCGCAGCGTTCTTGAAGTCGCGGTAGATCACCAGGTCGGACTTTGGCAAGATCAGCACGACCAAGTTTGCGCCGTTCTGCTTCGCATCTCTCAACTTTGCTGTAATAGCAGCCTCGGTAGGTGGAGATGTCATAGAAGAACTGACGGCGGTGGTCGCGATCCTGTCGAACTGACTGGCAGTTACACCGCACTTGGTGATATGACGGCGGAGCTCGCCATTGTAGTAGTCTATCGAGGTGGGATCACAACCTGGGACAGCGATAACGGCGTATTTTATCTGCTTTGGGGCTGTAGTGATGAAGGTAGTAGCCTGACGAGGGAATTGCCAGCGCGAGCCTCCCCTTTGCACGTCAACCGTCTTTCGATCGGCTTTGCGATACTCCGGCTTCGGGAAGGCGATGCATAAGCGCGGCACTTCTAGCATCGCCGGGTACAAAGTGATCGGGAAGTTCTTGACGTGTTTCTAAACCATGTGAGTATCAGTGTATGAGGAGTGCGTGCGAACTCACGAATTTGGTCTCTGCGTTTTGGATGGTTTCGAACCCAAGGCTGTGCAATCCTTCATTCTCAATGTACGCCCTGCTGGCCTCTGGCTTCCGGCAGGCTTCGCGGACCATGCATGCTGTGTATTCAGGCGAGACTGGACGTGTGTATGGCTGATACGGAACGACGCGAAGATGCTCTTGAGCATACCACGTTGGCTTGTCTCGTGATCCAACGTTCACTCCTCGTCGGCCCCGCTGGACTGGAGTTCTGAACACTGAAGAAGTTAGCGATGTTTGAAGCCTGAGGCACAAAACAAACCTTCTTCCAGATGATCGACCACGAACGTGTCATGATCCTCCATCTGGTATTCCCCATCATCATTCTTGATGAACTCGCCCTTCGCGTTCACCTTCTTCTTCCTAAACTTCAGGTCCTCAATGTTGCCATCACGCTGCAGCCCGAAGAAGTTCAAGTATCGAGATGCCTCGCTGTTCAGTCGATTCTGTTTATCTTTGTCGGTATCGTAACGCTCCAACGCAACATAAACACCCTTTCCATTCAGTTCGGAGTTTTCCTGGCCACTGAAGAAGTCCGCGACAAGGATAGGGCGGTAGACAGCGCTAGTCGAGATGTTGAAGTTGAGAATGATGTTTCCCATACCAGGCTTGACGTTGTAGAAATATCCGCGAATGATCTCGAGTGTTTTGGAGGACTGACCTTTTCCGTTGGTCAGAGCCACGCGGGCGTGTTTGACGAAGAACTTGCTCGACGAAAGCTTGTGTACGTCGGAGCCGAAGCTTTTGGATATCGCAATATTCAAGCATCGCGCGATGTCGTCAAAGTTCTCGTGTTCGTAGTTGGGATTGCCGAGCGCGTATTGCGAAAGACCGCTGGGAGAGATGGTTTTGACAAGCTTGAGGCGGATGTTGAACGAGGTAAAGCCGTCGGGGATAGTGAAGGGACCCCATTCAATGGTTTGAACTCCATCCTCGAGCTTGCTCTTACCGTCCTGAAGGTCACCGTGCAGCGATTTCCAGGCGACGATGGTGTCGACGTGGTTCGTGGCAAGATCATCTCCATGATCTTTGAGGCAAGGCAGCTCTTCAATGACAGTCTTGACAAGCTTCCTCAACTTTTTCCGGTTCTTTGTACCCAGGTCCAAAATCCTGTACTCATGAAATACTGCGTTCTGGTCAACCTTGTATTCGAAATGGTTGGTCAATACCGTCTCGGCGGGGTTTTTGAGGAAGAATCGCTGTCTCAACGGATACTTTGGGTCTGGAGTCTTGAGAGTTTTTGAGCGGTCGATTATGTCCATGTCAGCATCCAAGGCGCGTCCAATTCCTGTTGGCATCTTCTTGGCGTTGTCCAAATCTTTTGCGGTCGGATAGTACATATCTGATTTGGGATTGGGATTCTGGTACTCAAGGCTGTAGGATGGCGCAGAGTATCCACGAGGGTTGCCGGCCTTAGCTGGACCAGATCGGTACGCCGGTGCTTGCTGTGTTTTTGGCTTAGATAGGGCCTGAGCTTGTTCGCGCGGGATCGGAGGTTTCGACGCTTTCGGTACTGCAGGCGGTCCTGGTTGAGGAGAGTATGATGGATGGGCCTTGAGCCACTGGTCTGCAGTCGTTCGAATCGGCTTGTTGAGATCTGCCCATAGCCCACCTTTGTAACCGTCACCTGCACCCATTGGGCACTTCTTGAGCATATGTTCCTTGCCACATCGTCCGCATGGTGAAACTTCGAGTGCAGCTGTGATACGCCTCTCGATGGGAGGTGCTAGATTGGCCATCGTGGGGCTGTATCGCTGTGAATGGCGCGAGTGGAATGAAGATGAACGACAGCTTCAAGAGATACCATGCCTTTAGTAGTAGTTAGGGAAATTGTCAAACTGTATAGACTGTTTGCAATGTTCCGCAAGTACTCAATCACATCCTTTGATGCGCTAAGTTTGTAAAACACTTTACGATCTAGTTCATTGTCTGGTCTCAGATTGCTCGCGAGTCTTGCAAACGCTTCCTCAGTTTGCTCGCGCAACTGCACATACTGCAAAGACAGGAATCAATGAGGAGGCGCCCAATTTCATAGATCGATTTCTGTACTCCAAGACAAAAATATAAAAACGATGGCACATTACAATGAGAAATTGTCCAGCACATTTAAGAGACAAACAAGGCAGCTCAAACATACATGTAGATTTCGAGAAGCTTCCATGAATCTGGTATGTGTAATCGAGCAATCTGTCGTTAATGAGCGCGATCGTATGCATATGCGCCACGGCCAATTATGCCACAGCCACAGCCACAGCCTCGCTTTAGGACGATACGTTCTAAACGAAGGCTTTATCAAAGGGTTTCTTCTATGTCAAGCCATGACGCGCACATTTCACGGTGAGTAGAATTACATGAAACAACATTGCTTTTTTCGAAAAGTCAGAACTTGCAGAAATGACAGAACGTTGCAGTCGCAATATCAAGAACACAAAAAGAAAAACAATGAAGTAAGAAACCCCAAAACTCCCCTGCACAGACATTTTGAAACTCACATCCAGTACATCGTCTTCAGCAAATCTTCGCGCTTCTTCTTCACAGCCTTGTCTTGCGCCTCATTCTTCGCATCCAGTCTGTCCTGTGCGCTTTTCCACGTGCGCTCTTTCAAGATCTCATCAATCTCCTCCTTCAGTTGCCTCACCCTTGCCCTCTCCTGCTCTTTCTCCGAAAAGTTCATGTTATTCATATCCTTCAGCGGCCAGATGCCCTTCAGTGTCTCGAGCCTCCGACGATCAGCGTCAAGTTGATCGCGTCTATCCCGCGATGGCACAAAGAACTCGCGCAAGTAGCAACGCGCCCTTTCACACAATCTGTCTGCATAATATGCAGGAGCAGCGTAGGAGACGCCCATTGTCGCACGGACGTAGGAGAGGCAGAGGTTGTAAGTCTGAAATGCTTATGTTAGCGTACTTATCGTGACAAAGTGTGCAAACTCGAGGCACTTACCAGATGCTGCAGGTCTGAGACTCCAATTTCCATCTCATTGACTAGAACAAAGTAATGTGCTGGCTTGGCCGTGCCTTTGATCCCGTTGTGCGATTGCAGGTAGAAGTCGGTGAAGTACGGGCTGGTGACAGATTGATCCACCAACGTGCCTGGCTTGCAGTTGTCTTGGCCATTGCTCTGCATATCGGCTGGTTGAGTAGGGTAGAAGCGTGTGTGATGTCTCTTGGTGCATACGACTGCAGTCAGTTTTGGACGCATTGGCTCCTCGATAGGGTCATCGGATTCTTCTCGCAATTCTGTGAGGAAGTCTTCGAATCCTCTGCGAATGTCCTCTAGCTCCTTTTTCTTGACTTCTTCGAATTGCGAGTCGCCTACACCATCGCGGTAGTAGAGAATGTTTTCTGGAAACTTGATTCCAGTTTTGGAGTACCGGTCCCAGAGACGGTCAACCACCATGGGTCTCAACTCATCAATCATCTAGTGGTGTCAGTAACTGAAGACACAGAAAGCTCTGTAGCGTACCTCTTTGCTACCCTTTGACTGCAGCCTCAAAGATCCTAGGAAACAGCCGCCAGTGTCGTCCACGGAACCAACAAGGGCCGCCACAGAAGGACATCCGAACAGACTGCCATTCGACGGGTGAGTCACATCTGAGCCGAGTACCAAAGTGTTTCCAAGATATCTCTCTATGTTCCCTTCGGCAGACTCAGCAGAGTGGTTGATGCCGCCCAACTTGAGATTAGCTTTCATCATGATGTTTCCAATGTACTGATCCAGTCCGGTAGCGTTCCAGGCTTGTCCTCTGTAGTTGCTTGCCGTTACCATGACGATACTGGGAATCCCAAACACGCAATCGGCCAGATATTTGAAATTGGAGTAGACATCCTGGTCCTTGGATCTGAGCACCAATATGACCAGGTCAACCTCGTCTCGTTGAGCTTGCTGAAGTCCATATCGTAGGCCTTGTACATTCACTTGTTGTTGATGTGTACCCAGGTGTGCGGCATTGCCCACTTGCAACTTCCTGAGCTGTCCTTCGAAGTTCTGCCGAATTTGATCGATGTGAGCGGTTTCAACTTTTCCTTCATACAAAATCTTGTATGATACAGTGCGTTCGTGATCTTTAGTGCTCAGGAATTGTTTGTTTCCCAGATTCCACTTCGCCTCGGCCGGTGTGATGTTGTAGGTCTGATCTCCATAGCGGATTTTCGGGTACGGGAGCCTTGAGCAATCGACCTTGAGCATGCTCTTGCTAATCGTGAGAGGCAGGCCGCAAAGCTACGAGTATTAGTTATCATGAATAGAATTTGCGTACGAACTTACTCCAGCGACGGCTACTCCTGGCTGTAGGAGTAACTTGCTCATGCCTTCTCCTTCTACCAGCTTGCGATTGTGATCTGGGCCATTGCATGCGATTCTGAGCATATTGGATGTCAGTGTGCTGGGTACTGCTCGTCGGTAGATCTGATACGGCATGATGACCAGTTTCTCGGGAGCGAACCAAGATGGTCTTTGCTGGCTTCCAAGGTTGACTGCATTCAGTGCTGGCTTTCCAAGCGTGATGTCATACTCACTCGCCAGATAATCACTGATGGTGATTTCCTGCTCTGGTAGATCGTTTCCGTCATCATCACGCTTCTTGAGAGCGAAAGTTTGGGTGTTGCATGGCAAACCAAGCGCACATATCCTCTTGATACGAGACTCATCATTGTTGATCGACGATACCTGTCCGACCTTCGTTGCGCCTCGTTCGTAGTCAATGTAGACTTTGAGTCCAGTGAGGATGCTAGGATAATCTTGGCCAAAAGTCGTTTGCCTCGCCATGAGCTCGCTTAAGAGAATCGGTCGAAAGAAAGCACTCGTGCACGCGTTGACGTTCAGGAGAACCTTACCCATACCAGGTCGTGTCGAGAAGTAGTAGCCCCGGATGGTGCACAGCGGAGACGTGCCCAGTTGGCTCCAACCGGATTCGACGAAGAACTTGTTTGCGACGGTTCGAACAATGCCACCGCCAAAACACTTCGACACAACAATGTTCAATGCATCCATGGTAGTGCTCTCGTTCCAATTCATAGGATTCCAGTTACCAGAAGGCGGCTCAGACGCAACGTAACGCTTGAGACCTGTAGTGTCAACGACTCGAACATGGCGCAGGTACAGGTGGATGAGTCCTCCATCGTTACCATCCTGCAAATCGACAAGATGCCATCCCTGGCCGTCATCAGTGCGTGAACCCGCAGCTTCTAGATCTTGCCTGAGGTCTTTCCATGCTATAATGGTCTTCAAGTTGTCTGTGGCGAAAAAGTTTTGGTTTCCGTGCAACACAGGCGACTTCTCAATGACAGTGTCAATAAACATCTTGTTCATCCTCTTAGATCGTCCTTCTGGAACACCGACAACCTGGAACTCATGGAATGTCGCGTCGTTGTCAATACTGACCTCGAATCGATTGGTAAAGACATTGGTGGTAGTGTTTTGCAAGTCCATTCGGATTGGAAACTTGGCGTTGTTTGCCTGCGCAGTCGTGCTCATGTTCTCACAAATATCCATTATGTTAATCGAGTGTGCAATTCCGTTCGATGCAAGAAGAACGGGGTTCGCTGCTGGTGCCATGGTTCGAGAAGTGTCTTCGTTGTTGATAAGTTCCTCGCCCATGGTATTGCCCTCATCCTGCTCTTCCAGCTCTTCATCACCAGCATCTCCTTCCCCGTTCAAGCTGAGACTCTCGAGATCCGTTGCAAGACCTGTCTGCGAATCTTCAGCTGTGGTGGAATGTAGAGACGACACGGGATTGGCATTTGCAGGAGGCGTAAGACGGTTCGGAGCTGCACCTGGTGTAGTGGCTGGACTGAAGCCGGCTGATTGCGATAGAAAGCTTTGAGCTTGCATACTATTGGATACCTGTGTGGGCCTTGGAGCAATGGACGTAGCTGCCTGAGCTGCTTCGCTCTGTTGCTTGAGTTCTTCCCAGAGTGCATTCGCTGCATCAGTCCGACCCGGGCCAATACCGTTCCTCCAATACTCCTGCTTCGCAACATGGTTCGTACTATAGGTACCAAAATTCATCGTGATGTTGTCCCTTTGCTGCGTTGAGAGTTCGCCTGGGGTAGTCTGGTTGCCCTTGGCCTTTTTCTTTCCGCCGCCGCCTTTGTTCTTCCCTTTCGGAGCCATGTTGTCGAGAGAAGATGGATTGGTGCTCTCTTAAAGTCCACTTGAGGCTGCTTAATATTCGCTTTCCAGTCAAGCTTGCTATACTTCTGGCTTGATGTCTCGCAAAGCTGCAAAGAAGGGTCGAGGCATTGCTAACAGTATGCTGTTCGAACCAAAACAGATAATTAGGCAAAGCTTTGCGAACTTAGAAACCAGTTTTGTACTGACTCGAGGCTATGGCAAGGTCCATTCCTTGTTAATCACATGATAAACAGGCTTGCTGCTCGAAGCAAGCCACCAAACCTAACAGACCTTGTCAGCAAATCCTTGCGTACTCGACAGCCCATTGTTTCCTGACCTCATCCCACTACAGCTTCCAAGCACCATCACAAGCTGCGCTGGCTCGATGCCAACAATCTAATCTGCGAGCTGCTTGACCTCAAATTGAAATGGAACACACAGAATCTGACTAGTACGCAATCGGATTGCATTTAACCAGCTGCACTGTCGAATACAGGATCTAAACAACAACTCCATATCCCATTCCCCATATCCCATACCTCATAACCCTAACAAATAACAAAAGCACCAACTTCCAACTCAATCCTACATCCAGAACATCGTCCCGGCGACGTTCTCATGCCAAGGATTCTTCCTCTGACCACTCTTGTAGAACATCTCCTTCGCCTTGTCAAACGTCATCTGCTTGATCACATCCGCGACAGCTTCCTTGTCCAGCTCCTCCTGGATGAGTTCCAGCTCCGACTTCTGCGTCCAAGTCTTGCCGTCCCTCTCCTTGGCAACGCGCTTCGATTTGAACTGTGCTTCGCGTGCGATTCTCTTTTCGCGGACGAGGTTTGCTTCGACTTGACTGAGCGGGTTGTAGGCTGGGGGAGGGGCGAAGAATTTTCGGAGGTAGCAGCTGTGTGAAGTGTTAACATGTATTTGGTGGATGAGGAGAAGATAGACTTACCGGCCTCTCTCGCACAATCTGTCGGCGTAGAAAGCAGGTGGAGCGTATGAAACTCCCATTGATGCTCGGACATATGTGTAGCAGAGCCTGTGTGTCTGTATGGTTGTCAGCCTCGTTCGCTTGCACGATGGTGATGGTGATGGTGTACTTACGAATAGCTGTATCTGGACATCTGTCAATCCCATCTCATTGACAAGCGGGAAGTAATGCGCTGATCTAGCGGTGCCGATGAGTCCGTTGTGCGACTGCATATAAAAGTCTCCGAAATAGGGACTTGTGATGCCACTGTCCACCACAGTACCCGGCCTGCAGTTGCCGTTTTTTGGCGCGGCATCCGCAGCGAGTGGGAACATTCTGACATGGTGACGCTTTGCTACCACGTAGGCCGTCAATTTGAACTTGGGAACCTGCATTAGACCCACCTTCTTCGCGAAAGTGGCAAATGCTTTGCGGATCTGTGGGAGCTCCCTGTCCTTGACTTGGGAGTATTGACTATGCACGAGATTAGCCGGGTCTATACAGGCTCACGAGAGGTACTCGCCTGTCGCTCACGCCATCTCGGTAGTAGAGAATATTCTTGGGCAGGCTGCGCTTGTTGGCCATGAACCAGGCCGTGAGTCGCTCAACCACCATGCTCTCCACGTCTTGAATGTCTTCGCATGCGATAAGGCGCGGCTGAAGGCGCATAGATCCAAGGAACTTGCCGCCTTTCGATTCCACAGAGCCGACAATGGCTGCGATTGATGGCGTTCCAGCTAGAGAATTTGCTTCTGGGTGTGTACAGTCGCTAGAACAGAGATTAGCAGTGATCCTCAAGGGCAGTCCATAACTCACGCCCCAAGCACCAACGTGTCCTTCATGATTTGCTCCACTCCATCGACGGAATGGTTCATGCCGCCAGCTTTGAGGTTGATCTTCATCGCGATGTTCCCCCAGTATTGAGGACTGAAGGGCTTCCCCTTGTACACAACGCATAGTGAGTGCATCCCGTACTCGCAATCGGCAAGATGCTTGAAGACTGAATAAGCTGGCGTATTTGATTTCTCCAGGAAGAGCATGACGAAGTTGGCGCCCTTGGCCTTTGCTTTTTCCATGGAGATTCGAGCTTCTGCCTCGCCCCGGTCGAATTGCGGATCAGGGCACATGCCCACAAATTGAATTGTAGCAGTGGAGTATGATCTTTGCATCACGTCCTGGAACCCCTTGAACGTTTCCTGCAAGAGCGCTGGACCCTTTATAACGGTATGAGGTCCATCAGGCACAGCGATCATGAAGACCTTAAAGACGATTTTCGGAAAATTTGTCAAGAATTTGACATCGCGCAAATTCCAACTTCCGTTGGATACACTTGCTGATCCCTTGCCGTACACAGGCTTTGGGGGGTTCAAGGTGGTGGCTGGGACTTGCAGCATTCTTGAGTCAATCTTGATAGCTGGGAAAGCAGGCTGTCAGGGTCAGTAAGTTGCTTGAGACAATACCTGAACTGACTTACGAAAGGCTTCAAGCTCTCTCCCGGCTTGAGGCCCAGTTTGCCAAGTCCTTCATGCTCAATAAGTGCACGAGTAGTGTCGGGGTGATGCAGCGCATTGTCGAGCATTTCGGATGTGAGAGCGTCTGGTATCTTGCGCTTGTGGATCTGGTACGGAAGGATCTGAAGCTTTTCCGGAAGGTACCATTTTGGAGCAGTATCGGTACCGCAATTTATGGCATGCATGTTGCAGTTCAGCGGAGGAGATTTGTAGGCTGATATGATTAGTCTACACAGCAGAAAACAAGGGAGCGTGCAACTTACTTTGCTCGAAATGCGACTGTACGGTGGTTTTTGAGTCTGGCTTCCCGTCCCGGCCTTTGAGTATGAACGTTTGCTGCGACACTGGTAGACCAGTACCTGCAATAGTCTTGATGCGAGCTTCGATTGTGGCTGCCGCCGATCTTGGCTTGCCACTGTGGATGGGATCGTACGTCAACTGTACACGCAGGTTGCGCAGCTTGGCGAGGCGCTCATTCTCATCTTTGAAGGTTGTCGTGTCTTGGAGGAAGTCGCTCACTAAGATGGGCTTGTAGAAAGCGCTTGTGCAGCCGCTCACTTGCAGGAGACATTAGCTCGTGTGTAAGTGTCAGATGTGAGATGCGAGACTTACATTCGAGCAGGACCTGTCCCATAGCCGGACGAATCGAGTAGTAGTACCCGCGTATGGTGCACAAAGATGGGCTGAGATTGTTGTGCCCGCCGGTGACGAAGAACTTGTTCGCTCTCAGGGAGAAGGAACCTCTCGAAAGCGCTGTAGAGACGACCATGTTCAGCACTCCACTGACTCGTTTCACTTCCTCCTCGACTTCCTATGCTGAAATTAGCCCCATGACCAGGATTAAAGAGCACTGTACATACTGCTGTAGGCGCCATTTTGCCGGCCGAATACTGCGTTAACAAGTCTGTGTTGACCTTGCCGAGTCGTTCGAACGTAACAACGACAGGATCCCTCCACTCCGATGTACGCGCCGAGCCGTTCATTTGCGAGATGTCCATGTCAATCCAGGAAACGAGCCTCATGAGCTTGTAGTCGATCACAAACTTGTCCTGGTTGTTCTTCATGCAGTCGACGTCGTCGATTGCCTCAGCGATCAGTTTCTTGGTGGTGCGATTACCCACTCTCGATGGTAGGCCTGTGATCCTGTACTCATACAGCGGCGTCTCGGGGTCGAGCTTGATAGCGAAGTGATTGGTGTAGACTGTGGTGGTGGGATTCGCGAGGCCCTGGCGTGGGGGAAACTCGGCTTTCAGCCCCGAAGCCTTGAGGCCCTTTTGTATGTCCTGGAATGCTTTTGGGTCGACCTTGTTGCCGGGCATTGGGTTGGGCCTGGGTATAGGTACGGGCTGGTCCATGACAAGCGGGCTGCCATCAACGGCGAGCTTCCCCTTGAGACTCATGCTCTCAAACTGCTGCTCGAGTTGAGGCTTGGAAGGCTTTGATTCTGTTGTGAGGTTAGAAAGTTTGTAGCATGTTGTGACACTTGAAAAAGGTACCATGATTGGTTCGCGGAGCACCGCCATTTGCACCACCTCTACCGCCTCTCGCACCACCACGACCTCCGCCACGCTGGTTGCCCTGACCACGACCGGACATGTTGAAATGTCTATTTGATTGTTGAAGATATTGGAAACTCGTCCGAGGAAGCGAATGCTATCTGAAATGAGCTATCAGCGCTCAGTCTCATCTAATATACCCTCACATCGCAATCAACCCTGTCTCAAACACCAAACAAGCCGAACAATGTCTGAGACAAAACTCAAGACAAACGAATTGCACTGACCTGGATCTGGTGTTGGAGCGAGCGAGTGTTTGAGTGGGCGAGCGGTGCGCCGAAACAGTCTGAGATAACGTGTGTTGGTCGAATAGTATGCCGTGTAAGCTGTGATTATATCCGTAAAAGTGAGAGAAATGCTGAAGTTGGTGTTGGGTGAAGTATGTTGCAGTCAGACGGCAATCGAGAGGAGGACAGCGGTAATGTTTGTCTCGCGCCTACTCGCAGATTAGACAACACTTGCTCGTTGTGGCGCCTTCCTTCCAAGGTTCCCTGGACATGTCAGCACATCAAGAACGCATATCGAAGTCCAACAAAGTGTCCAAAAAGCTCATACACATGCATACAATCGTCTAAAGCAAATAAAATAGCTACTCCCCCAATTTGCGTTGCCCCCTTGCGCTATGAACACAATAGTAGCATGCGCAAAAGCAAAATAACTCCCACAATCCCCGTTCCATTCCAGCACAAGTAGATCTACACGGGGCCAATGTTACAGCTATAGACAGTCTGAGGGGAGGGGGTATCGCAGCCCAGCGGGACTTGAAAGTTGAAGCGAAGAAAAGGAGCCATGGTGATGGGCTCGTTTTATTAGAAGGGAATACGGCGGTAATGTGAAGAGGGCATTATAACAGGAAGCCGGGTATATGCAGGAAGCCAGATATGCGCATGCAGTCGTTTCGGTGGAGAGGAGAGACGGGATGGGTTGTTTATTTGCTGCCAGCGGGAAGCTTGACGTTGTTGGATAGCCATGCCTGAGGTGTGTTAGCTGTGTGATCATCCATGTGATTGAGCGCAATCCAACATACCAATCCCTCAAAGATGCCCTCGCCTGTTGTCGCACAGCTGGGCTCGACTTTCCATACGTGGTCCTTGGCAATCTTCCCTAACTCGAGACGGTCTGAGACTTCTTGTGGTCGCATAGCTGGAGTGTTGTCAGTATCGTGTCAATAGGAGGGCTAGGTCAACCACGCACCTCCGTTCAGATCCTGCTTGTTTGCGAATACCAGCAGAAGCGCATCCTTCATTTCCCTGTCCTGGATGATTCGTGTGAGTTCGGTCTTCGCCTCGTCGATGCGGTCGCGGTCGTTGGAGTCGATGACGAAGATAAGGCCCTGGGTTCCTACGTAATGTCAATATGGGTTTCTCGTATAATAACGTCAGGCCAGTATCGGGGCGGGAGCTGTTCGCAGTGCATATTGCGCGCTCGCCTACCCGGAACCGTGCCGTCGCGACCCAACATACCAGAGAAGTAGTGTCTCCACAGCGGACGGATCTTGTCCTGGCCGCCGACATCCCAGACGTTGAACTTTGTGTTCTTGTAGGTGACGGTCTCGACGTTGAAGCCGACGGTGGGGATGGTGGTGACGTCCTGGTCGAGCTTGAGCTTGTAGAGGATTGCTGGAGCGGGGCGTTAGCATTGGCGTGCTCAATCGACGATATCGAGGCACGGCGTACTGGTCTTTCCGGCGGCATCGAGGCCCAGCATCAATAGCCGCATCTCCTTGGATCCGAAGATCTTGTTCATCATCTTGGATATTGAGGCACCCATCGTGTCGAGATTTTGCTAATCGCGCTCAATGGCAGTATTACCCGTCGTTGGTGGTGTTTCTTCGCGGCAATTGGGTGTTTGGAGCTCCTGATATCAGCGCTCACGTGAGGCTGGTAGTCGGCGAGGTGGGTCGGGGACTGATAACAGCGTGTATTATTTAGAAGTGTATATTGCAGCACGTTCCTCAGCAGGGCGGTGGGCGTCCGGAGGGTTTTGATTGTCCAAGGCGATATAATATGGACGACCAAGGGAAATGCACAAGGAAAGGGTGAAACAACCTGGTCCCTGGAGATCGGCGAACCGTGCACTCCCCTCGCTAGTTCTCAAACATGCAAAACGCTCGCTAGGCCATGACAGCTGCATCGCGACTCTCCACAATCTCCCAC